>OIXH01001408.1_pt1 | contig 27096 bp, 25 predicted proteins | sample 1587741 | NCBI WGS metagenome assembly OIXH01 (sample SAMEA3888916, study PRJEB22519) | human gut metagenome | biome: human gut; feature: human-associated habitat; material: faeces | place: Denmark | collected 2011 | reverse complement strand
CGTAAGCGGTTTTCGGTCACAAGCAAATTATAACATTCTGTTCGGCGAGAACTTGTCGATATTACGGCGGGAAAAATGATTTTTTTGCAGAGTACGCGGCATATCGGGTCGGCTCGGGAAGAAAAAAATCGCTTAAAACACAAAAAGCGCCCCACAGATTTGTGGGGCGCTGTATATTTTGTGGGAAAAACACTAATGCCCTGCGGTCTCCCACAGGGCATTAGTGCTGGTTTGGTTGGTAATTATATGAAAAGAAAGGTTATCGATTCAGGTCGCAAGGACTTCTTGCGATGAGTTTATTTTAGCACAGCATTGTGTTTAATTCAAGAAGATTTCGTGACTATTTTGTGAGAATTTCACGTTTTGTTGCTTACTTCTCTTTTTTAGCTAAAATGTGATTTAGGCAAATATTGGAAATTCCCGCGCATTTCGCGGTATTCAGATACTCTGCCCGAATTTGCGGAGAATATCACGCATAAGCTCCTTGTCAAGCGAATAGAGCCGCGTTTTCCCCTTGGGAAGATCGTTAGTGCGGTATTCAAACCGCATATAGATCTCGGTGTAATCCTCGTTGTAATAGAAAATGCACAGAAGATAGCTGTCCTTGGTGGCGTAGTAATTCACGGGAGTGTAATTCAAAACCGCCCGCAGATCGTCGGAAAGCTCCGCATCCACCCTGTCGAGCGGCACGGGGTCGAACTGAACCTTTTTCGTGTACTCCAACGCTTCGGCGCGCTTTTCTTCCTCGCTTTTGCCGTTTGCCTTTTTGAACAAGCCGAACATTTAAGCACCTCCGCGCAAATTATTTATTATACAGGGGCTGTTTTCTCCCCCGCTTCGCGCTCAATCACAGTAACCGAAGCCCAGAACGGCAAAGTAATGCTTCTTACCGCCCGCTACTTTAATTTCGACAGTATGCTCGGCAGCCTCGTCGTTGTCTATAACAAGCTCCGTAACGGGATTGTCCCAGCCGTCGGATTGGCGGGAGTTGACCGTCGCGGCAAGCTTGCCGTCAACATAGACGTCTGCGCTTGCGTAAGCCACAGACTTGTTCGCCTTGTAGATAAGCTGGAGAGACTTGCAATTGAGCGTAAATTTCATCGACGACTCCTGATCGCCCAAGTACATCCAGCCGTTATGGAACGCGGTATGTGTGTCGTGCTCCGCGAAATTGACAAGCTCAGGCTTGAGAGTTTCGCTGTCAATAAAATGCATATCGGTGTATCTGTCGCTGAAAACGGGATCAGGAAGCGTTCTGTCCACATCGCCGGTGTTGTCATTGAGCGTTTCGATGACCGTTTCGTAGTAATGAGCAACGAAATCGCGCACTATCTCGTGACCGCGCTGATTGGGATGGCTCTGGTCGTCGGAATAATCCTGCCATGTCATTCTGCCCTCCGCAAACTCAACGCCGAGCGAGTCCGGCTCGCTTATCATGGGAAGTTTGTAATTATTACCGATCTGAGACATATGCGGCTGGCAGGTATGACCGCTCTCTATAACCGTAAACAGCAGCACTACCGCAATATTATTATCCTGCGCAAGCAAAGTGCGCACCAAACTTTCGTAAGCGTTTTTGTAGCTTGTCTCCATTCCGTCGTTGACCGCGAATTCCACAAAGCATATATCGGGCTTATGCGCCAATACATCGCGTTCAAGGCGAACATTGCCCAATATCGACGGAGTTCCCGAAAGACCCGCGTTGACGTAGTTTATCTTAGCGTTCGGGTATTTTTCACACAGCCATTTATACGAAAGGTATGCCCAGCACAGCTCGGGCTCCGAAGGCGCTACCGTAAGTCCCTCCGTTATCGAACCGCCGATATACGAAACGGTTATTTCCTCGCCGTTTTCCGCTTTTTTCAGGACATTCGCCATACGCGTCATATCGCCTGTCGTCATCAAGGAACGGCTGACCATAAGCTCATATATTTCCTCCTCCGAAAGCTTTGAGTAATCTATATCGGAGTTTTCGGGATCACTCGGCACAGTGCTTTCCAAATCGCTCGTACTGTTTTCTTCGGAACCGCTTGACTGTGCGGTGCTAACATCGGAGCTTGCGCTTTGAGAACCGCTGCAAGCGGTCAATAGCAGTAATGCCGCCGCAAGTATTGCCGAAATCAGTTTTTTCATGGTCATTCTCCTTTACAATATGTTATAAACTATTATATCATATTGTTTCAATAAAGTCAACACCATTTGGGAAAACGCTTTCAACCGGCGTCCCGACCACCCGGACGGTCGCCGTGGAAACCACCCGGAAACCCTCCCGGGAAACCGCCGCCGTGAAATCCGCCCTGACCTGTCGCGCCATTGCCCGAAACTCCGTTTTCGGCGGTGACCGTCGCCAGAAGCTCCTCTCCCGCGTAGATCTCGTATTCCGTGCCCTCGGTCAGCTTGTCGCTAGAAAAGATAAGCGACTGCGCCGCCTTTGGCGTTGTGACTTCAAGGACCACCTTGCCGCCCGCGCGAACCTCCAGCTTGCTGCCCGCAGCCGCTTTTGCGCTTATCGAAAGACACGGCTGCGAAAGCGTTGAGGGCGCTTGCGCCATTCCCATAGAGCCGAGCGCGATAAGCGTTCCACCGCTCATAGCATAGCTTTTTTCGTAGTCTATAGCGCCGTTGCCCGAACTTGTCGGACCATAGACCGTCAGCACACCGCCGCTTTGAGCGATCGTGCCGTTGCTGTCAATGCCGTCGCCGTCCGCGTTTACGGTTATCTCGCCGCCCGAAATTCTGATATAGTACTCGTCGCTTGACTGATCAAAGCCGAAATGGCTTGCGTTGTCGCCGCCTGCGGCGTTCATGCCGTCGTCCGCCGCAATTATGTCTATCGTGCCTCCGCCGATATCTATACTCTTGCCCTCAAGACCCTCATAGCTCTTTGATATCGTAACAGTGCCGCCGGTTATATTCAACAGCCCGTCGGAGTGTATTCCGTCGTCGCATGAGGAAAGACTCAAAACGCCGTTTGCTACTTTGACGTTCGCGTTGGAGTGTATGCTGTCGTCGGCGGACTTTATGTCAAGCTCGCCGCCGTTTATCTCGATATTGCCGCCCGCTTTCAAACCCTTTTGGCTTGCGCCGCTGTCCTGCGTGTCGCTTTGCGAACTTCGCCTGTCAAAATCCCACGGCTCGTCTTTGCGCTCTATCTCTGCTTCGGCAGCTTCGCCGCCCGATACTATCGTTATCTTGCCGCCGTTTACGGTGAGTGTTCTTTCCGCCTGTATTCCGTCCGCTTCGCTTGCAATGTTAAGCTCGCCGCCCGAGATAATTATGCCGCCCTTGTTCTCTTCCGCGGCATTGGTGGTTTTTATCCCGTCGCCGCCCGCGGTCACGTTCAGAACGCCGCCCTTAAATTCCACCTTGTCCTTGCCGATCATGGCGTCGTCCGCCGCGTTTACCCCAACAATTCCGCCCAACACGGTAAGAGTGTCCTTGCATTTTATAGCATCGCCAAATTTGCCCTCGACTTGCAGATCGCCCCCGCCGCTTATAATCAGGTCGGAGCGCGTGAACACTGCCGCGTCGGGTTCTTCGGCGGGGTCGGGATAGTCCGGGCTGTCGGACAGCAAGTTGTTCGTGCCGCTTTTCAGAAACAGCGTAAGCTCCTTTGCGCTTTCGCAGTCAATAACGCTGCCGCTTTGGGAAGTGAGAGCGGCATTGTTCAAAAGCAGCGTAATGCGGTCGTTCTTGCCCGCGTTTATCTTGATATTGCAGCCGCCGCAAGTGCCGGAAAGCTCATAAACGCCCGACTTCGTGATGTTCACGGTCTTGCCCGAAACGGACGCGCCGTTCCCCGAAGACGTTATCTTGTCCTCGGCGAACGTTACGGTGCAGTCGACCGATTCCGGCTCGGTTATTTTAACGGTGCTTTCGGTCTTGTTCTCGGTATCGCCGCCTGCGGAAACCACCGTTTTATCCATGGTATTCAAGATCGGACTTGAAGAGCCGTCCGACGGCGAGCTATCCTTTGTACAGCCCGTCAAGGCAGTGGATAAGGCGCAAAACGCCGCTAAAGTTTTAAAGTTGAATTTCATATTGATCCCTCCGGGGAAAAAACGGACGTCACATCTCCTCGTGATTATCCGTCAAAACGCTGCACATAACCGTAAGATTTCCGTTTCTTACGCGTATCTTATCGAGAAACTCCTTTTCCTTGTCCACGTCTTTAAGGACGAGCTCGTAACGCAGCTCGTAAAGCGTTCCCATACTCACGGTCTTGGACATTATTAGGCGGTGAGTGGTGGTGTATTCGGCGAAAAGATCCTTAAAGCAGGTCGTATAGTCGAGATCCTCGGGAATTAGTATCTTTAAGAGCTTTGCGGACTTCACTATCCCGAACGCGGGAACAAATCCCAACAGAGCCAGAATGATACCCGCCGCCAACGTGATGATAAGTGCGAACCCCAAGTACCCCATACCCGTCGCAAGCCCTATGCCCATTGCGAGAAAGACATAACACAGCTCTCTTGACGTGCCGGGCGCGGAACGGAAACGCACGAGATTGAACGCTCCCATGACCGCCAAACCAGCTCCCACAGAGCCGTTCACCAGCATTATCACCGACTGTACCAGTATAGGCAAAACCACCAGAGTCACCATAAGGTTTTTGGACGCTCTGGGGTTGTGCAGTCTGTAAAGCAGCGCGGCGATAAGTCCAAGCCCCGCGGATGTCAAGGTGCAGAAGATAGCGCTTTGCGCGGTAAGTCCCGCCGTGGTGTCTATTATACTCGAAAACATATCATACTCCTACGTTGAATTTTTGTCTGACCTCGGAAGAATAAATGCTGCCGTACTTTGAAAACGAGCCGTGATATACCTTCATTTCCGACAACACCCGCACAAGCTGCATGGGTATAGCGCCGACGCTTTTCACTTCCATAATTCTGAACGGCTGCGTCATCAAAAACGCGCCGCTGTCGCCCGAACGCAGATCGAGGTTGTTTCTGCGATAGCGAATGTCTCCGTCGAACGTCACGCGGAACTCGTTGTCGTCGTTGCCGTAGAACGCCTCTCTGTTGTAGCATATCACGATCTTGGGCTTTAAGCTCATTCGCCCGATAAGGTAATCAAGCTCCTCAAAAACCTGCCCCCGAGACACGGGTTTTATGCCATCCGTTATGTAATCGTGAAGCTCCTTATATTGCCCCTCAAATCTGCGCTTATAGGTAAGACCGCGGTATTTCTTCTTGATCTCCAGAAATGCTTCGGAATCGTCCTCCGCTTTGGCACCGTAACATCTCAGCCGCACCTTTTCCTTATAGATCGGCTTGCCCAGCGAGCTTCGGATAAGGTCGTTATTTCGGTTGTCGAGATAGATATTCATTATGGTATGCAGCCCGAACTCGTCCTCGGTCATAAACTCCGAGACAGCTTGACGTATTTTCTCATACTGTTCTTCATCGAGCAAAAACTTCATCTCGCGGCGTTTAAACGTGTTTGCGTATGCCATTTTATGCACTCCTATTTGGTTTTGTTGATTTAATTATAGCTTAAAAATGTGTTGATTATATGATAAATGCCGAATATTTATTTGTTATTTTTAACGATATTCGGCGTTGTTGTTTTGATAAAAGCGATAAATTATAGTTTAGCGCAGCACGGGTTTGTCTTGTAACGCGCTCTTGATTTTATTTTCTTACGTTGACGGCGGCGGTGTTATTTTAAAAAAATTTGCGAACCGCTCACTACGCTGCGCTTCGTTCGCTAGCCGAGCAACCTTGCCTCCGTTTCGCTTTGCTTCACTTCGGCAAGGTTACTCGCTTTCGCAAATTTTATGCGCCACCACAACGTTGCTGTTTTTCAAACGTTTATGTAAGCTAAACTATAATTTACTAACGTTATTCAAGCTTTCGCATATAATGTTGCAGGCGATATTCGCCGAATTTACGATAGGAGAGTCAGCTATGATAACTGTTAATATAAAGTCCTTTACCTCGGCGCAGAAAGCGCTGAAATTTCTGCAAAGAAACGGCATTCGCTGCATAGTGGAGCGCGGCTTCGGAAACACGGGCTGCGGCTTCGTGCTGCGAGTGACAGACAAAAACGCGAACAAGGCGGAGGTTTGCGCTCTGCTAAGCTCGATAGGAGTGCCCTGTGATATACCTTGATAACGCCGCGACTACATACCCAAAGCCGCGCGAGGTTTATCGAAAATGGCAAACGGCAATGAGCGTCTGCGGCGCAAACCCCGGACGCTCGGGTCACGATTTTTCTATAAAGACCGCCGAGGAAGTCTATAAAAGCCGCGAGATCTGCGCGGAGTTTTTCGGAGCTCAGCCCGAAAACACCGTGTTCACGCTGAACTGCACCCACGCGCTGAACTTCGCGATAAAAGGGATAGCGAAAAAGAACTGCCATTTCGTCACGAGCGATATGGAACACAACGCGGCTATTCGCCCCGTATACGCCGCCGTGAGAGCCGTCGGCGGGAGCTGCACGATGTTTGAGGCAGCGCCCGATATCGAGCAGACGGTGCGAAACGCCGAAAACGCTCTGCGAAAGGACACCGCTGCGCTGGTATGCACGGCAGCGTCCAACGTTTTCGGGCTGCGAACTCCCGTGAAAGAGCTTGGAGAGATGTGCCGCCGCCATGGAGTGTGCTTTATTCTGGACGCAGCCCAGGGCGCGGGAATTCTGCCGATAACTCTTTCGGACGGACCGAACATCATCTGCGCGGCGGGTCACAAGGGTCTTTACGGACCTATGGGCACCGGGCTGATGATAACGGACAGCGAGTTCAAACTTAATACGATAATCGAGGGCGGCACGGGCAGCGCCTCGGAGAGCGTTTTGCAGCCCGACTTCACGCCCGACCGCTTTGAAAGCGGCACAATAAACACAGCGGGCGCGGTGGCTCTGGGAGAGGGCGTGAGGTTCGTTATGCGCAAAACTCCCCGAGTGATACTGGAGCACGAGCTTATGCTGTGCGAACGCTTCTGCGCCGCCGCCGAGCGGATAAGCGGCATAATACTGCACAACAAGATAACTCCGCAAAACAGAACGATGTACGCGCCCGTGGTGTCGTTCAACTTCGAGGATATAAGCTCGGAGGAGGGCGCTCATTTGCTTTCGGAAAACGGGTTTTATATGCGCGGCGGACTGCACTGCGCACCGCTCGCTCACAAGAAAATAGGCACGATAAACGGCGGTACGATACGGTTTTCGCCGTCCGCGTTCAACACCGCGCGCGAAGTCGATCTGCTTGCCGACGCGCTTGGAAGGCTGTGCAGGAGCATATAAAAAACAAAGCCCCCTTGCGGGGGCTTTCAGCTTGTATTAAAACCTCAAAAACAACACGTTATCAATTGAGCGCTGTCGGCTTTTTATACAGACTGTGCGGTTTTCCCCGCCTTCGGCGGGGAAAACCGTCACTAAATCAGCGTTTCCTTAACTCAATACAACAACACTGATATTTGTCTATACATTTATCACGAATTAGTATCACTCGCCTTAAACGAAAAATCATGATATTTTGTATAAGCTGCCGTTCACTGAAAGAACGTTTCCCGAAATTCGGAACTTTATCACATCCCCGTTCTCCAAAACCGCCATATAGTGATCGGCTTTTTCACCGAGCGCCGAGTCGGTCTCTACTGAATTCGATATCCTCGAAGCAAGAGCGTCTCGCTGATCGGCAGTCATTTTGTCCTCCGTCTCAAACCTGTTTTCGTCGCTTTTGTAAAGCACCGTTTCGCTGTCGAAAAGCATTTGCGCCAGCTGTTCCGAAGCGGGTTTATCGTCCGTAAACAGCTTATTATCGGCAAAAACGCCTGTGGTGTAGTTTATTTTGTCTTCATTCACCGCTATGACTATGGAATGTATCGGATCGGGAGCGGGCTTGGGCAGGTTCAGCACAACTATCAGAGCCGCCGCTGCTCCCGCGCCGACCGCCGCTGCCGAAACAAAAATAGCAAGCGGCTTTTTCCGGGAACGTTTTACGGGCTGCTCCCGCTTTTGAAGTTCCATTTTCCGGGCAAGTCCGTCAAGGAACTCGACGTCGGGCGCTATATTTTTTTGAAGATCATTGTACTCGTCTTTAAAATTCATACCACGCCCTCCTTTAAAATTTCTTTAAGCATTTTTCTTGCCCGCGTCAAATGCGAACGCACCGTTGATTCCCTTTCCCCCAGCGCCTTTGCGATCTGCGCCGTTGACATATCCTCATAGTAAAACAAATGTATCGGTATGCGGTACTTCTCGGGCAGACTTTGCACCGCGTAATAGACCTCGCTTTTTTCCTCAAGCTCGTAAGACGGCTCCTCGCTGCCGCCCGAAAACTCATCCAGATCGGCTTTGTGGCGATAATGAGCGCTTGTTACGAAATCATTTGCGCAGTTCACCGCCACCCTCAGCAGCCACGCCTTACGGTGCTCCTCGCTGCGAAATGTTTTATCCGCGCTTATATATTTCAAGAACACGTTCTGCGTTATATCTTCGGCGTCCGTACGATTTAGCGTGCGCGCATAGGCTATTCGGTATACCGTGCCCGAATACATTTCCAGCAGCGTTTTGGCTGGCAGATCCTGCTGAAATTCTTCCATAATGCTGTCTCCTTCTTTGAACGTTCGGGGGGTTCTGTATATAACACGACACAGGACTTCAAAATGCTGCACGCCAAAACGAACAATTTGAAGTTTTCAGTTGACAGAATGCAGTTGATAGTTTTGGTGTGCGTTTCGCGCGTTATTTTATATCGCGGCGCGAAGCGCCGCACCTTAACTGTCAGCTATCATCTAAAAAAGTTCCCCGAAAAGCGCCGCTTATCGGGGGAAAACAAATATTCTTTATCGGTCGATCATTCCTCGCCCTTATACTCTGAAAGCTCTATCTCAATATCAACGCGCTTTTCACGCCCCAAAGAGCTGAGACGCACGACAGTTACAGTAACGGTATCGCCGGGTTTCTTTTCGGAGAAAATGTTTGTAACATCGCTTTCCAAAACAGACTGTCCGTCTATCTCGATAATCGTGTCACCTACTGTCAAGCCGCTGGTTGCAACAGGCAGAGACTGATCGATCTCCTTGACCTGCCAGCCTGCGGTGTCTCCGCGGTAAGCCGCCGCTGTCTCGTTTATCTCGAGATAGGTTATGCCCAGTATAGCACGCCCGGTAACATAACCGTTGCTGATAAGGTCATTGATAACGTCCTTTGCTTCGTTTATCGTAATGGCAAAACCCATGCTTTCGGCGTAGCTGTCAACGCGCTTCTCGTTTACAACGCCGACCACTTCGCCGTATGTGTTGAACAACGCACCGCCCGAGTTTCCGCTATTTATGGGCGTATCGGTCTGAATTGCTGTAAGGCTGCGCTTGCTGTCCGATACCTGACGGTTAAGACCCGAGATTATGCCCTTTGAAACGGAGGTCTCATAGCCGAGCGGATTGCCTATCGCAATAACGTCGTCGCCCAAACGCAGATCGTCGGAATCGCCAAGTTTAGCCGCCTGCAAGTCCTTTGCGTCTATCTTCAACACCGCAAGATCGGTATCGGGATCTGTGCCGCAGAGCTTCGCGTCATAGGTCTGCGATTCGGTTATTCCCGTTGCGAAATCGGTCGAGTTGACTTTAACGCTAAAGATCGTGCCGTCCTCAACAACGTGGTTATTGGTAACGATGTAGCCGTCCTTGGAAATGATGATGCCGCTCGCCGCGCCGATAGGCGTTGCCTTGCCGCGGTATTCCGCGGAGGTTTCGATGTAGACTATGCTGTCGCGAACCGCGTTTACAAGGTCGCGGGTATACATATATGTTCCGTCCGATTTAAACTCAACGTCGCTTGTGGTGTTCTTCTGCGGCACGGTGATGCCGTCCTGCATTTCATCAAGCGTGGGAGTTCCCTCCTTGCTGGGGGTGTTATCGTCTTTAGTGTCGGGAGTTTTCGTTCCGACAACAGCGGACTGCGGTCTGTTCGCAAGATACGCGCCGCCAAAGCCTGCGCCGCCGCCCACTACGATCACTCCCGCCAGAATTGCGGCTACCTTTGCGGTAGTGTGGCGTTTCTTCGGGGGCTTGCCCGAAGGAGGAGTCGGCTGTACAAAGCCGGGATACTGCTGCTGCGGGTAATTGGAGCCTGTGTTAAAGTTATTCATATCATTCATAAAAAACAGTCCTTTCAAAATCTTTGTAATTGATCATCTTGTCTTTATGACTTGATTATATCGCTCAATTGTGTGCGATTTGTGAAGCAAAATTGAACAAACAATTAAACTAAAACGATAAATTATAGTTTTGCGCAGCACGGGTTTGTCTTGTAACGCGCTCTTGATTATATTTTCTTACGTTGACGGCGGCGGTGTTATTTTAAAAAAATTTGCGAACCGCTCACTACGCTGCGCTTCGTTCGCTAGCCGAGCAACCTTGCCTCCGTTTCGCTTTGCTTCACTTCGGCAAGGTTACTCGCTTTCGCAAATTTTATGCGCTGCCACAACGTTGCTGTTTTTCAAACGTTGCTGTAAGCTAAACTATAATTTTACCGCCTTATCAACCGCCAGCGCCAACGCGCACTCCAGACGCTTTCTTTGCAGCTCGCAGGAGAGCTTGTGCGGCTTGCGGCAGTCGCCCTCGTAAATAAACGAGTTCGCGTTGCAGCCGCCGGAGCAGTAGAACTTCGCCCAACAGTCGCCGCAACCGTCCTTTGAGTAAAGATGCGTTTTCGCAAAATAAGTCTTTATGTCATCATTGAACGTTCCATCTAATAAGCTGCCCATTTTCCATTGCTCTATACCCACAAACTGGTGGCACGGGAAAATATTTCCATGCGGGTCTACCGCGACATAATCGTTGCCGCAGCCGCAGCCGCGCAGACGTTTTATGGCGCACGGTCCCTGATCAAGATCAACCATAAAGTGGAAGAAGTTGAACTTATTTTCGGTGCGGTTCGCCATTATCTCACACAGCTTATCGTACTCGCTGAAAATGCGCGGCAGATCCGTCTCGGTAATAGCGAACGGCTCCTTTTCGTCGGTAACGACAGGCTCCGCCGATAGCTGCTCGAAGCCAAGATCGCGCATATGCAGCACGTCCTCGGTAAAATCAAGATTGTATTTCGTGAACGTCGCACGGACATAATAATCTGTTCTGCCGGCGTTAGTTCTGCCCTTTACCAACTTTTGGAACTTCGGCACGATAACGTCATAAGCGCTTTTTCCGTTGAGCGTCTTGCGTATCCTGTCGGTGGTCTCCCGCCGACCGTCAAGAGAAAGCACCACATTCACCATTTCGCGGTTTATGTAATCGATCTTCTCATCATCAAGCAAAACTCCGTTTGTTGTGATAGTAAATCTGAAATTCTTGCCATGCTGCTTTTCTATCGAACGCGCATAATCCACCGTTGCAACAACGGTATCCCAAGCCATAAGCGGCTCACCGCCAAAAAAATCCAGCTCAATGTTCTCGCGGTTGGCTGACTTTTCGATAAGAAAATCTATAGCCTTTTTGCCTATCTCGGGCGGCATTATACAGCGCTCTCCTCCGAAGTCCCCTGTCTGCGCGAAGCAATACTCGCAGCGCAGATTGCAGTCGTGCGCAACATTCAAGCACATCGACTTCACGGGACTTTTCACCATGGTCTCCGAATACTTTTCGTAATCGTCCTCGGTAAAAAGCTGCTCTTCATTGTACAGAGAGTAAAGCTCGCCGTATGTTTCGCGGACGTTCTCCGCGGAATATTGCGACAGCTTTTCGGGAAGATCCCCGGGCATTTCCTCCGACATAGGCGCGGATAAATAGTCCAGCATATCAAAGGCGCAGTCGTCCATAACGTGAACGGCATTGCTGTCCGAATCTATCACTATATTATATCCTAACTGTTTAAACTTATGAACCATAACAAACCTCAAACTCAAAATAATAGGGCGAGAAACCCCGCCCAAAAGCTGTTTGTAAAGCAATTACTTTACGCTCTCGCACTTCTGATTTGCAACAGTGCAGGATGTCTTGCAAGCGGACTGGCAGGAGCTTGTGCACTTGCCGCAGCCGCCCTTTTCGGCGCTCTTTTTAAGGTTCGCCTTGTTAATAGTTACTACATGCTTCAATGGGTACACCTCTTTCATAAATGTTTCGCGATAACCGCTGTTATTTATTATAGCATATTCACAGATTTTTTTCAAGGGGTATTTTAAAAATATTCCCAACCATAAATGTTTGCAATTCCATATACCGATATCTGTAAAATATTATTAAAGCATGAAATCATCGTATATTTGCTAAAACCTAAAAAATATGTTCATTATTTTTGTTGTAAATTTGTTTGAAAAGTATTGACTTTGTTTAACCGTTGACCTATAATGAAAAGCATACTGAGAATTACCTCAAGCATTAAAGAAAGGAACCATAATAACATTATGAAAAAAAGAATTTTAGCGGCAGTTGTTTGCACTGCCGTAGTTTTAAGCCTTACAGGCTGCGCCGGCAAAGAGACTTCAACTCCCGTAAGCAGCCCCGCACAGTCCCAAAGCAGCGGCACTTCGTCCTCGGGCAATTCAAGCGACCCCCCAAAGACGGAAAGTGGTTCCTCAAATGCAAGCAGCACGGCAGGCACTTCCGATACGGTAAGCTCCGCAAACGGAGAGAGCAGCAGCCCTGTGAATGAGAGCAGCGCGCCGACCGTATCAAGTACGGAAAGCTCGTCAGCAACAGAGAACTCCACTACAACGGAAAGCGGAAACAACTCTGCTCCCGAAAGCACAGTTTCCAACGCATCGGTTTATGATTTTGAATTCTCCATAGACGGCGAAATCTATAAATTTCCGTTTATGTACTCCGATCTTATCGCAAAGGGCTGGAAGAATTCAAGAGGCGACGAGAACGCTACACTTAAGAGCAATCAGTATGCTATAGGATATGAGGTTGAAAAAGACGATATCTCTATCAGAATTCAGCCGCTTAACAAGACCGACAAGGAGATAGCCGTAAAGGATGCAAATATCGGTAAGGTAACGCTTGATATGGACGATCTTAAATCGGATTCCCACGATATAAAGTACGGTAACATAGTTCTGGGCAAATCGACTATGGCGGACGTTAAGGCTGCATTCGGCGAACCGGACGACAGCTATGACAGCGACAAATACCCCACCATCACCTATAAAAAGGAAATTTATGTAAGCGTTGAATTCGGGTTTGACAATACCAACGGAGGCGTTCTTCAAGAGATCGACATCCGCAATTTCAACTGATTTTTTTCTTTTTAATCAACAACAGACGGAAAGTACCTTTTGCGGCGTTTTCCGTCTGTTTGCTTTTACGATTTTTTATCGCTGTCGTTATTTTTTCCGTCAAAAGCGTTTCTTTCAACATAGCCCATCATTCGGTTATAGCTGATAACGCTGTAAGCAAAGCCGCAAATCGCCGCCGCTGTAACGACAAGTCCCTTGTCGAGCGCTATTCCGACAATCAACGCCGCAACAAGAACCAAAAGAGTTACTGTAAGCTCAAAAGTATGTTCGCGTTTCCACTTTTTGGTATAGAACTCCTTACGTTCCTCCAGACTGAATGTGCTCACAGATAACACCTCCTTAAGGTTTTCCTCCGCCGCTTGTTTTTCTTCACGCTCTTCAAGGCGTTTGCCGCTAATCAATTCGTTTATGCTGACTCCGTAAAACTCCGACAGTTCGCAGAGCATTTCCACGGGCGGCATATAGTTTCCGTTTTCCCAGCGCGAGATAGTCTTGTTTGACGTGCCGAGCTTTTCCGCGAGCTGCTCCTGCGTGAGTTCCCTTTCGCGGCGCAGCTCCGCTAGGAACTTGCCGATCTTAACCGTATCCATCCCATCACCTCTGTTGTCTATATTATAGCATCTTTTCAGTACCAATCTTGTGTTGATTTGAGATATAACGTTCTCTCTGTAAGTTTGATACGTTTTCTTTATTATACCAAAAAATCTTGAAAATGTACAGGACATAAAACGCGAATGGTATTATAAAGCGAAAAAACAGAAGAACCGCACTAAAGTGCGGCTCTTCCAATAGAGTATTACTAGGAGGCTGAGTTATCGATTTAAGCGCTTGAATTTTCTGACTATGAATGATCGGAAATCTTTATTATGAATAGCTGCAGCATACTGAGTAAACGGTAATGCCGCCATTCTTTGCGCCGATGTTTATTCTGTCGAGCTTGCCGAAGTTCGAACCGAATGCCTTTACCATATCATTATAGCTAAACTTCGCATAGTAATGACCGTTTGCGGAGCCGTTCTCAAAGGATTGCACCTTTGCCCATTCCGCGCCGCCCGACCAACTTTGAAGGATCAGCTCGATCTCGTTCTTCGAGCCGGAATATTCCACATAGAAATGACAGTTGGAAGTAATGGAGTTCGTATTGAATGAGCCGCCGTTCTTTGCGGTATCAATACATACTGCCTGTTTCCATGCGCTGCAGCTTGACTTGCCCCAAAATGCCGATATGTAAGACGCGCTGCTTTGATTGTTGGACGAAGAGCTGCCGGAGCTGCTTGTTTCACCGCATTTTTCGAGATACCAAAGCTGATTGTTGTTGCCCAAATACTTCCATTGATTAACGTTTGCTCCGTTTGATTTACTATGAGCATAAACTTCAACAGCAGAGTAGCAGTTGGAGATTTTTGTCTTTATCGCGTACGCATCGCCGATTTTTACCAACTGGAATTTTTGGTGATCTCCGCCGCGGTTTGACCACTGAATAATATTTGCGCCATCCGCTTTGCTGGCATTGGTGACATCCAATCCGCCCTTAAAATCGGTGCTGCCCGTAAGTATGCTGTAGTAACCCATACCATCGCTTACCAGCTTGAATTTCTGAGCATGGCAGCCGTTAAAATCGTGCTGCTGAATATTTGTGCCGTTGTCTGCTTTGCCATAATCGACGTCAAGATACTTGCCGCTGTTTTTGTTCTTTATGTAATAAGTGCCGTCCAGTCCGAGTACGCCGCCGTTCTTGTCGGTGCCTGAGCTTGATGATGAAGAGGAGCTTGACGAAGAAGAACTGCCCATGTATACAGAGCATTTTGAAGCAGTGTTCTTGATCCCGTTTGTGCTGTAAAACAGAGTATTGCCCCAATCGGTAAGGCTTTTGCCGTCGCGATCCTTTGCGAGATCGAGATAGCTCCAATCCGAACCGTTGCCAATCCATGACCAACCGAGATAGCCCACGCCCTTGCTCTTGCAGTAGCTCATTATAGTCATTTCGTCAACGTCGCCGTTTGTGTGATAGCAGCCGAACTCGCCGATAATCACGGGAACTCCTGTGTTGAGCGCATTGTTGATGTTGTTCTTAACGGTGCTTGCGTTGCCGCCCGCGTACTCGTACATATGGATGGAGAAAATTGTGTTCTTCTCACTGTCGACATTAAAAACGTCCTTGCCGTTGTAACGGATAGAATCGGGATATTGTCCCCAACCCGCGCAGTCAACGATAATGGTGTTCTTGATGCCCGCGCTTCTGAGAGCCTTAATTGCGTTCTTGTTGCCGTTTGCCCAGGCAGAGCCGTCCCAAGTGCCATACCATTCGTTGGCTATGTTGAGGAGAACGTATTTTCGGTTGTTGTTCAGCAGGTCTTTAAGCTCTTTCCAGTAGTTCACTGCCTTGTTCAGATCGGACATACTGTCGCTGCCCGTAGCGTCGTGAACTTCGAGGATACATACCAGCTTGTTGCTCTTGCACCACTCAATGATATTCTTTACTTCGCTGTAGGAGGTTTTGTTGTACTTCGCGCCGTCCGAAAGAACCACTCTTACGGTGTTCGCGCCAAGATTTGCCGCAGCCTTAATGGAAGCCTGCGTATCGGAGGGAAACCACGCGTGAGCGATATTCACTCCGCGCATCATAAACGCATTTCCATTTGCATCTCGAAGTGTCGTTCCGCTTACATAAAATCCGTCTGCCGACGCTGCATATGCGTCAACATTTGTGACATCGGATACAAAAATCAGCGAGATGAACATTATCAGTGCCATCACCGCGCTTGCAGCTTTTTTGAAGTTACTAGTCGTTGTCATAATTCAACCGTCCTTTCGACACGTGTTCACAATTCGAGTAATCGATTACATCGAACTTAATGTTTTTTTGTATTATTAGTTTACCATTAAGTAAATAATTTGTCAATATCTTTACAAATATTTTCCCCGAAGTTTAAAGTAATTCTCCGTTTTTTCCAAAAAATAAAGTATTATTTTGTAAAATTTACCTATATTTATTTCACAAAACGGAAGATAATAACGTTTACCGTAAATAAAAGATCAACATATTTTAGGTAAATTACTCTAGCGATAACTTAAGCACATGTTTCCCTAACAAAAAGACACCGCCTGCATTTAATGCAGACGGTGCCGTAATATAACGTTGACCTATAAATATCACATTTCTTCGTTGGCATCCTCATTAAGCGTTTCAGAGGAGAAAATGTCGTTATTCGAGAAAGGGGACTTTGCCTCGGGAATAGCCGCATCCTCATCATCGCTCTTATCGACACCCTCAACGGGCTTCGTAAACGCAGACTCGTCCTCCACTTCCATATCCTCATCGAAATCGAAATCCCAATCGTCATCAATGTTATCGTTATCCCAATCGTCGTAGTAGTTTTCCTCGTTTTCCTTGTCGATCTTCTTCTTTGTGATATAGGTAGCCGCCGCGATACCGCCCGCAACAGCCATTGCACCGATCATCAAAACACCAAAAGCCTTCATAGACTATTCCTCCTTAAAACTTGGGCAAATGAAACTGCCTTTTAAAATATTATACACCCTCTGCCAAAAAAATGCAAGTACCCTCTCAATTTTTGGTGATTTTGTACAAACAAATCACATGTTTCCTGTGACATTCATCAAAACCGAAAGAGCGGCAACAGGCGCAGTCTCACAACGGAGAATACGTTTGCCCAGCGACACGACGGCAAATCCCAGCGCTTGAAGTTCTTCCGCTTCGCTCTGCTCGAAGCCGCCCTCGCTGCCAATAACAATATCCACATTCCTTTTGAACTCCGTCACCGCGTTTTTCAGCGGAGTTTCGGAGCACTCATAAAACATTATGCCCGTGTTTTCGGGAGAAATAAGCGTTTTCATTTTAGAAAATTTTACCGTTTCTCCAACGGTGGGAACAATTCCTCTGCCGCATTGCTTTGCCGCTTCATACGCGATTTTTTGCCACCGAGCCGTCTTTTTAAAAAGCGTCTTTTCATCGGGACGCGAAACGCAGCGCTTTGTGATTATGGGAACTATCTCGCACGCGCCGCACTCAACGGCTTTTTGCACGATAAAGTCCATTTTATCGCTTTTGGGCATAGCCTGAAACAGCCGCACATGAATACTCGGCTCCGCTTGATTGGGCGACCTTTCCACTATCTCAAACTCACAGCGGTCTCCGTCGGAAGAAAGCAGCTTCGCCAATATATCTGTGCCGCGCCCGTCGCACAGAACCGCGATATCGCCCGCTCTCATCCGCAAAACAGACGTAATGTGTTTCACGTCCTCGCCTGTTATCACTGCCGTGGTTTCTGCGATATTTTCCGTAAAAAAACGCGGATATCTCCACCGCTCCAATATAATTTCGCCCTCTTTCGTTTGATAATTAGGTGTGCAGCGCGTAAAAATGTCGACCGTCGTCAATTCCACCCGAACTCTCCCACGTTTCCGAACAGCCGCCGGACATTGGCTTTTAAGCCCTCATGACCGCGCCGCGCCAGCTTGGGATCGGTTTTCAGCAGCTCCTCCGCGAGACGCTCCACTTCTCCGAGTATCTCCGCGTCGTCCGCGAGATTGGCTACCCTCATCGGCGGCAAGCCGCTCTGCTCGCGCCCGAAAAAGTTGCCGGGTCCGCGCAGCCGAAGGTCGGTATCCGCTATCTTGTAGCCGTCGATCGTGGACTTCATGGCCTCCATTCGCGCACGGGTGTACTCAGATTTATTGTCCGTCATCAGTATACAGAAGCTCTCGTCCTTACCGCGCCCCACGCGCCCGCGAAGCTGATGCAGCTGCGACAGCCCAAACTGCTCGGCGTTTTCGACAAGCATAACAACGGCGTTCGGCACGTCTATTCCGACCTCGATCACCGTTGTGGAAATAAGCAGCTTCAGCTTGTTATCGTGCAAATCGTTCATCACCGCGTCCTTATCCGCCTGCTTCATCTTGCCGTAAAGAAGCCCAGTGGGGATATTGGCGAACTCATTGGAAGTCAGCTTGTTGTAATATTCTATGGCGCTTTTCTTGTCGCTCGTATCGTTTTCGTTTATCTCAACACGCGGACACACGATAAACGCCTGTTTTCCCGCCGCGATATACTTCTTGATGAAGTTGTATACGCGTGTGCGAAAGCTTGAATCCACCGCGTAAGTCTTCACAGGGATACGTCCTTTGGGCATTTCGTTTATAACGGATACGTCCAAGTCCCCATACATTATGAGCGCGAGCGTCCGCGGTATCGGGGTTGCCGACATTGCGAGAATATGCGGCGCTTCTCCTTTTTCTGCGAGAGCCGAACGCTGACCCACACCGAAACGGTGCTGTTCGTCGACTATTACCAGCCCGAGGTTCTTAACGTTGACGCTCTTTTGAATAAGTGCGTGAGTTCCTATCAGCACATCTATCTCGCCATTTTCGGCAGCCTTGTGAACTTTTTTCTTTTCCGCCGCCGTCATGCTCCCCGATATCAAGGCAAGCCTTATCCCAAGCGGTTCGAGAAAGCCCCGAAACGTATCGGAATGCTGCCGCGCCAGCACCTCTGTGGGCGCCATTACAAGCGTCGCGAAACCGTTATGCGCCGCGAAATACGCCGCCGCCGCCGCGACCATGGTCTTGCCCGAGCCAACGTCGCCCTGTATCAGTCTGTTCATGGGGTAAGGGCGCTTCATATCGCCGATACAGTCGCTCACGGCGTTCAACTGCGCATTGGTTGCCGTGAATGGCAGCGAATTGTAAAACTTATCCATATCTACGTCCGCCATGACCGCCCCCGAAAGCGTCCGACCGCGGTTTTTCATCTGCGAAACCCCCAGCTTCAGCGTCAGCAGCTCCTCGAAAACCAGCCGTTTCCTCGCCTGCTCGTACTCATCACGGCTTTTCGGGAAATGTATCTTCCGCATAGCCTCATCGGCTTCCATAAGCGAGTATCTTAATATTATTTCGGGTGGGAGAGTTTCCGCGCGCTTGACGATATTAAGCGCGTTTTTCATATCCTTGCTTACGGAGGCATTGGAAAGCCCCTTGGTAAGCGGATATTTCGGCATAAGACCGCCCTCTCCGACAGGTACGAACTGCGGCGAGGAGATTTCCAAGCCAAACGAATCGCCCGTTATTTTTCCCACAAAAACGTATTCTTTATTAAGTTGCAATAGGTCGAACGTGTATTTCGAGTTGAAGAACACGGCGGTCATCTCGCTTAAACCGTCTGTCAGCAGCGCCCTGAACACCAAAACGCGCCCGCCGTAATTCGACGGGTAATTCTTACGGGAAACCACAGCGCGGATAACGCAAACCTCGCCAATTTCGGCTTCACCGATATTGCGCGGCTCGGTGAAATCCACATAGCCGCGCGGGTAGTATTCGGTAAGGCGCTCAACCGTATCAATGCCGAGCTTCCTATAGAGCGCCGCTTTCTTGTCGCCGACGCCTTTCAGATCAATAATGTTCATATTACTCCACAGAAATGATGTAATAATATACGGGCTGTCCGCCGTTTAGCAGCGATATCTCAACGTCCGAAGAAACCTTGGAGCGCAGATATTCGTAAGCGGCGGCAGCGTTCTCGTCCGCCACGTCCGAGCCGTACATCACGGTGATATACGAGGACGAGGAAGTCATAAGCCGTTTCGTTAGCTTTACAAGCGCCTTTTCAAGGCTCTTTTCGGTAAACACGATCTTTCCGTTATCCATTGCGAGGATATCGCCCTGCTTTATCTTGTGCCCGTCGTATTCGCTGTCGCGGACCGCAAACGTTATCTGTCCGCTGCCCACGCGGTCTATAGCTTCGGTCATAGCAGCGCGGTTCGCCTTGAAATCGCCGTCGGGATCGTAGTTCATCATCGCCGTAACGCCCTGCGGAATAGTGCGCGTCTGCAAAACGCAAACGTTTCTGTCGGTGAGCTTCGCCGCCTGCTCGGACGCCATAATGATATTTTTGTTATTCGGGAGCACAAAAACGTTCCGCGCGGGCGTTTGCTCGATAGCCTCCAGCAAATCCTCGGTGGAGGGGTTCATGGTCTGACCGCCGCATACCACCTGATCCGCGCCGAGGTCTTTAAAGAGCGCTTCTATACCCGCGCCCGCGGCTACCGCAACAAATCCCGTTTCCTTGGTTATCGCCGCCGGTGCTTTTCTGTTCTTTTGCGCCGCCACGTCCGCCTTGATGACGTTGTTGTTGGCTTTGCGCATATTCTCAACGGTCACGTTGTCCAGCTCGCCGAACTTCAAGCCTTCTTCGATCGCCTTTCCGGGGTGATTGGTGTGAACGTGCACCTTGATTATGCCGTCGTCGTCCACAACGGACGCGTTGTCGCCGATAGTCTCCAGATACGCGCAAAGAGCGGCTGTATCGCGCGATGTGCTGTCCTTCTGTACGATAAATTCCGCGTTATAGGCATACTTCGGGGGCTGCTCCGCCGCCGCGGCAGCAGCGGGAGTTTGCGGCTTCAGCTCGTCCTCGGCGGAAATTATCGCACCGCCCGACAAAACCGCGTACATTCCCTCAAGAATCACGATATATCCCATACCGCCTGCGTCCACAACGCCCGCCTTTTTCAGCGCGGGGAGCAGTTCGGGGGTCTTTTCGAGAGATTTTTTCGCCTCTTTGATATATTCCTCTATAAACTGCGCGGCGGAAATTCCCGCCTTCGCAAGCTTCTCGGTGTTTTCCCACGCCTCGCGCGACACGGTGAGTATCGTGCCCTCAGTGGGCTTCATAACCGATTTATATGCGGCGTCAACTCCTATTTTCAGCGACGCGGACAAGTCCTCAGCGCTTGCGGTCTCCTTGCCCGAAAGACCCTTTGAAAGCCCTCTGAACAGCAGCGACAGAATAACGCCCGAGTTTCCGCGCGCGCCGCGCAGCATAGCGGAAGCCGCCTTTTTTGTGACATCGCCCACAGCAGCGCCGTCGGGAACGTTTAAAAGCTCCGCCAGCGCGTTCTTTATCGTCATCGACATATTCGTTCCCGTATCGCCGTCGGGCACTGGGAACACGTTCAGCTCGTCAACTTCCCGTCTGTTGTTGTAAATGTTGTTTGCTCCCGAAATGAATGCGTCACGCAGGAGCTTTCCCGAAATCGTCATCTTCCAAATATCCCTTTCCGTCATACTCTTATAGAATCAACATAAACGTGCACTTTTTCCACGGTTATCCCTGTGCTCTGCTCTATCGTGTAGCCTACCTTATTTATAATAGAGCGTATCACGGCGTCCATATTCACGCCGTACATCAGCGAGATATGCAGATCCACCAGCAGTCTGTCCTTCAAGAACCGTACCTTTACGCCGCGCCGCCGCTCGTGCTTCTTGCCGTTAGGCAAAACGTTTCGCAACGTTTCTTTCACTCCCGTAACGTTCATTGAAATGACGCCAAAGCATTTTGCCACGGTGTTTCCGATAAGCTCGGTGAAATAATCGGGCGAGATAGATATCTTGCCGACGTGGTTTTGCGGTGTTACCATAAGCCCTCCTTTTTAATGTACAATGTATAATTTACAATTTTACCGCCGCGCTTTGCGCCGCTGTATTTTAAACATGCGCACAGAGTGCGCTTCTTAATTGTCCATTGTCAATTGTCCATTGACAATTATTATCCCTCTTGACATCGGCTTGCAGACCGCCGTAAAACATTCGGGAAACTGCTGCGCCGCCGTCTTTGCCGTTTCCTCGTCCGAAAACGCGCCGAACACCGCCGAACCGCTTCCCGTAAGCTCCGCGCCGTCCGCGCCAAGCTCCGTCAGCCTTTCGGCGATGGCGTTCAGCCTGTCGTTTTGGTATATCGCTCGGAACACGTTGTAGTACTCCCCCGCTCGGCGCTCTCTGCACGGAACGGATGCTCTGTCGTAATCCGCGTAAGCGGATTTGGTATCGCACCCGAAACCGGGCTTCACTATCAGAAAGCAAGCCGCGGGATAGGGCTGCTCGGCGCTCATTACCTCGCCGATACCTCGACAAAGCTTTGTGCCGCCTACCATACAAAACGGTACGTCCGCGCTGATCTGCGCCGCCAATTTCAAAAGCGTTTCCTCGTCAAACGGCTGCCCCGAAAGCTCGTTCAGCCCGACAAGAACCGCCGCCGCGTCCGCGCTGCCGCCGCCCAGACCCGCACCGTGCGGGATACGCTTGTCGATGTTTATTTTTGCGCCGCCGCTATTTCCCGAAAGCGCGAAAAAGCGCTCCGCCGCTTTAAAGCAGATATTCTCCTCGTTCTTGGGAACCGTTGGGTCGGAGCAATCCACGGTTATCCCGCTGTACGCAAGCTCCACCGTCACGATATCCGAAAGATCCACGCTCTGCATAACGGTTTCCAACAAATGGTAGCCGTCATCGCGCTTGCCCATAATATCCAGAAACAAATTTATTTTCGCGTGAGCTATAAGAGTTATCATTTCTTATGTTCCTCAAGAAATTCGCGTATTCTGCCCAAAGCGGTTGTGAGGTGCGCTATCGAATACGCGTAGGAAACGCGCACATATCCCTCGCCGCTCGCGCCGAACGCAGAGCCGGGAACTACCGCGATCTTCTTCTCGTTTATCAGCTTTTCGCAGAACTCCATGCTTGCCATTCCGGTGGACTTTATACAAGGGAACACATAGAATGCACCCTCCGGCTCGAAGCAGGGAAGCCCCATATCGTTGAACTCTTTAACGACAAGCCGCCGCCGCATATCGTACTCCTCGACCATGTGCTTTACGTCGCTGCCGCATTTTTCCATAGCCGCTATCGCCGCATATTGGCTTACAGTCGGACTTGACATAATGCAGTATTGGTGGAGCTTCAGCATTTGCTTGATTATCGGCTGCGGTCCCGCGACATACCCAAGCCGCCAGCCCGTCATGGCATACGCCTTTGAAAAACCGTTTATCACAAGCGTGCGCTCTTTCATTCCGTCTATCTGCGCTATCGAAACGTGCTTTTCGCCGTTGTAGGTCATTTCCGCGTATATCTCATCGCTTGCCACAACGATATTCGTATCGCGGAGGACTTCCGCTATCGCTTCCAGATCCTCGCGGCGCATTACCGCTCCTGTGGGGTTGTTCGGGTATGGGAGTATCAGCAGCTTTGTGCGCGGCGTTATCTTTTCTTTGAGTGCCGCAGCCGTAAGTCTGAAGTTGTCCTCTACCCTTGTGACGATCGGCACAGCCGTGCCGCCCATCATTGTGGTGATCGGCGAGTAGCAAACGAAGCTCGGTTCGGGAACCAACACCTCGTCGCCCGGCTCTATCATCGCGCGTATCGCAAGGTCTATAGCCTCCGAGCCGCCCACCGTTATGATAACCTCGCCCGTCGGGTCATATTCCGTATCTATAAAGTCTTTCAGATAATTGCAGACCGTTTTTCTAAGCTCGATAAGCCCGGCGTTCGCCGTGTAAGCGGTTTTTCCCTTTTCAAGTATGTTTATCGCCTCTTTGCGGGCAGCCCAAGGAGTCTTGAAATCAGGCTCGCCGACAGAAAGCGAGATAACGCCCTCAACCCGCTGCGCGATATCGAAAAACCTGCGTATTCCCGAAGGCTGAATATCGCTTATCTTCTTCGGGATCAACCTTTCGTAGTCCATCACGGGGAAACCAGCCCCCTGTCGTCAAAGTTATCCTCATTAAAGATATGTCCTTTTTCCTTATACCGGCGCAGTATGAAGTGAGTGGTCGTTGAAAGAACGCCGTCCAGCACCGCAAGGCGCTCGGAAACGAACAGCGCAACGTTTCGCAGGCTTGTGCCGCTTATGGTGACGGACAAGTCGTTCGCGCCCGAAAGCAGGAATACGCTGTCAACCTCCTCATACTCCATTATGGTATGAGCGAGATCGTCGAAGCCTCTGTCCTTAATGGGCGTTATTTTAAGCTCGATTATCGCGGTAACGCCGTATTCATCGACCTTTTCCTCGTTGATTATCGCCGAGTAGCCCATTATGATGCCGTCACCCACAAGGCGCTTTATCTCGGCTTCTACGGTTTCTTCCGTTTCGCCCAGCATAACGGCTAGCTCTTTATTGGACAAACGCGCGTCTTGGCGCAGCAGATCCAGCAATTTGTTTGTGTTCATAGCATATCTCCTTATAAATCTATTTTTATCATGTTCTCTCCCCCGCTCAGCGGGGAAAACTCGTCTCAAATTATCTCTCCCGCTCGGCGGAGAAAAACTATATCTTTATGAATTTCGGCTCTTTTTTCTTGAATACGCATATCTCGTTAAAGCCGAGGTCGCGCAGCAACGCATAGCATTTGTCGATATCCTTTGCCACGTCCGAGGTCTGGTGAGCGTCCGAGCCTACCGTTATCAGCTTGCCGCCAAGCTCCTTATAGCGCTTGATAAACGGAGCGCTCGCCATAGGTCCGCCAAGCCCGCGCCTGTACCCCGAGGAGTTGACTTCAAGCGCGATATCTTTCTTTACGATTATTTTCAATATCTTGTCGATTATCGTTTTATATGTATCGTAAGCTGCCTGAGCGCGCTCCGTCTTTTCTATTACCAAACCCGCGGGGGTATCCACATTCGTAAATCTCAACAAAAACGTGATATGAGCCAGCGAACAGAACTTGCCCCATTCGACTAAGTTCAGCATATCCTCCCAATACTCGATCATCACGCGCTTGCGGTCGAACTCGTTGTCAGGTATCTTGCCCATATGTTCATAGTGACATGTACGGTGAACGCTGCCCAGCACGAAATCATAATCGTGAGCAGCCAATATTTCCTCCGCGGTATGCAGGTTATACATCGGCTGACCTATCTCCGCGCCGTAATAAATGTGCATTTTTCCGTCGTATTCGGCTTTCAGCTTCTCAAACGCGGGGCGGGTCTTTTCTATCGCCGCCCAATAATCCCACTCGCCGTCGTGGAACTCGTCAAGCTCGATATGGTCTGTCAAAGCAAAATGCGACACGCCCAGATCGAACGCTGCTTTCGCCATATCCTCCGGAGTTGCCGCGCTGTCCGAGGACAGGTTGCAGTGATTGTGAATATCCACCAAATTATCCATTAAAACGGGTCCCTTCTTTGTGTTCTTTGCCAACTGCATTCATATATCCGATAACGAAGCCGTTTTATACAGCCGCAATAATATCCATCTTCTATTATAACACAAATTTTTATTTTTGTCTAGAAATAGCTTTACTTTTTTTGAAATTTTTGCTATAATAGAGAAGAAGATATAAAAAACAACATTTGCGGGGACATTTTTTATACAAAATGACCGCAGAACGGAGGAATTATGAGAGCTGTAGTAGCTGTTATCGGTAAAGATACGGTAGGTATTCTTGCAAAGGTGAGCGGCATATGCGCCGAACATAAGGCAAACGTTATGGACGTTACCCAAACGATAATGCAGGATCTGTTCGCCATGACAATGCTTATCGAAATTTCCGGTCTGACGATAGATTATATCGATTTTGCCGATAAGCTTGTGAAAGCTGGCAATGAGATGGGCTTGCAGATACACGTTATGCACGAGGATATCTTCAATTCGATGCACAAGATCTGAACTCCGGCGGGAAGCTCAGGAAATTTTAAGTTTTTTAAGTAAGGAGAAACAGCTTAAATGTTAAACACCGGCGATATTTTGGAAACAATAAAGATGATACAAGAGGAGAACCTCGATATCAGAACGATAACGATGGGTATCTCGCTTTTGGACTGCATAGATGGCGATGCGAACCGAGCGTGCGGTAAGGTCTACGAAAAGATGATGCGCAAGGCGGAAAATCTCGTAAAAACGGGCGAGGAAATCGAGAAACAGTACGGCATACCGATCATAAACAAGCGCATATCCGTAACGCCGATCGCTATGGTGTCAGCGGCTTCGGGCGATCCCGTAAAGTACGCGAAAACACTGCAAAAGGTCGCGGAGGGTACGGGAGTAAACTACATCGGCGGCTATTCCGCGCTTGTTCACAAGGGTTTTTCGGCGGGCGACAAGGAGCTTATAGAATCCATCCCCGAAGCGTTGGCGGAAACCGCAAACGTTTGTTCCTCGGTGAACATAGGCTCCACAAAGGCGGGCATAAATATGGACGCGGTGGCTTTGATGGGAAATATCATCAGGCAGGCGAGCGAAAAAACCAAGGACGACCACTGCTTCGGCGCGGCGAAGATAGTCGTTTTCTGCAACGCGCCCGAGGATAACCCGTTTATGGCGGGCGCGTTCCACGGCGTGGGCGAATACGACTGCGAGATAAACGTCGGCGTTTCGGGTCCGGGAGTTGTAAGAGCGGCTCTGGCGAAGCACCCCGACGCTAACATTAGCGAGATAGCGGACGTTATCAAGAAAACCGCGTTCAAAATAACGCGAATGGGGCAGCTTGTCGGCACGGAGGCGTCAAAACGTCTGGGAGTGCCGTTCGGCATTGTCGATCTGTCACTTGCGCCTACCCCGGCGGTCGGCGACTCGGTAGCGCATATCCTTGAAGAGATAGGTCTTGAGAGCTGCGGCGCGCACGGCACTACGGCCTGCCTTGCCATGCTGAACGACGCGGTAAAAAAGGGCGGCGTTATGGCGTCCTCGCATGTCGGCGGGCTTTCGGGAGCGTTTATCCCCGTTTCCGAGGACGCGGGAATGATCGACGCGGTAAACAGAGGTTCGCTTACGTTGGAAAAGCTCGAAGCTATGACCGCGGTATGCTCCGTCGGGCTTGATATGATCGTAATTCCGGGCGATACCCCTGCCGACACAATATCCGCGATAATCGCCGACGAGGCGGCTATCGGCATGGTGAACTCCAAAACCACCGCCGTGCGCGTTATACCCGCGATCGGTATGAAAGAGGGCGAAACGCTCGAATTCGGCGGACTTTTCGGCAGCGGACCCGTTATGCCCGTTTCAAAGTTCAGCTCATCGAAGTTCATCTCTCGCGGTGGACGTATCCCCGCACCGCTTCAGAGCCTTAAAAATTGACGGCGGTATACCAATTTGATCATAGTAAATTTTACAGAATATGGTTTATCCC
>OIXH01001396.1_pt1 | contig 27234 bp, 23 predicted proteins | sample 1587741 | NCBI WGS metagenome assembly OIXH01 (sample SAMEA3888916, study PRJEB22519) | human gut metagenome | biome: human gut; feature: human-associated habitat; material: faeces | place: Denmark | collected 2011 | reverse complement strand
GGCGGATGAAGCTTGTCAAAAAAAGTCCTCACAGGACTTTTTTGACAAGCTGAGAGCGCTGCTTTTGCAGCGCTCTTTTGCTATGCTCCTGCATAGCAAAAACATAAATGTGCCATTTCCTCGCCCCTTCAGGGCAACCGGAAATGATGCACAAAAACTTCATGCGCCGGTAGTCCGTGCATTTTCGTGGTGCGGTGCCGGCGCATGAAGTTTTATATCTATTTACTTACATATTGCAGCCCGGAATATCGCCGACGCCGTTGAGCACAAGACGCGGACGATAGGGGAACTTCTCAATATCCTCGCGCGATGTGACGCCGGAGAGAACAAGGCAGGTGTCAAGGCCGGTTTCGATACCTGCGACCATGTCGGTGTCCATCCTGTCGCCGATCATAACGGCTTCGTCGGAGTGGACGCCGAGAATACGAAGTCCCGTGCGCATCATCAGCGGGTTCGGCTTGCCGACAAAATATGCGGTCTTGCCGGTTGCAAGCTCTATCGGCGCGATCATCGCGCGGCAGGCGGGAATGATGCCGTCCTCGGAGGGGCCGGTCAGGTCACTGTTGGTGCCGATGAGCTTCGCGCCGTTCGTGACAAGGCGCACGGCCTTGAGAATGTTTTCGTAATTATAGGTGTTGCCCTCGCCGATGACGACGTAATCGGGGTCGACGTCGTTCATCGTTATCCCCTCGTCGTGCAGCGCCATGATAAGCCCCGCGCCGCCGATGACGTACGCGCTGCATCCGGGCGCCTGCGAGCTTATGAAGCGCGCGGTAGCAAGGGCGCTCGTGTAGAAATGGCTCTCGTCCACCTCAAGCCCCATGCGCCACAGCTTCTGCTGAAGCTCCTTGGGCGAGCGCTCGGAGGCGTTGGTGAGGAAGAGGAAGTTCTTGTTCTCGCGGTACAGCCAGTCGACGAATTCCTTCACTCCGGGCAGCAGCCTGTTGCCGTGATATATTACGCCGTCCATATCGCAGATGAACCCCTTTTTGCTTCTGAGTTGTTCCATATTATCCTCCGTACACTTTTCTTTAAATGTATCATATCACGTAATGCCATATTGTAAAAACACATTTTTGTAAAGAAAACGAAAAAATTACTATCTTCTGTTGATTTTACTTTGATTTTACCTTGTTCGGCTTTCGTATTTTACATTGCCCGGTTAGAATTGCAGACGTAGCAGGAAATTGCTTAGAATGAAAAGGAGATAAAACATGAAAAAGATCATCAGTATAGTTCTTGTGCTCGCATGTGCAGCCACGCTGCTCGCAGGATGCGGCAGCACCGGCACTCCCAGCACCTCCGGCAGCACCGACGCCGCCGTTACCGGTTCCGTTGCAACCGACGGCTCGACCTCCATGGAGAAAGTCATCGGCGCGCTGGGCGAAGCATTTATGAATAACAACAGCGGCGCAAGCTTCACCTATAACCCGACCGGCTCCGGCTCCGGCATCAAGGCGGTTATTGAAGGCCGCTGCGACATCGGCCTTTCAAGCCGCGCGCTGAAGGATGAAGAGAAGGCCGAAGGACTGGTCGAAACCGTGCTCGCCTACGACGGCATCGCAATGGTCGTCAACCCCGCAAACCCCGTCTCCGACCTGACCGTTGAGCAGATCGCCGCCATCTCCACCGGCGAGATCACAAACTGGAAGGAAGTCGGCGGCAACGACGCCGAGATCGTCCTGATAGGCCGTGAGGCCGGCAGCGGCACCCGCGACGGCTTCGAGTCCATCACCGGCACCGCCGAAGCCTGCAAGTACCGTCAGGAGCTTACCTCCACCGGCGATGTGATCGCCACCGTGGCCTCAAACCCCGACGCTATCGGCTACGCCTCTCTCGCGGCGCTCAAGGATACCGTCAAGGCGCTCAGCGTCAGCGGCGTGACTCCCACCGAGGAGACCGTTAAGGACGGCAGCTACGTCATCCAGCGCCCGTTCGTCCTCGTGACCAAGGACGGCACTGCGCTCTCCGCCACCGCGCAGAAGTTCTTCGACTTCGCCCTCTCCGCCGACGCGGCAGACATCATTGCAGCAGCGGGTGCGGTTGCGGCAAACTGAAACACATCAGCCTGAAGGCGGCCGATATCGACCGCCTTTCGGCGCATTGAAAGGACTTTCCGATGAAGCGTCAGAAAGCGCAGAATAACAATCTGATCGAAAATATAATACACGGCGTGTTTCTCGTCATGGGGCTGATAACTGTCGGCTGCGTGCTGCTCATAACCGTGTATCTTGTCATATCCGGCATACCGGCGATACGCGAGATCGGCCTGCGGGAGTTCCTGCTGGGCAAGGTCTGGGCGTCCACCGCGGCGGAGCCGAAATACGGCATCCTCCCATTCATCCTCACAAGCGTTTACGGTACGGCGGGCGCAATGCTGCTCGGCGTCCCTATCGGCTTTTTTACGGCGGTGTATCTTGCAAAATTCGCGCCGCGCGCGGTGAAAAACTCAATGCAGGCCACAGTCGGCGTGCTGGCCGGTATCCCGTCGGTGGTGTACGGCCTCGTGGGAATGCTGGTGCTGGTGCCGGGGATAAGAGAAGTCTTCGGCGTACCGGACGGGGCGAGCCTGCTCGCGTCGATAATTGTGCTCGCGGTGATGATCCTCCCGTCCATCATCAAGGTGTCGGTCACGGCGCTGGAGGCCGTGCCGAAAGAATATGAGGACGCGTCGCTCGCCCTCGGCGCAACCCCGATGGAGACCTGCTTCCGCGTCTCCGTCCCCGCCGCGAAGAGCGGCATCGCCGCGGCGGTAGTCCTCGGCGTCGGGCGCGCGATAGGCGAGGCGATGGCGGTAATGATGGTGTCTGGCAACGCCCCGAACATGCCAGAGCTTTTGCAGAGCGTCCGGTTCCTCACAACGGCGGTTGCAAGCGAGATGTCCTACTCCAGCGGACTTCAGCAGCAGGCGCTGTTCTCCATAGCGCTGGTGCTGTTCCTGTTCATAATGCTGATAAATGCGGCGCTTAACTACTTCCTCAAACGCAATAAGGATAAATGATATGAATTCAAAAAAACTTTCGCCTTCCCGGCGCGCGTACGGCTGGCTGATGCGCGCGCTGATGTGGCTTGCAGCCGCTCTTACCTGCGCGCTGGTGCTGTTTCTGATAGGGTATGTGCTGTATAAGGGCATCCCGAATCTGTCATGGGAGCTGGTGTTCACTTCGCCGAGCTACCTTGAGGAGCGCATAGGCATCCTGCCAGATATTATGAACACCCTCTATATCATGCTTGCGGCGATCGTCATCGTCGTCCCGCTTGGAGTCGGGGCGGCGATATACCTGACGGAGTATGCGCACAATAAGCGCATCGTCGGCGCGATAGAGTACGCCGCGGAGACGCTGTCAGGCATCCCGTCGATAATCTACGGCCTTGTCGGTATGCTGTTCTTCTGTCAGTTTCTGAGCATGAGCACTTCTCTTTTCGCGGGTGCGCTGACGCTTGCGGTGATGAACCTGCCGACGATAATGCGCACAACGCAGGAGAGCCTGAAAACCGTGCCGCAGAGCTACCGCGAGGGCGCGTTCGGACTGGGCGCGGGCAAGTGGCGCGTCATCCGCACCGTGGTCATCCCCGGCTGTGTGGACGGCGTTATCACGGGCTGCATCCTCTCTATCGGGCGTATCCTCGGCGAGTCGGCGGCGCTGCTGTTCACGGCGGGCTTCGCGCACACGCTCCGTCCGCTGTTTGAGGGAATCCGTACCGTTGGCCTTGAGGGCGCGGGCGCGACGCTCACTGTCGCGCTCTACGTCTACGCGAAGGAGCAGGGCGAATTCGGTGTGGCCTTTGCGATAGCGGCGATACTCATGTTCCTCACGCTTGTGATAAATCTGGCTGCCGGACTGGTGACCAAATACTATAATAGGAAGAAAAAGCTATGACTACTATAAACGAAACCGGAATGCCGCGCGCGATGCTCATAAACGACCTGTCCTGCATCGGCAAATGCTCGCTTTCCGTGGCACTGCCGATAGTCTCGGCCTGCGGGGTCGAGGCCGTGGCGCTGCCCACCGTCATACTCTCAACGCACACGGGCGGCTTCGAGGGCTTCGCGGCGCGGGAGATGACCGAGGAAATGCGCGCCTTCACCGCGCACTGGAGGAGCATCGGCGCAAAATTTGACTGCATATATACCGGCTTCTTCGGCTCAGTGGAGCAGATAAACCTGACGGAGAAGATAATCCGCGATTTTGGCGGGGACGATACCGTCGTGATAGTCGACCCTGTTCTGGGCGACAACGGGCGGCTGTACCCATGCTTTTCGGATGAATATGTGGAGGCGATGCGGCGGCTTACAGCGCTTGCCGACGTGATAACGCCGAACCTGACCGAGGCCGCGATCCTCGCCGGACTGCCGTTTGATACCGCGCCTGAGACGATACTCGCGCGGCTCAATGTGCCGAGCGTGATAATAACCGGCGTGCGCCGTGAGGGGCGCGTCGGCTACCTGTCGCGCTTCGGCGGGGAAAAGTGCGAGATAAGCACACCCTATGTCCCGCTTGCGCTGCACGGCACGGGCGACGTTTTCACGTCCGCGTTCTGCGGCAAGCTTATGGCCGACCCACAGCGTGACATGCAGCTTGCGCTGGCCGCGGCAGCGGACTTCTGCTACGGCTGTGTCCGCGAGACGGTGAAGCGCCAGCCGTCGCACTGGTACGGGCTGAGCTTCGAGGACTTGCTGAAAAAAGGAGCGCTGAGATGAGCATTATTTCGGTAAACGATCTGCGCCTCTGGTACGGGAAGCAGCAGGCGCTGAAGGATATCTGCGTCGAGATTGAGCCGCACAGCATCACGGCGCTCATCGGCCCCTCCGGATGCGGAAAATCGACCTTCCTCAAAACGCTCAACCGCATGAACGACCTTGTTCCGGACGTGAAGATCACGGGCAGCGTCAGATATCGCGGGGAGGACATATACGCACCGGGCACAGATGTCAATGAACTGCGACGGCAGATCGGCATGGTGTTCCAGAAGCCGAACCCCTTCCCCATGAGCATATACGATAACATCGCCTACGGCCCGCGCACCCACGGCGTGCGGAGCCGCGCGAGGCTTGACGACATAGTCGAGCGCTCCCTGCGCGACGCGGCGATCTGGGACGAGGTGAAAGACCGGCTGAAGAAGAATGCGCTCGGCCTTTCGGGCGGCCAGCAGCAGAGACTGTGCATCGCGCGGGCGCTGGCTGTGGAGCCGGAGGTGCTGCTGATGGACGAGCCGACGAGCGCGCTCGACCCGATATCCACCTCGCGCATTGAGGAGCTTGCAATGCAGCTTCGCGGCAAGTATACTATCGTCATCGTGACGCACAACATGCAGCAGGCCGTGCGCATATCCGACAACACCGCGTTTTTCCTTCTGGGCGAGCTGGTGGAGTACGGCGGAACGGAGCAGATGTTCTCACAGCCGGCCGACAAGCGCACGGAGGACTACATAACGGGGAGGTTTGGATAAATGAGAAGCAATTTTGACCGGCAGCTTTCGGAGCTGAACCGTTCGCTCATCGAGATGGGCGCAATGTGCGAGGAGATAATCGCGCTTGCGACGAAGGCTCTCGCCGAGGGCGACATGGAGCTTGCGAAGCGCGTTGATACGCTGGGCGCGGACATTGACCGGATGGAGCGCACGATAGAATCCATGTGCCTACGGTTATTATTGCAGCAGCAGCCCGTGGCGCGCGACCTGCGGCAGATATCCGCCGCGCTCAAAATGATAACGGATATGGAGCGCATAGGCGATCAGGCGGAGGAGATAGCGGCACTGGTGCGCTTTCTCGGCAGGCGCGGAGCGGGAAACGACGCTCTTATCTGCGAAATGGCGCGCCGCGCGGTGAATATGGTCACGGAAAGTGTTGATGCGTATGTAAAATATGATATAATGTTAGCGGAACGGGTCATAGCCGAGGACGACGAGGTCGACGCACGGTTCATACAGGTCAAGGCGGAGCTTATAGACGCCATAGCGAAAAACCCCGGCAACGGGGAGCTTGACCTCGACCTGCTGATGATTGCAAAGTATTTTGAACGCATCGCCGACCATGCGGTGAATATTGCCGAATGGGTGATATTTGCCGTGACAGGCGTGCATAAAGGAGACAAGGGACAATGATATGGTGCGTGGAGGATGACGCCAGCATACGTGATATCGAGGTATACGCCCTGCGTTCTGTGGGCTTCGAGGCGCGCGGATTTTCCGACGGCGCCGCGTTCTGGGACGCACTGCGCGCCGAGCGCCCGGAGCTTGTCGTGCTGGACGTGATGCTGCCGGGAATAGATGGCATCGAGCTTCTGAGCCGTATGCGCGCGTCCGACGCTCTGCGCGATATCCCCGTTATCATGGCCACGGCGAAGGGGACGGAGTACGATAAGATACACGGCCTGGACCTCGGCGCGGACTACTATCTCGCAAAGCCCTTCGGCGTGATGGAGCTGGTGTCCTGCGTCAAAGCGGTACTGCGCCGCTGCCGCCGCGGCAGCGCAGAGCATACGGGTCTCAGCGCGGGCGGCGTCTCGCTCGATGCCGACGCGCATACCGTCACCGCCGGCGGCCAGCGCATCACGCTTACATACAAGGAATTTGAACTGCTGCGTCTCTTCATGGCGTACCCCGGCACCGCGTTCACGCGCGAACAGCTCATGGAGCGGGTCTGGGGCACCGATTACTGCGGCGAGACGCGCACGGTTGACATGCATATACGCACTCTGCGCCAGAAGCTCGGCGAATACGGCGAGATGATAGAGACGGTGCGCGGAGTGGGCTACCGGCTGGAGGCGCAGGTATGACAAAGAAAATTTTCTCTTCCATTATGCTTACGGCGGCCTGCGTGCTGCTTGCGAGCATGATAACGATAGTGGGCTTTCTGCGCGATTATTTCGGCGGCATCGAGGAGAGCGGCCTGCGCGAAGAGCTGGGCATAGCCGCAGTCGGCGTCGAGGACGAGGGCACGGATTATCTCGCCGCGCTGCCGGACGGGCAGCGCCGCTTTACGTGGATAGCCGCAGACGGCAGCGTGATTTACGACACCAAGGCCGACGCCGACAGTCTGGAGAATCACTCCGACCGCGAGGAATTCAAAGCCGCGCTTGAGACCGGAGCAGGCGAGAGCGTCAGATACTCGAATACGCTGATGCAGAAAACGATGTACGCCGCGCGCCGCCTTGACGACGGCACGGTGCTGCGCGTCTCCGTCAGTACGGCGACGGTGGGCGCGCTCCTGCTCGGCGTGACACAGCCGATGCTGGCGGTGCTCGCCGCGGCGCTGATACTGTCCGCGATACTCGCAAAGCATATCTCCCGCCGTGTCGTCGCGCCGCTCAACGAGCTTGATCTGGAGCACCCGCTGGACGACAGCAACGCCGCCTACGAGGAGCTTGCGCCTGTTTTAGGCCGCATCAACCGCCAGCGCAGTCAGATAAATTCGCAGCTGCGCGAACTGCGGCGGCGCACGGACGAATTTGCGCAGGTGACGGGCAATATGCGCGAGGGGCTTGTGCTGCTCAACGAGCAGGGCTACATCCTCAGCATTAACCCGGCGGCGCGGAATATCTTCGCCGTGGAGGGGGACTGCGCGGGGAAGGACTTTTTGACGGTTGACCGCAGCTGTGACATGAGCGCGGCGGTGCGTTCGGCGATGGAGAGCGGGCATGGCCGTCTGCATGAGCGGCATGGAGGCCGCATTTATCAGGTCGACGTCAGCCGCATAGATTCCGACGGAGCCGCTATCGGCACCGTTATACTGGTTTTCGACGTGACGGAGCAGGAGAGCGCGGAGCAGATGCGCCGCGAGTTCACCGCGAACGTCTCGCACGAGCTGAAAACGCCGCTTCAGGGCATCATCGGCAGTGCGGAGCTTATAGAAAACGGCATGGTGCAGCCTGAGGATATGCCGCGCTTCGTCGGCCATATCCGCGCCGAAGCGCAGAGACTTGTGACGCTTATCGGCGATATAATCCGCCTTTCCCAGCTTGACGAGGGCGAGGTGCTCCCGAAGGAGAGACTTGATCTGCTTGAAGTCGCGCAGGGCGCCGCGGACGATCTCCAGGCCGAGGCGGAGAAAAAGAACGTGCATCTCTCCGTAAGCGGCGAGCCGGCGGAGCTTGAGGGCGTACGGCAGCTCATATACGAGGTGGCCTACAACCTCGGCGACAACGCGATAAAATACAACGTCGACGGCGGCTCCGTCAGTATCAATGTATCGTCCGACGGCAAAAACGCGAAGCTGACCGTGAGCGACACGGGGATAGGCATCGCGGCGGAGGATCAGAGCCGCATTTTCGAGCGGTTCTACCGCGTGGACAAGAGCCATTCCAAGGAGTCCGGCGGCACGGGGCTTGGCCTGTCGATAGTTAAACACGCCGTCCAGTACCACGGCGGGCGGATATCCATGGACAGCGCGCCCGGAAAGGGAACGAGCATAAGCGTAATTCTGCCCATTCAATGATGATATTTGACTAATCGTCTCCGAAGGATTATAATACGGCGTATCGCAGCATATGCTATGGCATCATTATTTTGGAGGACGCCATGAAACGCATATGCACCGTGTTCGCGCTGTGCGCGGTCTTGCTCCTGACGGGCTGCGGCAGCGGGCTTGAACAGCGCTGGGATGAATTTTCCGAAACCGTCTCCGAGGCGGACAACCTGAGCTTTACGGCCGCTCTGCGCGCCGAGTATGAGGACAAGAGCGTCAGCTTTGAGCTTCGCTATGAGCAGTCGGGCGGGGAATGCGCCGTGACGGTGCTGTCGCCTGAGGAACTGCGCGGAGTGAAGGCGGTGCGGAAGAACGGCTCCGGCGCGCTGAAGTATTACGGCTTCGTCATCGACACCGGGACGCTGGACGGCGGCCTGACGCCGGTCGGCGCGCTTCCGGCGCTGGTCGACGCACTGCGCGGCGGCTATGCCGACTGCTTCTGGCGCGAGGGCGGCAGCACGGTAGTGCGGCTCATCCCTGAGGATGGCATGACCGTTACCGTGTGGCTCGAAGAGGAGAGCCTGACGCCGGTATACGCGGAGCTTGCGTCCGGCGAGCGCGTGACGGTATTCTGCGAAATAGAGGATTGGAAGCTTGGCACGGACAGCGCCTGAATTCCTCGGAACGGAGACAGATATGAACGACTTACAGAAGAGAACATGGGCGGAAATAAACCTTGAGAATCTGCGGCATAACTACCGCGCCATCCGCGCGACCCTGCCGGAGGGCTGCCGTTTCCTCGGCGTTGTGAAGGCGGACGCGTACGGGCACGGCGCACTGCCGGTCTCGCGGCTTTTGCAGGCTGAGGGCGCGGATTACCTTGCCGTATCCTGCCTTGACGAGGCGCTGGAGCTGCGCGGCGGCGGAGTCACGATGCCGATACTTATCCTCGGCCACACGCCGCACGAGTACACCTCCGTGCTCATCGAGCAGAACATCACCCAGACCGTGACCTGCCTTGCCAAGGCGCTGGAGTATTCGGCGGAGGCCGTGAACCTTGGAAAGACGCTGAAGATACATATAAAGCTCGACACGGGCATGTCCCGCCTTGGCTTTCTCTGCGACGGGGCGCACTTCGAGGAGGGCGTGGACAATGTCATCCGCTCCTGCACGCTGCCGGGCATAGAGAGCGAGGGCATATATACGCACTTCGCCGTGTCCGACGAGCCGGGCGAGGACTGCGAGGAGTACACCCGCGCGCAGTTCGCGCTGTTCTGCCGCGTCGTGGACGAGGTGGAAGCCCGCGGCAATATCAAATTCAAAATACGCCACTGCGCCAACAGCGGCGCTGTGGAGAGCTATCCTGAGATGGCGCTGGATATGGTTCGCCCCGGCCTGCTGCTGTACGGCTATGGCGATGCCAGCGGAAGAATGGGGCTGAAGCCGTGTATGCGCCTTGTCAGCACGGTCAGTACGATAAAGATCTATGACAGCGGCGTCAGCGTCAGTTATGGCCGCCGCTATGTCACCGAGCGGCGCACACGCATGGGCGTGCTTGCCATAGGCTATGCCGACGGCCTGCCGCGCGTGATATCAAATAAATGCAGCTTCGCCGCCGGAAACGGCTTTGCGCCGCAGCGCGGCAGCATATGCATGGACATGTGCATGATCGACCTGACGGAGCTTCCTGAGGTCGACGTCGGCAGCGAGGTGGAGCTGTTCGGCGAGCGCAACAGCATCTATAAGCTCTCCGACGCCGCCGGGACGATACCGTATGAGCTTCTCTGTGCGGTGTCCAAGCGCGTCCCGCGTGTGTACGTGCGGAAATAAAAGCGGTACATAACAAAACGCCGTCCCCGTGAACCTTTCGTTCACGGGGACGGCGTTTTGTTATTCCTCAGGATTCCACGGCAGAGTGACGAATGTAGGCTCGTGCCCCATGGCGGGGATGAGCTTTTGAAGCACGTCGCTCATCGCAATGCGCAGGGTTGAAGTGTTTATGCAGGGATGGCAGCCGAGATATTCGTCGGCGAGCAGGTCGTTATCTATGAGCAGGTGTACGCGGCGCTGAGCGTCGTTCATCAGCCCCAGCACACTGACGGAGCCGGGCGTGATGTCCAACAGCTCTTCCATATAATCCGCGGATGCGAACGACAGCCGCGCCGAGCCTATCTGCTTTGACAGAAGCTTGGTCTTGAACGGCTTGTCACCGGGGAGGAGCAGCAGATAAAACTCCGTCGCCTGCCGGTTGCACAGAAACAGATTTTTGCATATCCCGCAGCCCAGCACGGACTCTATGCCGTGACAGGCTTCGATCGTGTCCGCGTGTTCGTGGTCGACGCGGTAATATTCTATCCCAAGCGAATCGAGAAGCGCGTAGCAGTGCTCTTCCTTATCGATGCGCCTGTCGGCCGGGCGGCCTTTGTGTAGTTCCAGTTCCATATCTTGTCCTTGTATTTATCTTTTATTTGATGGCAGCCAAATTTTCTGCTGCTCCGCCGCGCGTATAAGCTCGTCGCGGAAGTCGGGATGGGCGATGGATATCATCGCGTCCGCGCGCTCCCAGGTGCTTCGCCCGGCGAGGTTCGCCGCGCCGTATTCGGTGACAACGTAATACGCCTGACTGCGCGGGGTCGTGATGATGTCGCCGCCGAAGTGCGGCAGAACGCGCGAATGGAGGATTCCGGCCTTGTCGCGGAAGGTGCTCCTCATGCACAAAAACGCCTTGCCGCCGCGGGACAGCGTCGCCCCGGTCACAAAATCGAGCTGGCCGCCGGTGCCGCTTATCTGGCGCGTTCCCGCGCTTTCGGATGCGACCTGCCCGTAGAGGTCGGCGTTCAGACAGCCGTTTATCGAGATCATGCCGTCATTCTGCGCGATGACGTACGGGTCGTTGACGTAGCTGAGGGGCATGGCCATGAGGCCGGGATTGTCGTTCAGCCAGTCGTACAGCTCCTCGCTGCCGACGGCGAGACCGTACACGCCCTTGCCGGTGTGCAGCGGCTTGCGGCGGTTCGTGAGCTTACCGGCGCGGAACATCGCAAGGTATCCATCGGAGCACAGCTCCGTGTGCATACCGAGATCGCGCAGATCGGACTCCGCGATAAGTCTGCCGAGCGCGTTCGGCATACCGCCGATGCCGAGCTGCACCGTCGCCCCGTCGTGAATATGCGGGAAGATATGCCGGGCGATCATTGTGTCCGTCTCCGACGGCTCAGGAGACTGCATGTCCCACAGCGGGAGCCTGCCCGCCTCGACGACGCGCGCCGCTTCGGAGATGTGTACGCTCTCGCCCTCGCCGAAAACGCGCGGGACGGCCTCGTTGACCTCAAGGATGATGACGTCCGCGGTGTTAGCGATGTCGCGGCATACGCCGGTGGAGCCGCCGAAGCTGAAGTATCCGTGGCTGTCCATCGGTGAGACGCAGAACATTGCGACATTGACCGTTAGCTGAGTGCGGTAGTACCAGCCGAGGTTGCGGAATATCATCGGCGTGAAGAACGCGCGCCCTGCGTCGCAGAGCTTGCGTTCGTAGCCTGAGCAGTGCCATGTGTGGTAGACGAAGTGCTCCATATCCGGGTCGCACTCCACAACGGCGAGCGGCCCCGGAGTCAGGTTTCCGCGTATCTTCACGCTGTGCAGCTCGTCTCTGCGCCGCGCAAGCGCACGGTCGAGCATGACGGGCTTGGCGTTATTGGACGCGTAATCGACCCAGTCTCCGCTTTTGACAAGCTGCACCGCCTCGTCGGCCGTGCAGAGCTTGGCGCGGTATTCGTCGGAATAGTTCATGTTATCACCTCGGAAATAATTTACGCCGGGACAGATATCTCAGTTTCCAAGCACCCACAGATGCGTTACGCCGAACGCCTCGCGGATGAAAAAGTTCAGGGTTATCAGCGGGTAATCCGGAGCGCCCGCAACGCCCGCCGCGGCGACGCCCAGCATTTTGGACATCTCCTTCGCGCGGTAGAGATGGTAGCCGCTGGAGACAATGGCGACATTGCCGGCAGGCTCGTCCCCGCGCTCGCGGATTATATTGCAGGAAAACTCAAGGTTTTCCATCGTCGAGGTCGATTTGTCCTCCATAATGACCCGTTCCGGCGCGACGCCGTGCGCGGTCAGCCAGTCGTACATCGCCTGCGCCTCGCTGATATCCTCGCCGACCCCCTGACCGCCGCTGACTATCGCTGTGGACTCCGGGTAGGCTTCAAGATAGTCGAGCGCGCCTTCGAGCCGGTGCGTCATGGAGAGGGACGGCGTCGACCCGTGCACGGCGGCACCGAGCACGACAAGGTATTTCCGCTCCGGGTTCTTATCCGTGCGCGAATTTGCGATTATCGGTATCTCCACGATGCAGAAATATATAAGCCCGACGCACACCAGCGCCGTCACGGCGCGCCACGCGCCGCGCGGCAGATAGTGATGCAGCACTATCAGGGCGGCGATGAAGGCCAGCGTGTAGCCTATGTATGCGTAGCCGCGCATCGCAAAGCGGAACACCAGCGCCGCCGCAAGCAGCGCGGCAGTCCACAGAATCCAATTCGGTATACTTTTCAGACCGTTCATCCGTTCAGCTCCTCCCACTGTTCATACAGCTCCAGAAGCTCGTTTTCAAGCCCCTCGCGCTCGGCGGACAGCTCCATGAGCTTCTGATAGTCGCTGCCGTTGGCTTCGGCCTCGGCGTCGAGCGCCGCAATCTTAGCCTCAAGCTTTGCAATCTCGCGCTCGGCCTTGGCGATGGACTTGTCGTTGCCCTGCACGGGCTTTTTCTTCTGTTCGGCCTTCGGCTCCTTCTTTTTCTGCGCGGCGCGCTCGTTCTGGCGGAACACCTCCTGCCGGTCACGCCACTGGCAGAATTCGCTGTAACCGCCGCGGAAATCGGTTATCCTGCCGTCGGACAGCGCCCATATGCGGGTTGCGAACTTCTCAATAAAATAACGGTCGTGCGAGACGAAGAGCAGCGTCTGCTCGTAGTCGGACAGCGCGTCCTCCATCCATTCGCGGCTGGCGATGTCGAGATGGTTCGTCGGCTCGTCGAGTATCAGAAAGTTTATGTCCGCGCCCATCAGCATACACAGCCGCAGGCGGCTTTTCTCGCCGCCGGACAGCGTGCCGACCGGAGTAAATACGTCCTCGCCGCGGAAGCCGAAGGCCGCGAGCCTGTCGCGCGCCTCCTGCGGCTGACAGCGGCAGTCGTAAAGCATGGTGTCATACGCAGAGCGCTCCGGAACGGAGAAGCTGACCATCTGCGGCAGATACGCCGTGCGCACTGCGGGGCCACGGTACACATATCCGGCGTCCGGCGTCTCGTCGCCCATGATGAGCTTGACGAGCGTGGATTTCCCGGTGCCGTTGTCGCCGATGAGCGCGATGCGCTCACCGCCGGTGACGGTGAGGTCGAGATCGGAAAACAGCTTCTTCTCGCCGAAGCTTTTTGAAAGCCCCTCCATTACAAGAACCTCGTCGCCCTCAAATTCGCGCTGGCGGAACTTGACGGAGAGCTTCTTCTGCTCGGTCGGCTTCTCGGTGTGGGACAGCTTCTCGATGCGCTTTTCCATAGAAAACGCGCGCTTGTGCAGCTTGTCGTTGCCCATGAACGCCCAGAGATGCATCTGCTCCGCGGCGCGGGTGAGCTGCTCTATCTTGGCCTGATCCTTCTCGTATTTGCGCATCTTCTCCTCGAAGCGGCGCTGGCGCTCCTCAAGATAGAAGCTGTAACCGCCGGAGTAGAACTCCGCCTTACCGTCGACGATCTCGATGCAGCGCTGTGCGACGCGGTCGATGAACCAGCGGTCGTGGCTTATCGAGAGGACAGTGCCCTTGAAATGCAACAGGTAGTCCTCAAGCCACTCGGTAGCGCGCAGGTCGAGGTGGTTCGTCGGCTCGTCGAGAAGGAGAATATCCGTGTCCTCAAGGATGAGCCGCGCGAGATTGACGCGGGTCTTTTCGCCGCCGGAGAGCGACTCAAACGCCTGCTCACGCATGGCGGCGGGAATATCGAGACCGTTTGCGACGCGGTTTCGCGCGGTGTCCATATCGTAGCCGCCGAGGCGGCGAAAATCGTCGCTCAGGCGGTCGTACTCCTGCAAAAGCGCTGGGGACTGGTCGTGCTCCATTAAAAGCCCCAGCTCGTCGAGCCTGTCGCTTATCTCGTAGAGCCGCTTGTGCGCGGAACGCAGGACGTCCTCGGTCGTCCAGCCGTCGGGGTAGACGGGGATCTGCGAGATGAGGCCGAGACGCTTGCTCGGCGCGACCATTACCTCGCCCTCGTCCCAGCCGATCTCGCCCGCGAGTATGCGGAACAGCGTCGTCTTTCCGCAGCCGTTATGACCGAGGATGCCGACGCGCTCGCCGGAGTTGACCGTGAAGGTCAGACCGTCCAGAATATTTTTGCCAAGCTCGAAGGATTTTACCAGCGAGCTTACGGAAATGTCGATCATGTTGAATTTCCTCGTAAATCAGTGTAGATTCGCGCTCAGTTCCCGACTGCTGCCTGAAGCACCGTGTTCGCCACTGCGCCCGCGTTCGTCAGTCCGCCGCCGCCGCGCTCAACGAGAACCACGAACGCGTAGGGGTGCGCCTCGTCGTCCAGAAATCCGGCGAACCACGCGTGACTCGTCCCGTCACCAAGCTCCGCAGTGCCGGTCTTGGCGCAGATGTTGAGGCCGGGGAACCTGTCTGAGCCGTAGTGGGAGACGACGTTGTAGCTCATCATCTGCTTGAGCTTGTCCGCCGTATCGGCCTCCATGAGCTGTGTTTTCGCAGTCTCAGTGCCGCTCATAACGAGTCGCGGTTCGCACAGCGTTCCGCCGTTTGCGATGGCGGAGACATAGCGGAGCAGGGAGTAGGGGCAGACCAGATCGGTGGACTGGCCTATGCCCGACCACGCAAGCTCAGGATCGCCGACAAACTCCGTCGGATAGCTGCCCGCGGCGGTTGCAATGCCGTCAAGGCTCTGCGCGTCGAGAAAGCCGTATTTTTTCACGTATTCCACCATCGTGTCCTGACCGAGACTCACGGTTATCTGCGCGAAGGCGCAGTTGCAGGAATTGGCGAGCGCCTGCTCAAAGGTCTGCGTGTAGTGCGTTCCGGAGCAGTTTATCTCTACTCCTGCTATCGTGTAGCTGCCCTCGCAGTAATACGTGCGGGAGAAGATATCCGGAATGTTCTCGATGGCGGCCGCCGCCGGTATGAGCTTGAACACGGAGCCGGGAGTAAATGATGCGGAGAGGCAGCGGTTTATATACGCGCCGTCGGGCGGGTTGGAGTTGTCTGCCAAGGGGTCGATTGACGGGGAGGACACCATGCACAGAAGCTCACCGTTTTTGTAGTTCATCACCAGCACGGCGCCGTTCCGTCCGGCGAGAGCCTCGTAGGCGGTGTTGTTCAGCATGCTGTCAATGTTCAGAGACATAGCAAAGCTCTGCGCTTTGGTCGTTCCCGTGACGAGGCTGAAGCCCTGCATATCGTCCCAGAAATTGTTTATTACGCCAGTCGCTGTCGCGCCCGTATAGTCGCCGAGGGCGTGATAGCAGCTGAGACGGGTCTGTTCGTCGTCGGCGTATAGATTCGTGCCGCCGCCGAAGCGGGCGAGAACAACGCCGTTGCGGTCGCTTATAAGCCCGGAGGAGCCGGAATTGGCGCTGGAAAAGGCCAATGCCCATGAGCGCCCGTCGTCGATATAGCGCAGTACGTATACGACGCAGCCGAATATGACGGCCGCCGCGATGAGAAGCACGGAGATGGCGCGCCTGCTTATCTTTTTCATTCCGCGTCCTCCTCGTCATAATCATCCTCTTCGTATTCGTCCTCGTCCTCCTCGACGCGGGATTCGGCAGTCACGGGCTTCACCGCAAAGCTGCCCTCGCGCCGCGTGTCGGAGCCTTTTATGAAGGCCATGAGCATCCAGCAGGAGAGAAGCGACGTGCCGCCGCGTGAGACGAAGGGGAAGGTAACGCCGGTGAACGGCAGGATATCCAGCGAGCCGAAAACGTTCAGCGACAGCTGCACGAGCAGCATACTCACCGTCGCGCAGGCGGCGATGGCGTAGAACGCACTGCGGCTGCGGCTTGCACTGCGCACGGCAAAGAAGGCGAGAACCAGTATCGCGGCGATGGAGCAGAGCGCGATGATAAGCCCCAGTTCCTCGCATATCATGGCGAAAACCATGTCGGTGTTCGCGGCGAAAACATTGTGCAGCCAGCCGCTGCCCGCGCCCTTGCCGAAGAGCGCGCCGGATGCGGCGGCGGACATCGCGCGGGTCTGCTGGAAGCCGGTATTGTAGATGTCCTCCCAGACATGCCCCCAGTTTGCAAAGCGCTGGGCGATGTACGGCTTGACGCTCACCGCGAGGAAGCCCGCAAGCCCCGCCCCCGTGACCGCGAGTATAACGGTTGCGATGGAGCCGGAGCGCATGAAGGATATCACAAGGAAGGTCGCAAAGAATATGAGCGCGGTGCCGAAGTCGCCTATCAGCGCGAGCGCGATGACGCAGGCCGCGGAGAAGGCGATGTATGAATACAGGTTCCGGCGGCGGTACAGCCGGTCGAGCGTGGACGCGCCGACATAGATGTACGCGACTTTGACAAGCTCGGAGGGCTGGAGCGAGTACCCGGCTACCTCAAGCCAGTTGTGCGCACCGTTGACCGATTCGCTTGTCAGTACGTTCAGCGCCATCAGCGCCAGCGCCAGCACCGCGACGGGCGTACGCATAATAGCGCTTCGCTTGAGACTGCGGAGCCACCAGCCGCCGAACAGGAACAGCAGCACGCTCAGAAGAATGAGTAAAATCTGCTTATACATATCCTCAGGCGTCGACGATGCGGCTACCGCGAGGCCGAGCGCCGTTAGGTAAAAGGCCAGCGTCTCGACCTCGAAGCCGGAGCGCCCCATCAGCCGCATCGCGTTATAGCAGCAGAGCTGAAGGAGAATGAGCGTCCCGAAGGCGAGCGCGATGGGGAAAAGGTTTTCCCGCGCCGCGGAATAGACGTACTGCGCAAGCAGCAGCAGCTCGAAGAGCGTCAGGTCGAACAGCGTCAAATCGGGGGACACGGCAAGCCCTGCCGCCTCGCGCTTTTCCTCAAGCTTCTGGCGCTTTTCGGGCGTCGTGTCGTAAAAGCGTATCACGTTGCCGGCGAGGTTTATGACGGCCCCGTCCTCAACGGTCAGGCCGTTATCGTCCGCGCGTTCGCCGTTGACCCAGACTCCGCCCTTGGAGAAGATGTCATAGATCGTCCAGACCCCGTGGTCACTGCGCGTTAGAACGGCGTGTACGCGGCTGACGCCCTCGCGGTCTACGCGGATATCCGCCGAGCGGGAGCGCCCTATTAAGTTTTCCCAATGGTTGACGGGGATGCGATCGTTGCCGACGCGCATATAGCCCCAGACCTCCGGGTCATACCGTACGCTGAACATTGAGCGCAGACAGCGGATGAGTATGACGACGGACAGAAGTATCATCAGATACTTTGTGCCTGTGAGCAGGTATTCTGTCATTGTGTCCATACGGGTACTCCAAAAATGAAAAGGTTAAAGGCTTCGGCGTCAGCTCAGAAGTCTGCTTGTCGCCTCGTCCTCATACTGGCGGGTGTACAGGCGGTAGTAGCTGCCGCGGCGGGACATGAGCTGTTCATGCGTCCCCTGCTCGATGATCTTGCCGTCGTCAACGACGAGGATGAGGTCTGCATTGCGCACGGTAGAGAGACGGTGCGCGATGACTATCGAGGTGCGGCCATGGATTATCGTGTCGATGGCAGACTGTATCTTTTGCTCCGTTATTGTGTCGACAGAGGCTGTCGCCTCGTCGAGAACGAGGATGCGCGGATCCGCGAGGATCGCGCGGGCGAAGGACAAAAGCTGCTTTTCGCCGGTGGAGAGCATGTCGCCGCCCTCGCCGACGTCGGTCTCAAGCCCGTTTTCGAGCTTATCCACAACGCCCTGCGCCGAGACAAGCTCCAGCGCGCGGCGGATATCCTCGTCAGTCGCGTTCGGGTTGCCGTAGAGCAGATTTTCGCGCACGGTGCCGGAAAAGAGATGCGGCGTCTGGAGGACGTAGCCTATCGCAGAGTGCAGCCATAGCTGCGAGCGCTCTCGCGCGTCGCGCCCGTCGATGAGGATGCGGCCGGACGTCGGCTCATAGAAGCGGCAGATGAGGTTTACGAGCGTGGATTTGCCCGCGCCTGTTTCGCCGACGATGGCGACGTTAGTGCCGAAGGGGATGTTAAGGCTGAAGTGCTCAAGAATATATTCGTCGCCATCGGGGTATCTGAAGCTGACGTCGTCAAATTCGATGTCGCCCTTTATTGGCTCCCAGTTCTCGCGCTTCGGGTCGAAGCAGTCGCCGTATTTCTCGCCGACCTCCGGAGAATCCACGACGTCGGACTTCGTCTCAAGCAGCCTTGACAAACGCTCAATGTTGACCTGCGTCGTGATGAGGTCGGAAATGCTGTCGATTATCCAGCGCACAGGCTCCATCATGCCCTGAGCGTAGGACATGAACATCGAGAAGGTGCCGACCTCGCTTGCGGCGATGTAGCCGCCGCGCCACAGGACTATCGCAAGCGCGAGCGACGAGGCGAAGCCCATCGTCGAGGCGAAGAGTCCGCGCAGATGCGCGGCGCGCACGGTCTTCTTGCGCATGGCGGCGGTGTCGGCGACGAAGCCGTCGTGAATCTTATCCTCAATGACGAGCGTCTTTATCGTCTTTGCGCCGGTGATGCCCTCGTTGAAGTTGCCGGTTATTTTCGAGTTTATCTCGCGTACCTCGCGGTTGACGCGGACAAGCCTGCTCTGGAACACCGAGAACAGCAGCACGATGATCGGCATTATCGTCAGCACCATAAGCGCGAGCTTCGCGTTTATGACGAGCATGACGATTATCGCGCCGGCGAGGTAGGTCATCTGCCATACGCCGTCGATGAGCGACCATGAGAACAGCGTACCGATACGCGAACTGTCGCTTATGACGCGGGCGTGAATGTAGCCGACGCTGTTCTGGGTGAAATAGGAGAAGGACAGCGTCTGCAAATGCGCGAAGGCATCGTTCCTGAGGTCGCGGTCTATCCAGACCTCAAGGCAGGTTGCGTCGGTGCAGGAGATGTAGTTTGCCGCAGCGGAGAGAAGAATTGTGCCGAAGTAGATCGCAATGAACCACGGCAGAGTGTCCAGCGTTCCGCCGCCGATGAAGTGATTTATCGAGTAGCGCTGCAAAATCGGTTGTGCGATATCGATAACGCTGCCGAGCAGGCCGCAGACCAGCATGGCATAGACCTGCTTTTTGTACCTTGCAAGGTAGGGGATTATCTTGCCGACGCCGAAGAAGGGGAGGCCGGACTTTTCTGCTTTTTTCATCTTGCCGCCTCCTCCGCGCCCGCGGTCTGGATATCGTAGATCTTGCGGTATATCCCGTTCGCGGCGACAAGCTCGTCGTGTGTGCCGCGTTCGGCTATGCGCCCCTTGTCAAGCACGAGTATCTGACTGGCCTTGGCGAGGGTGGTTATCCTGTGGGATATCAGGATAATGCTGGCCGAGCCGAAGCGCCGCTCAAGCTCGGCGCGTATCTTCGCGTCGGTCTCGGTGTCGACCGCGGAGAGGGAATCGTCGAATATCATAATGGGCTGACGGCGCATGAGCGTACGCGCAATGGCGGCGCGCTGCTTCTGCCCGCCGGAGAGCGTCACTCCGCGCTCGCCGACAAAGGTGTCGTAGCCCTGCGTGAAGCCCTCGACGGTCTCGTCGAGGCAGGCCGCGCGGGAAGCCTCACGCACGGCGGTCATATCGACTTTATCGCCCGCAATGGAGATGTTCTCCGCGATGGAGCGCGAGAACAGGAACGGCTCCTGAAGCACCATGCCGATGTTTTCGCGCAGATAGGGCGTGCTGATGTCGTTGATGTCCACGCCGCCGATGCTTATTCTGCCGTTTTCGGGCGGCAGCTCATAGAGCTTGTCAAGCAGAAACATCATCGTAGATTTACCGCTGCCTGTACCGCCGAGGATGCCGAGGACGGAGCCGGCGGGCATGGTGAAGTCAATGTCGTGCAGAATCTCCGGGCAGCCCTCGTAGGCGAAGCTTACGTGCTCAAAGCGGATGTCACCGCTCAGGTCAGGCTCCGTCGTTCCGGGCTTGTCCTGCTCGACGGGGGAATTCATAATATACGCTATGCGCTCCACGGATACTCCGGCCTTGCTCATTTCGGATATCATGCGGCCGAGCATACGCACGGGCCAGACCAGCATCGAATTATACGAGATAAAGGCTACATATTCGCCGGACGTCATCTCGCCGCGCAGGCAGAACGCCGCGCCGAACACGACGACCAGCAGCACCTCCGTGCCGGACAGCACGTCGGAGCTTGACCAGTAGCGGCTCATCACCTTCGCAAGGCGCACCCACTTTGAGGTGTAGTACTCGTTCTGCTCCTCGAAGCGGTCACGCTCATAGCGCTCGCGCCCGAACGCGCGCACGACGCGTACGCCCGTCAGATTCTCCTGCGCCATGGCCGAGAGCTTGCCTTCGTTCTCGTCGCAGTCAAGGAAGCCGTCGCCGACGCGCTTATAGTAGAGCAGCGAGTAACCGATTATGACCGGGACGGGTATCAGCGCGATGAAGGTCAGCCGGACGTTCATGCCCAGCATGAATATGACCGCCATCACGAGCAGGATAATGATGCGAAGTATGGAGGTCATCTGCTCGGAGATGAAGTTTTTCATCGTGTCTATATCCGAGGTGCAGCGCTGGATGATGTCGCCGGTGCGGTTTTTCATGTGCCACGCGAATGGCAGATGCTCGATGTGCTCAAAAAGCCCGTCACGCATGGTCTTGACCATCGTCTCCGCCGCCATGGAGTTCGTCAGGCGGAAGAGATACTGGCTTATTGCCTTCACGAGCGCGACAGCGACTATCGCCAGCGCCATTATCCACAGGTGCTCTCCGAGGTAGGCGAAGCCGCCCGCGCGGTCAACAAGCCGCATGACCGCCGCCGGGTAATCCGCCGGGGCGCCGCCGATGGCGTTGTCTATCGCGGCGCGGATTATCTGCGGGATGACCATGTCCGCCAGCGCCATAAGCGCCGCCGAAATTATGCACACCGCAAACAGCGCCTTACTGCCCTTCAGAAAACTCCATATCAGTCTGAAATTGCTGTGGTTCTCTTCTTCCTTTTCCGTTTTCATAAATGTCCTCAAAAAAATATAATACAATATAGTATACCATAAGCCGCAAATAGTGGCAATAAAAACAAATATTAAAATGCGCATTGCCTTTAGCGCCGTAAAGTACTATAATGTACAAAACCGATATCGGGAGGCATTGTGCATGAACATCGAACTGAAAGATTTCGAGCTTGCGGCAGAGCGGCTGAAGCCAATCCTGCACCACACGGAGCTTGACCATTCCGCAACTTTTTCCGCCATGACCGGCGGCGATATCTACCTGAAATGTGAGAATCGCCAGAAGACCGGCTCATTTAAAATACGCGGCGCGAGCAATAAGATCGCCGCGCTCATGGAACGCGGCGGGCTTCAGGCGGTCGTTGCCTCATCCGCCGGGAACCATGCGCAGGGCGTCGCCTGCGCGGCAAGAAAATTCGGTATCCCGGCCACGATAGTTATGCCCAAGGCCGCGCCCATCGCAAAGGTACAGGCGACGGAGAACTACGGCGCAAGGGTCGTCCTCGCAGGGGACTGCTATGACGATGCGTACAAGCGCGCCTGCGAGATATGCGAGGAAGAGGGGGCAACCTTCCTGCATCCGTATAACGACATTGAGGTCATCGCCGGTCAGGGCACTCTCGGCCTTGAAATACTCGGCGATCTGCCGAGCGTGGATATAGTCATCGCCCCGGCGGGCGGTGGCGGTCTTCTGGCCGGAGTCGCGGCCGCGATAAAGCAGATAAACCCGCGCGTTAAGGTGTACGGCGTACAGGCCGAGGGGGCGGACGCCATCGCCCGGAGCTTCAAGGCCAAGCGCCTGATATCGACCGACACGGCCTCCACCATTGCCGACGGTATCGCCGTCAAGTCGCCGGGAGACATCACGGTCGACCTCATCAGCCGATATGCCGACGGTGTGGTCACGGTGTCGGATATGGAGATATCCTCCGCGATACTGCTGCTCATGGAGCGCTGCAAGCAGATAGTTGAGCCTGCGGGCGCTACGCCGCTCGCCGCAGTGCTCAGCGGAAAGCTTGATGTGAAGGGCAAGCGCGTCGTTTGCATCATGTCCGGCGGCAATATCGACGTCAGCTTCGTGCAGAGCATTATCGAGCAGGGACTCGTCGCGCGGCACCGCCGCATAAAGTTCGCGGTCAAGCTGCTTGACCGTCCGGGCAGTCTGGAGCAGCTGCTGCACATCCTCGCCTCCATGAGCGCGAACATCCTCACCGTGCAGCACGACAAGCTCAGTCAGGGGCTGAACCCGAACGAGACGACCGTCAGCATAGCCTGCGAGGTCGCCGGCGAGGAGCACGGCAAGGCCGTCATGGACGCGCTGAAGAATCACGGCTACATCATCCTGATGGACTGATAACATATTTGAGTCAAAAATAGTTTAAATATCACAAAAGGAGGAAATTTCAAAATGAAAACCGTATCAACAGACAAAGCCCCGGCGGCGATCGGCCCCTATTCTCAGGCGCAGATCGTCGGTAATCTCGTGTTCTGCTCCGGCCAGATCCCCATCATACCGGAGACCGGCGCGATAGCGGACGGACTCGAAGCGCAGGCAAATCAGGTGTTCAAGAACGTCGCGGAGCTGCTCAAGGCCGCGGGAAGCGACATCAGCCGCGTCGTCAAGACCACCGTTTTTATCCGCCATATGGACGATTTCGGCGCGATCAACGCCATCTACGCCAAGTATTTTACCGAGCCCTTCCCCGCGCGCTCCTGCGTCGAGGTCTCGCACCTGCCCAAGGACGTGCTGCTTGAGTGCGAGGTAATCGCCGAGTTATGAAAAAGGCACTGAAAGTCGTTCTCTGCGTGCTTGGAGCCGTAGTTGCGCTCGCGGCACTCGGCATCCTGTTTCTGACCATAACCGAGTACCGCCCCGCGGACGTCGAGCAGCTTGAGGTGATATGCGAGGAGCACGACGGCGGCGTTGCCGACCCCGTTTCACCGCAGCTTCAGGCGGGCGAGGAGCTGACCGTTCTGAGCTGGAACATTGGCTACGCAGGACTCGGTGAGGACGAGGACTTCTTTATGGATGGCGGCACGAAGAAAACCTCCGCCGATAAGGCTACCGTCGAAAAGTACCTCAACGGCATCTCCGACACGCTGGGCGTACTGTCCCCGGATCTGATGATGCTTCAGGAGGTGGACGTGGATTCCGCGCGCACCTACCGCATTGACGAGAGCACATACGTAATCCGAGGCAAAGGTGTTCACGCGCTGAACTACTCCTGCCCCTATGTCCCGATTCCGTGGCCGCCGATAGGCAGAGTCAACAGCGGCCTGTTCACGACGACGAGGTACGAGATATCTTCGGCGGAGCGCATCGCCCTGCCGTGTCCGTTCAGCTGGCCGGTAAGCACCGCAAATCTCAAGCGCTGCCTTCTCGTCAGCTATCTGCCCATCGAGGGCAGCGACAAGCAGCTTGTGCTCGTCAATCTGCATCTCGAAGCCTATGACGACGGCGAGGGCAAGATCGCCCAGACAAAGCAGCTGCGCGAGTTCATCCAGTCCGAGTATGAGAAGGGCAACTACGTCATCGCGGGCGGGGACTTCAATCAGGTTTTCCCCGGAAGCCTTGACATTTACCCGAACACCCACCCCGAAAACTGGGAGCCTGGCATCCTCGCGGAGGACACTGCCCCCGAAGGCTGGACGTTGGCATATGACCTGTCCGTGCCGTCCTGCCGCCTGCTGAACCAGCCCTACGACGCGAGCGATACGGAGAACACCCAGCATTACGTTATCGACGGGCTGATCCTCTCGCCGAACGTGCAGCTGAAAACTGTTGAGACCGTTGACGCCGGATTTGAAAATTCGGATCACAACCCGGTGCTCGTCACCGTGGTGCTTGAAAAATAAAGTCTTTTCCCTCCCGTGCGATTGCGCAGGAGGGATTTGATTTACATAATCATATAGACATAATATTATTTGCATAATATTATTTACTGATTATGTTGTTCATTTGCACAAAAATTAATATTCAGGTTTGAGGAATCTAACCAAAGACTTGACGGCGCAAAAAACGGGTAATATAATGCAGACGTACCAAGCGGTACAATGCAATATCCATGGAGGAAACCATGCAGCACTTTAATGTTACAGGCATGAGCTGCGCCGCGTGCAGTGCGCGGGTGGAAAAAGCGGTGTCGGAAGTGCCGGGCGTGACGGAATGTGCCGTCAGCCTGCTTACTAATTCAATGTCCGTTGACGGCGCGGTGGACGCGTCCGCCGTCATTTCCGCGGTAGAAGCGGCGGGCTATGGCGCGTCCATTCAGGGCGCGGCGACCCCGGCGCAGACGCGCGCGAACGCCGAGGATGCGCTGACCGACAAGGCCACGCCCGCGCTCAAAAAGAGGCTCATCGCCTCGCTCGTGTTCCTGCTGGCGCTGATGTACGTCTCGATGGGGCACATGATGTTCGGCTGGCCGCTGCCGGAGCCGATCGCGCACAGTCATGCCGCGATGGGCTTGACGGAGCTGCTGCTGACCGTCATTGTCATGGTCATCAACCAGCGCTTCTTCATCAGCGGCTTCAAGGGACTCATTCACCGCGCGCCGAATATGGACACGCTAGTCGCCCTCGGCTCCGGCGCGGCCTTCATTTACAGCGTCTATGCGCTCTATCAGCTCTGCCTCGGCGGCGGTATGGAGTTGATGGATGAGCTGTACTTCGAGTCCGCCGCCATGATACTCACGCTCATCACTGTCGGTAAGCTTCTGGAGGCTCGCTCCAAGGGCAAGACAACCGATGCGCTCAAGGCGCTGATGTCCATCGCGCCCAAGACCGCGCGTCTCATCCGCAACGGCGAGGAAGTCGAGGTTCCGGTCGAGCAGGTGCAGCTCGGCGATGTGTTTGCCGTGCGTCCGGGCGACAGTATCCCCGTTGACGGCGTCATCATCGAAGGCAGCAGCGCCGTGGACGAGTCGGCACTGACCGGCGAAAGCATCCCGGTCGATAAGACAGAAGGGGATCGCGTCTCCGCCGCGACGATAAATCAGGCGGGCTACATCCGCTGCCGCGCGACGCGCATCGGCGAGGATACGACGCTGTCGCAGATAATCCGCATGGTCAGCGACGCGGCGGCGACAAAGGCGCCGATAGCGAAGCTTGCGGACAAGGTGTCCGGCATATTCGTGCCGACAGTCATGTCCATCGCGCTCGTAACGCTGATAGTCTGGCTTGCCGTGGGGCAGACGGTCGGCTTCGCGCTTGGCCGCGCGATATCCGTGCTGGTCATAAGCTGCCCCTGCGCGCTCGGCCTTGCGACGCCTGTCGCAATAATGGTCGGCAGCGGGCTTGGTGCAAAGCACGGCGTCCTGTTCAAGACCGCCGCCGCGCTTGAAGCCGCGGGGCGTACCGAGATAGTCGCGCTCGACAAGACCGGCACCATCACCGAGGGCAAGCCCCGCGTGACGGAGCTGCTTCCGGCGGATGGCGTGACCGAGAGCGAACTGCTTACGCTTGCCGCCGCGCTGGAGAGCCACAGCGAGCATCCGCTGGCTACCGCTGTGATGGAGCGCGCGATGGAAGAGAGCATCGTGCCGCAGGAGGTTGCGGATTTTACCGCGCTTCCCGGCAACGGCCTGCGCTGCACGCTGGACGGCGCGGAGCTTATCGGCGGCAGCCTCGCGTATATCTCAGGACTGGCCACGGTTCCGGACGGACTGAAGAGTCAGGCCGCCGAGCTTTCGGAGCGCGGCCGCACCCCGCTGCTGTTCGCGCGGGACGGTAAGCTTCTCGGCATCATCGCCGTCGCGGACGCGATAAAGCCCGACAGCGCCGAGGCGGTCAGACAGCTCAAGAATATGGGCGTACAGGTCGTCATGCTCACTGGCGATAACCGCCGCACCGCCGCCGCTATCGGCCGCGAGGCGGGCGTTGACGAGGTCATGGCGGAGCTGCTGCCCGACGACAAGGAGAAGGCCGTGCGCGGGCTTGCGGCTCGCGGCAAAGTTGCCATGGTCGGCGACGGCATAAACGACGCTCCAGCGCTGACCCGCGCGGACATCGGCATCGCAATCGGCGCGGGCGCGGATATCGCGCTTGAGGCTGCGGACATCGTGCTGATACACAGCGCGCTGTCGGACATTCCGGCGGCGATACGCCTTGGCCGCGCGACGCTGCGGAATATAAAGGAGAACCTGTTCTGGGCGTTCTTCTATAACTGCATCGGCATCCCGCTTGCGGCGGGCGTGTTCATCTCGGCGCTGGGCTGGAAGCTCAACCCGATGTTCGGCGCGGCGGCGATGAGCCTGAGCAGCTTCTGCGTTGTCACAAACGCGCTGCGGCTGAATTTCTTTGACATGTACAGCAGCAAGCATGACGTAAAAAAACGGCACAAAGCCGTAAAACAGGAGGAAAAAGCAATGACTAAGACCCTGAAGATCGAAGGTATGATGTGCGGCCACTGCGAGGCGCGCGTCAAGAAGACGCTTGAGGCCATAGACGGCGTTGAGAGCGCCGAGGTGAGCCACGTCAGCGGCACCGCCGTTGTCACCCTGAGCAAGGACGTCGCGGACGATGTGATGAAGTCCGCCGTCGAGGCGCAGGATTACAAGGTTCTCGGCATCGAGTGAAATAGGTAAAGATAATCCCGGACAGCACCGTGAAGTGACCCCGAAAAGTTAGACAAATATTTTTAGCGCAAATTGTTCAAGCAGC
>OIXH01001393.1_pt1 | contig 27288 bp, 14 predicted proteins | sample 1587741 | NCBI WGS metagenome assembly OIXH01 (sample SAMEA3888916, study PRJEB22519) | human gut metagenome | biome: human gut; feature: human-associated habitat; material: faeces | place: Denmark | collected 2011 | reverse complement strand
AAATTACTGAACGTCAACAATAATGACGTCAGTAAACTCCTTTCTATTTTTCTTTCTTTTTGAATCTATTTAAGTTTGATTTTATTTAAAAATGTGTTAAATATTAAATAGATAGTTTTACTTCTAAGAAAAGTAAAACATCATCTATTCATTTTTTCTTGACAATCGTTGCATTCTTGGTCATGAATATTGATGATGCCACCGCATTTTGAACAGGTATACCTTTCTTTCTGCTGCTCCATAATTTTTCTAAACCATGTTTCTGCACAAACTCACTATTCTCAATCAGACTTGCTTGATATCTTTTGTTATAACTTTTTTCAAGATATCTTATTTGTTTGCAAGGAAATTCTAAACACTCAAAGCAGTAATTTAAGTTTTTGGACTGAACACAATCTTTAATCTTGTATTTACGGCAGTGTTCAGGTTTGTCCATATTATTAGTTAAGCAGCCGGCACAAGGCTTTCTGTGATAACAGTGCTTATAGCAGACTTTGCAATTCATGCCGTACGGAGCGAACATAATGGTTTCGATGCTTTCTGGCATTTTCATTGATTGTTTTCTCCACGCCCGCCTCAGTAGTAAAGATCATAGTTTTTAGGATTGAATTTAGGCACATCCTTGTAGACTGAAAGACATTGATCTATGAATTTTCCTTCTTCATCAGGAAGAGCGCTCAGATCAGTAATGATCTTTCTCAGCATGTCCTGTTCATGCTTAGACAGCTTCAGTCTTCCGAATTTGCTTTCATCCTCAATCAGCTTAGCGGCAGTCATGGCGGCAGCCTTGGCTCTCATGTAGATGTCTCCACCGTACTCAACGATTGCCTGTCCGATCTTGTAAGCGTTGTCATATGCCAAAATAAAAGCTTCAGGGCTTCTGTATCTGTCAGTTGCCATGTACAGATCGCGGAGCAAGCGGTCCTGTTTGAGCTGTTTTGCTGTATTCATTAAAGCAGCTTCATAGCCGATGTTTCCTAACCAGCATTGTACTGAGGAACCTCCGAATTCAGGATGGTACTCCACAGACTCATTAGACCATAAGTCGCAGACTTGAGCGATCAGGTTGCCCATCAGATCCATGTGGGCGCAGTGGGAATTTTTCCCTTCCTGAGAAGTAGGCTTGCCGGAAATGGCTTTAACAATAGGTCCTTCATAACCGCAGTCCTTGTCAGGTCCGGTGGCACCGGCTTCCCATGCCACTAAAGTACGGGCTGCAGCAATAGCTCGTGTGACAGCGGAGAATGTTCTTGGAATTTCTTTATCCATATAGCCGCCGGCAAGGAACATTGCCGTGTTAGCGCCGGCGCAGCAAGTGTCTCCTCCTGCTCTGATCCTATTCTTTTTGGCAATATGAATGATCTGAGGCCACAGCCATTCCATATCTATCGAGCCGAGATAGCCGATGCCGAACAGCCATCCTCTGATATCCTGCCTCAAAAGAGAATAATCGGCAAGTTCTTTCCCGCCTACAGACTCGATTGACAGCAGGTCAGCGCCGTTTTCAGCCGCGACATGGCATGATTCAATAATCTTCTGGGGATAGGAATGTTTCTGATCCATTTCTTCTCTCAGGCCCAATTCAGCCATTCTCGGATCTGCAATGGTGTGCCTGATGGAAAGCGCAATGTCATATTGATCGTGGTACTTCTGCATCAATTCCTTCTGACCGGAAACTATCGGTTTGGCATAATGCTCGGCATCATTGGTCATATGGGAAATATGCTCATTCTCCAGCTGCACAGCGGGAAATCCTAATGTGACTGCTCTGTCAAGAATATCTCTTGTAATATAATCGACAAATTCTTTTCTCAGGCTTTCGGGAGTCTTCTCGCTTCCGACTCTGGGAGCGAATTTAATCTCAGGAACGACGACACCCGCCCCGATGACCTGCCCCAGCCCGTATGATACAGGATATTTAGCCTCTCCGAAGACCATGTCATCCGGCGATGTATATTCCATTCTCGTGTAACGTTTCAGGGACATTTCACTCACCCCTCATTTTATTGTTTTTAGCTATGATACGGTCCCAGTTGGATCTGATTTTCTTCCAGTCCCATCCTTCAGTCACAATTTTGTTAGCTAAATCTGGACCGTCTGCTGCTTTGACGCAGTACACTCCCATCGGAAAAGACTCAACGTAATCTCTGTTGACTGCTCCCCCGGCACACATAAAGGGAATTTCCATACCTTTCTCATAAAGCCTTGAAGCAATCTTGGGGAAGGCGGACATGGTAGTAGTCATAAGTGCCGTGCCGGTGACGATGTCAGGCCTTTCTTTTTCTACGGCATTGACGACATCCTGCATCAGAACATCTCTTCCCATATCTATGATAGTATAACCGTTGGATTTCAAAAGTACAGCGGCGATGTTCTTGCCGATATCATGCGGATCTCCTTCAGCCACGTGCATTATGATTTTGCCTTTAGTTTCTCTTTCCTTAGTCAGATGAGACTCGCACATCTTCAGCCCGCGGTCCATAAGGTCGGCGGCCATCATTACATGCGGGAAATAATAGATTCCTCGGCCGTACAGCTCGCTGACAATCTCCATGCCTTTTATCAGTCCCTGTTCGATAACTTCCTCAGGGCTGAAAGCCTCCATGGCCGAGGTGACATCCTCTGAGATATCTTTGTAACGCATGAACACGATATCCTCGCTTACTTTTCTGAGATGGCTGTCTTCAGGAACCATTCTGTAAACGAGCTCTTCCGGATCCTCTTGTGATTCCAGATCCAGATCATACCTTTTGAAAATCCTGTTATAATTGATGTTTTTAAGATCTATCGTGCCAAACTCCCCCTGTGCCATCTAGCGTTGAATTGGAGATGGATACATTTCAAAAATTTCAATCTTCGCACGTGATTATACATCCGAGGGGGGGGGGGTACTTTCACCGACCCCCAAAATAAGTATATAAGCTAACGCGGAGCTTACAAACTTGAGGTATAATATGACCGGAAACACCATAGAAGAGTTGCCTGGAGTTGGACCTGCAACTGCGGAAAAATTGCGTGACGCCGGCTATAGCGATTTAATGGCTATCGCGGTAGAGTCCCCGAAGGTCCTGGCGGAATTAGTAGAGATCGGAGAAAGCACAGCTACAAAGATCATTGCATCTGCGAAACAGATGGCTGATGTGGGCGGATTTGAAACCGGAGACATCATCCTGGAACGCAGAAAGGGCATCAACAGGCTGAGTTCAGGCTCCAAGGCCTTTGACGACCTGATGGGTGGAGGACTTGAAAGCCAGTCCATCATCGAATTCTTTGGAGAGTTCGGAAGCGGAAAGACTCAGATCTGTTTCCAGCTGGCTGTAAATGCTACCAGGCCGGTTGAAGAGGGCGGACTGAACGGAGACGTTTTCATCATTGATACTGAAAACACCTTCAGGCCTGAGCGTATAGTGCAGATGGCTGTCGCTCTGGACTTGGACCCGGAAGAAGTATTAAAGAAGATACACGTAGCACGCGCATTCAACTCCCATCATCAGATGCTTTTGGTAGAAAAGGCAAATGAACTGGCTCATGAGATGAATGTAAAACTGCTGATCGTAGACTCTTTGACAGCACATTTCCGTGCAGAATATGTAGGACGCGGATCGCTGGCTGAAAGACAGCAGAATCTGAACAAGCACATGCACGACTTGCTGAGGTTTGCAGATCTTCACAATGCTGTGATCGCCGTTACAAACCAAGTGTCTTCAAAACCTGATGCGTTCTTCGGAGACCCTACAAGGCCTATCGGAGGTCATATCGTCGGTCATGCCGCTACTTACCGTCTCTACTTACGCAAGAGCAAAGGCGGAAAACGTATCGCAAGATTGATAGACTCCCCGAACCTCCCCGAAGCGGAGGCAGTTATAACTGTTAGCGAAGAAGGAGTTAGAGATTAAACCAATGGAGCCTCACAGAGGCCTCATTCCTTATTTTTTTGAATTATCGGGAGAGCACGACACCTTTCCCGCAGCGGAAGCTGTTGCTCTCTGCTGTTCTGAAACTGATGAGTCGCACGTAATTGCTTCAGGCGAAGGCTATGTGGTGATCTCATTCAGGCCTGAATTTTTAAATAATATTTGTGAAAGGATAGCTCTGACCAGGCGCATCGGCAGATACCTGGGATCATGCCGTCTGGAAGAGGCAGAAGAGTTCTCCTCTTCACTAGATCTTCCTGAAGGGACGTTTGCTGTGAGATCTAAAAAGTTCGGGCAGTCCATGTGTGAAGTCAACGCTGCGGCTTTGAGCGCCTCTATCGGAGCTAGTGTGAAGAAAGGCTGCAAAGTGGATTTGAAGAATCCCGATGTGGAACTGAGAGTGCTGCTTTCTTCCGGCCTTCATTTTTATATCTCTGAATGTGAAATCGACAGAGCAGTTTTTGAAGACAGAAGAGTGGCAAAAAGGCCCTTCTTTTCTCCTATCTCTCTGCATCCGCGCTATGCCAGGGCGCTTATCAATCTGACCGGCGTGAAAAAAGGAGAAACCCTCCTTGATCCCTTCTGCGGTACCGGCGGAATCCTTCTTGAAGCTGCTTCCATGGGTATAAAGGCTGCTGGTTCAGACATTGATCCTTTCATGGTAGATGGCTGCCTCGAAAATCTTCAGCATTTTGGATATGATGCAGATGTGCAGATCTCAGACATCGGGAGTGTTTCAGATATTTTTTCTGACATTACAACAATCGTTACCGATCCTCCTTACGGGCGTTCTACAAGCACCAGAAATGAAGAGCTTGCGTCTCTTTATGACAGAGCCTTGAAGTCTGTCTCTGAAATTCTTTCAGACGGAAGAGTCTGCGGGATCGTGCTTCCCAGAGAGTGTCCGGGAAATAGATACTCTTTAGAGATACGCGAAAGTCATTTTCAGAGAGTACATAAGTCCCTCACAAGGCATTACTACATTCTCAGTAAGTGAGACTGAATGTTTGAAGATCTTCGTCTCCTGGAGAATGTATGTATGCCGTAACTTTCGTTAAGTCTGGGTTGTCTGAGTAGACTTCTATCTTTATTTCCTTTGAACTGCCGCCGTCAAGATGCACTTTTCCTTCGAACTCTTTTCCGTCAGCCCACATTTTGTATTCTACCATCTCTGCTATGGAAATTTCCACATCATAACCGGTGTTGCCGGTGTTTATCAGTTCGAATGTGATTGAATTTTCAGGATACTGCACATTTTCCACGTTGAATGAGTAATCAGCTTCAGCTACATGCAGTGGTTCTGGTACAAATGTTACCAGAATAAGTAGCAGCGTGATTGCTCCGAAAGCTTTGGTCTTATTATCAATCTTGGACATGTTGTTTAACGGAGCAGGATGAGTTATTCCTAGCAGAAGCACCAGCAGGGCAAAGATCAACCATCCGTCGTAGAGCATAGCGCAGACGAACAGCACCAGAAATGCCGCGTATCCGAGATACTTTGCCTTGTCTCCGAACAGGCCTCTGGCAATATGCCCTCCGTCTAACTGTCCAACCGGCAGCAGGTTGATAGCTGTAACAAAGAATCCAACCCAGGCTGCAAAAGCCGTCGGATGCATTACTAGTCCGTCTACCGACGGGAAAAAGTAAGTCATAAGACTGTAGATCGGCTGAATTGTGACATAAGCGGCTCCGGCAGTGATGTCTCCGGCTACAACTCCACCTTGTCCTGTAAGATAAAGACCTAACAGTGCCACAGGTATGGTAACAAGGAAACCGCACATCGGTCCTGCTGCTCCTATATCTACAAGAGTCTTCCTGTCAGGCATCGGCTCCCTGAGCGATATGAATGCCCCGAATGTCCCGAACGGCGGAATAGAAGGGATGAAATACGGCAGCGAAGCACTGATGCCGTGCCTCTTAGCAGCAAAATAATGCCCTAGCTCATGTATGCCGAGAATTGCCATCAGGGGAACTGCAAAGGTCACAGCACCCATCAGCGCAGTGCGCAGAGTCCACGTCCCCGACGAGGAATCATATCCTGACCACAGAACCATTCCTGCTATCGTAGTGGTGATAAATGTCAGTACCAGAAGGACCTTGTTCAGCAGCGTCTTTTTCTTTTTGACAGTCTGCTGTGCAGGGTTCCTGAGAATTAACAATATGTATTCGCCGCCGGTGTAGTCAAAGGCGGCTATGAATCCCCTGGCCCTGAGTTCTTTCTGAATCTCGCTGAATTCTGCGCTTACTGTACTTCTGTCTTTAGGATTGACGTACAGCGTGATGCTGTTGGCATCTACCTTCGATTCATAGATAGGAAAATGACCCTCCACGAGCGAGTAGATCCACTTTATCTCGTCATTTGCATCAGCAGGCATCCTTTCACTCACCAGCCCGGTTCCTTATAATAATTGCGAAGCGGACAGTGAAAGAGATTATATCCCAATTGCAGATTGACCCCCGTGAATAGGTATCTGCAGCTATTCCGCATTGGCAACTGCATCATGGGAGCGTTTGGTGTAGTTCTCGGAGTTTTGATCGCTGTCGGCAGGGATATAGTAGATTATCCTCTTGAGTTAGCTCTGGGATGCATTACTGTAATCTTTTTCATCATCGGCGGAAATTCTCTGAATGATTATCTCGACCGTGATTTGGATAAGTTTGCACATCCGGAACGCCCTCTGCCTTCCGGCAAAATAAAACCGCAGACTGCCAAGAATATCTCGATTGTTACTTTCATCATTGCCTGTGCAGTCTCAGTGTTCTTAGGTCTGGTTCCCTTCATCATCACAATCGTAGCAGCTGCAGTAATGATCGCCTATGAGCTGAAAACTAAAAAGCTCGGTCTCATCGGCAATCTCTCCATCGCCTGGCTGACTTCCGCTTTGTTCTTTCTGGGAGGTGCCATTACCGGACACATTGAAGTCACAATTCCCATGGGACTGATGGCTTTCTTAGCTACCCTGGGAAGGGAGATCATTAAAGACGTGCAGGACATGGATGCCGACTTTAACCGCACGACTCTTCCGAAGCAGATCGGAAAGAAAAACGCTTCGATTATTTCTTCAATTTTATTTGTTGCAGCAGTTGTTCTATCATTCGAACCGTATCTGTCCGGGAGGTTTGAATTTGCATATCTGGCAGTGGTTCTGGTTGCAGATGCAATATTCATATACTCCGCTGCAGTTCTCCATCAGAATCCCAAAAAGGGACAGAAGTTTGCAAAATATGGCATGTTCGTTGCGTTGATCGCATTTTTACTGGGTGGATTATTATGAGTGTTGAAGATTATCTATTGCAGAAGCTGAAAACCGGCACTTTACACATGACTCTTATTGATCCTGCTTCCCAAGATCCTTCTGAAGCAGGAAAAATCGCCAAAGATGCCTGCGCTCTGGGAACTGATGCCATTATGATCGGCGGTTCCACCGGAGTCACACAGGATAATCTTGATAAAACTGCTTTAGAGATCAAACACAACTCCAACGTTCCTTCCATTTATTTTCCCTCAGGTGCCAGTGCCATGTCTGCAAACTGTGATGCTATTTATTTCATGAGCATGGTTAACTCCAGAAGCTTAGACTGGGTCATAAGAGAGCAGGTCGCAGGTGCTCCTGCTGTTAAGAAGCTCGGTCTCGAACCGCTTTCAATGGCCTACATCATTGTAGAACCAGGAATGAAAGTCGGTGAAGTGGGTCAGGCGGATGTAATTCCACGGGACAACCCTAAACTCGCCGCTTCTTATGCTTTGGCGGGAGAACTTCTCGGAATGCGCTCCGTTTATCTTGAAGCAGGCAGCGGGGCTCCTGCACATGTGCCTTCTGACATGATTTCCTATGTAAAGAAATCAATCTCAGTGCCTTTGATTGTAGGCGGAGGAATCCGCGATGCAACTGCAGCAAGGGAAGTCAGAGATGCCGGAGCAGACGTCATCGTTACCGGCACAATCGTAGAGGAAAACGGATATCTTTCACGCTTAGAGAGCATAATCAACGCGATCAAAGAGTGAAGGACTTTAGACAATTATCAACGAATTCAGAATTCCTGCATTATGAATTCAGTATAATTCTGTGGGTGAAACATCATTCGATGTTCACACTACTTTTCATATAACTTCTGACAGAATACTTAAGAAAAGAAGTTTCAAACAAACCGAATGTCTAAAATGTCTCTTATATAAGTTCGTTCAAGCAATCATCCTTGATTACAATCAGTATCCTGTTTACTCTTTTGATGTAATCTCATTTAATTTTGATTGGGTCATTGGGCATCAGAATTAAATTTTTATAAAATGCTGTTCAAAACGAGCAGAGATCTGTTGCTGGTTCTTTTTTTGGAAATGTGATTACACAGTTATGATTCAATTCATACTCATTTAAGTCATGAAACGGTGCAGAATACAAAGCAGAATATCGAAAGAAAATAAGAAGCAGTTGCGTTCCTAAAGAGCTTCTGCATTGATTGATAGTATGGCTAAGCAGTATTTTGAATCGGTTAATATATGCCTCTTGCAGTCTGCAGAGAGTCTTGTTTAGCAGACTCTCCGAAGTGTTAGCAACCTTAAATTCGATCGTTTTTATCGGAACCTCCGCACATGTTAGTAATAGGTTATAAATCGTAATTATTCTGGACGATTGATCATAATACATACATTTAAGTATCGATATAGTTATTACTTATAAGATGGTATTCAAAGTCGTGCAGAAGATCAAAGGCAATTATTATCTCTACGAAGCAGAAGGATACTGGGATCCTGAAGCAAAGAAGACAAAACAGATCAGAAAGTACATCGGCAAATGCGATGAAAAAGGAAACTTAATTCAGGAAAAGACTTCGCAGAGAACATTCTCCGCCGGCAAGACTTTCGGACCCTACTATTTACTTCTAGAACTGGCTTCACAGAGCGGTTTATACGATAAATTAACAAAGGCTCACAAAGAAGATGCAGACAAGCTGATGGCGTTAGCTATCATGCGTATCGTCAGTCCTTCTTCTCTCAGACATATTCAGACGTTAATGGAAGAATCATTTCTTCCTGAGATGTTAGAACTCGATGCAGAGTTCTTCAGTTCTCAGAACTTAAGCAGATTCTTAAAGTCAATTTATGAAAACTCTAAGGACCGTTACAGCTTCTTATCTTCGCAGATCAGCAATGACGATGTTTTAATTTATGACATCACAGGCTTTGACTCATTATCGAAATTAAATGAATACGCAGAGTTTGGAAAGAATTATCAGTCGACAAACATGATGCAGATGAACTTAGGCTTGGTTCATTCATTAGATACAGACTTACCAGTCTACTACAAAGTATTTCCGGGAAGTATCAGAGACGTATCGACTCTTTCAAACTTAGTTTCAGAAGTGAGGGAATTAGGAGTAGGAAGTTCTCATTTTCTCATTGACAGAGGGTTCTTCAGCGCTTTCAATTTAAACGGTCTCACAGACTGCGGAATCGGATTTACGATTCCAGGAACATACGCAAACAAAGCTGTGAGAAACTTAGTTGACGAATGCTTCGATGAAATCGAAGATTCTGACAGAAGGCGTATGTTCAAGGGAAAATCAATCGGAATATACGAGTCAGCGGTCAAAGTAGGAAAGTACCGTTACAGGTCGATAGCTTACTATGAAAAGTCAAGAGACAGCGTAAGCGACGATGCATTCTTCGGCAGGCTGACAGACTTGGAAGAAACTTACAGCGGAAAAAACTGGGATGACGAGTTAATTAAAGAATTGAAAGGCAGGAAGGGATTAGTCTCGCTTTTAGAATTTACCAGCGATAAAGGCAGAATCAAAATAACGAGAAATAAGCAGTTAGTCGACGAATACATCAAGAGACACGGCATAGCGATACTGCTGACAACAAGCAATGATTCGTGGGACGTTGTCTTATCAAGATACCGTCACAGAAATGATGCTGAAGAAGAATTCAGAATGCTCAAGTCATCAATGGAAGGAGGAGTAAAGTATCTTTCTTCGAGAGAATCAGTCGAAGGCATGCTCTATATCGAATTCATCGCTTTGATTTTAAGAACGATTCTTCTGAACAGAATGAGAAAAGAAAATATGCTGCAGAACATCTGGATTCCCGACGTCATCAGTGAGATGAGCAAGTTAAAGATCGGAAAAATAGGAAACATCTGGAGACTCAGTGAGTTAACAAAGAAGCAGAAGGAGTTCCTCAAAAAGTTAGGAATAGATCAGCCTGACAGCTCAGATTACGAGCTGTGGTGATGCCGGGCATCGCTTTCAACACCTTTCAAAAACCATGTTATTAACAGATGCGGAGGTTCCGTTTTATGTTTCATTTATTCAATTCCGTTGCTTTGATAGCTTAAGTGTGTAGGTGAAAATCGAGGTGTATATTAGCCTTGATTTTTTGAAGTTTAAAAACGTAAAATCATAATGATTTTTAACTCAAAATTCAAAAGCAGCGAAGAAAAAATTTCAATCAAAAATTTCAAAAATTCTCAAAGAATTTCAACGAAAACGATAAAGAAACTTGGACGAAAATTCGGGCAGGGATTGACGCGCGCGCTCACGCCTGCGCGAGTATAACGAAGACGTCTTTTGATAAAAATACGACAAGTAAGATTTTAACAATTCTCCAAGATTTAAGTATTTAAATGTTTTCATACAGGCAATGATGATATTATTCATTTTATTGTATTTCATTATTTCTGATAAAATATTATCTTAACAGTAATTAACGTTAAGCTGTTTTTGACAATTGAAGCATCGTCTTTAATACTTGAAATTCTCAGTTTTCTGGCGTGATTTTCTTCTTGTTAAGTATTCATTATTGTTATTAACTATTGTTTCTTCTTGTCAGGTACTTTCACTTCTTTTTTTAACTAGTTTTAACTAATTTTTTATTGTTTTTTCTCAGTTCTGACACTTCAGATTCTGATTGAAATTCTGATTGAAAACAAGCCTAGGTACTTTCACTCACCTCCCTTGATTTCGTATAAATATCAAATCGCAAAGTGATCTCACTGCTTGTTTAAAGTATGCGAGAAATTGAAAATGCAAACGAGAAAGGAGGTAATAATGAGTTATGAAAGATGAAATTGAAATGTAAAACAAAAGCAGAGAATGATTGAACGTTTAACGAATGATCAAAATCGAATGAACATAAAATAACTAAGTAATGAGGTGATAAAATGAAAGCAACATTGCAAACCGCAACAGAAAACAAACCTGCTGCAAACGATTTGAATTTGAAGTCAAAGCGGAAAAAGCATTTAGAAATCAAGAAAAATGAAGAAGAGAAAAGAAGCAAGGAGATGAACTGAAATGAGTTTCTGGCAGTGCCCTGCATGTGTAAGGGAATCATACTTCTGCGGTATGACTCATTTAAAACTTCACTTAATGAGCGAGCATAACATCTCAGGAAGAACTCTGACAAGAATAATCGAAGGACTTACGCCTGCGTTTGAATCATATTCAGATGATTCAAATAAAGAAGTCTCAGTCTCAGAAGAGAAAATACTCTCTGAATCAAAACAGCAGGAAGAAGAGGTGCATCAGCGATGACACCGATTCAATCATATGAACTGAAAGAAGTTCCTGACTCTTCGATAATTCTCAATATTCTTCCTTTAGACGAAAGAGCAGCAATCAATCAGTACTTTGCTGATGAAGTTACAAGTTCTTTCTCAGACGGAGAAGTTATGATTTCTGCTTGATGAAGAACAACTGCATGCTTTGAACAAGCACTCTCATCTTTTTCATCTTCTTTCTTCTTTTCATTTTTCATCAGATTCTAACTTCATACTTTCCATGTTCTGCAAGTTGTTATTTCAAAAAATATAGTTTTCAGATCATTAGCTGGATGAAATATATACAGCATTTATTCAAACGGCTGGATAACTTATCCATCAGAATACAAAACAGTTTAAAACATTAACTTTCAGTATCATTTCTTCAATGCATTCAAACCATGCGTAATATCTGACTATTTAAATCATTTCTCAATTCTTAAAAAACTTATATCATTTCTCATATATTTAGCAATAGTTTATTTATACATCTAGAAGCAGTTCTTTGAGTTAAAAGAAAGAGAAAGCAGAAAAGCAAAGCTAAAGTAAAAATGAGCTTAAGATTGCTAAGCTTGTTATTACTTAAGAAAATCAAAAGTTTCTTTCTCATTATCAGAAAGAAACATTCACAGACAAAATAACTCAAAACACTTCAAAAAGTCTCCTTAGAGGCTGACATGAAAAAAACAAATCAGGAATGCAGGAGAAGCGTGAATATGACAGCAGCTGATTTCATTTCAACAGCAGCATTATCAAACGAATACAGCTCATTATCATCAGCCGCAGATGCAGTTTCAAACTCCTGCATGCCAGGGGGGGGGGATTGACTTTTCCTCTCAGACTTCGCTTCGCATTTCATTCAGTATCTCGGAAATCAGACTTTCTGAGCATCAGCTTATCGGCAGCGTAAGGAGGCACCGCATATGAATTTGAAAAAGCAGTTTTCAGTGATTCTCACATTGGCGGTAGCATTCATGATGCTTGTCGTTCCCCTCTCGACAGCCCTGGGGGGGGGGATCAGGAATATTCGAAGAATAATTTGAGTACGGATTCATCAGTGCCATCTGATTTAGATGATGTTGTAAAAAAAATTGTCACTGTAAATTATTACAATGGTACAAAACCTCTTGGTTCTTTTGAGTATATAGTTGGATATGAAGACTCAGATGGCTCTCCAAACACAAACATCCCTGGGCAGATAATGACTGTGGTGTCCCCCGAAAGGTTGAAGAACTCTGATGGCACACAATTCAATAATTGGAAAGGCTCCGCAGGAGTTTCTTCTTCGCAAGTCTTAGCCGGCTGGACTTTGGGACAAAATGACACAGTTGTCAATGGTAGCACATATATAACTGGAGATAAACTCGACGCAGCTCTCGCATCATTTGATAGCATCTCAGCTGACAGTAATAATGAAAAACATGCAGAAATCAATCTCTATGCTCAGTGGACTAACCCAATAACTGTCAGTTTATCTTATGCATCTGAATATGGATGGAACGTTGCATATTGGAACTTACAATCTTCTATCAACAGTTCATCAGGTCACATAAGTACCGCTCTTTCAAACTTTATAGTTGTTAGTTTAGATTGTACATTTTATCCGGGAGACGTTCCAGCCACAATCATAAGCGGATCAGGCACAACGCCGTCATTCAGCGGAAATACCAAAACATTAACACTGAGCAGCGGCCTGAATGCTGACACATTTTTTGAAAATGTTAAATTATCAGCTTCAACATTTTATGCAAACGGTCATCATTTAATTTTAGGAAAGAATGTGACTACTTCATACACTCTTCCTGATGCATATAATATTGGAAACTCTCCTTATAACAGTGGCTGGGGAACGCACGATGGGTTTGTAATCTACGGGGGATCCAGGGGCAGTACAGTATCAAATACGAATGTGACGATACTAGGCGGAAGTTATTCTGCAGTCTATGGCGGTTCTTCTGGTGGAACAATCGGGAACTCTGAAGGTGATGCCGATAATGCAACATTGGTTTCTGTAGACGGCGGAAAAATGTATGCGCTGTACGGCGGCGGTTATAACGACTGTACGATCAATGGAACAACCAATCTTGTAGTTCACAGCGGTACCGTCTACGAACTGATAGCAGGCCCTCATACAGGCAGCAGCAAAGGAACGCATACTGAAATTCTCAGAGGAGACGTTTATTATGTCAACGGCGGTCCCAGGGAAGGCTCATCGCAGGTAGCCGGCAATGTAGAAATTATTGTAAAAGGTGGGAACATCGACTACCTGTTCGGCGGAGCCAAGGATGCAAATAATACGAACTCCAGCGAATCAAAATATCCTGTAGTCGGTACAATTAAAATAAACATTCTCGGCGGAAGCATCTATGCGGCATACGGCGGAGGATATGATTTCTGGAATGTTCCGACATCTCCGGGAATCAACGGCAGCATATACATGACCATTTCAGGCGGTGTGTTTGGTGAAAAACATTCCGAACATGTACCAAACCACGGCGGGTCTGAATCATACACCGGCAAACCTTATTATCTCAAAGAATCAGGAATTTACGGCGGAGGCTACAGGGGAGATATCGACGGAAGCACATATCTTACAATCGGCGGAAATGCAAAAATCAACTGCAGCGTCTACGGCGGAGGCGCCGGGGGTGAAGACGACTCTCTCGCTAAACCGGGTAATGCTGGTGCGGCTGCATATTATGACAAAACCGGAATGTCATCAATTCTTGGCAGCACAAATGTAAAAATCGGTAATAATGTAACAATCACCGGCAACGTCTACGGCGGCGGAAAAGGCGTAGTTTATAATGGTAAAGACACCAATGGTAAAGACACCGGACATGAAGATGTTGCAAAAGTTACTGAGAACACGTCAGTATTGGTGACCGGAAATGCGAAAGTCACTGGAAATATATTCGGAGGCGGCGAAGGCAATTCCGGTAATTCATGTATCAATGTTGCAAAAGTTGCTGGCAGCACAGACGTTAAAATCGGCGGATCTGCACAGGCCTCGGGAAACATCTACGGCGGAGGAAGCATTGCCTCAGTTGAAAAAGATACATCCGTAACAATTGCAGGCGGGAAAATCGGCGGAACTGCAGACGGGGGCAGAGTCTTCGGCGGAGGAGAGGGAAACCTCACATCCGACTGGGCAGGACTTGTTGCAGGAAATACTAACGTTACGATTTCCAAAGGAATCATCTTAGGCAGCGTCTACGGCGGAGGAAACTACGGAGCTGTAGGGAATAAAGGCAGTCCAAATTCTTCTGTAAAAATAAATATTTCAGGATCAGACATAGCAGGCAGTGTTTATGGAGGAGGCAGAGGCGATGAAGGCGACGACGACGCTGTAAAACCTGATTTTACGAAAGGAAATGTTTACGGAAACACAGCTGTAGCAATCTCAGGCGGAAAGATAGGATGGTACAACACTGGCTGGTATGAGGATAATGAAGACTCCGGCAGCGTCTTCGGCGGAGGAAAGCTGGGGATTGTCAAAGGCAGCACGGATGTAAAAATATCTGGAGGAGAGGTCCATAAGAGCGTCTTCGGCGGAGGAAAAGGTCTCAGCAAGTCAGTCTGGATCGGGTATGATAAAAATAACGATCCAAATGTAATTTCATCCCGTTTATACAACATGATCGGTGCTGAGAATCCTTCCGACACTCTAGAAATCAGCAAAGCAAAATATCAATGGCAGCACCGTGCTGGAACCGACTCAGACTTCGAAAACATTTCAGGTGTAGCTTCATCATCACTTGATCCATTAAAATACAAGTCAGAATTCATCAGATTAAAAATGACCGTTCCTGAGATGAATGAAACCATTTACAGCAATGTATTTGAGATAGGCGGCATCAACAATCTTTCTACATACGACTGGGAGGATTGGAATAGCAGATTGATCAAGGTTGCGGAAGTATCCGGTAATTCTTCAGTAACTGTCTCAGGCGGCAGCGAAATCGGCGGCAGCGTCTTCGGCGGAGGAAGCTATGCTGTAGTGGGAGATCTCTCTCCTGCAAACGATATCGCTCAGAAAAGATACTATACTCTGTCTGGTGACTATACATGCGGAAACACTAAGGTAACTGTTCAAAGCGGGACCGTAGGAGGTAGCATATTCGGCGGAGGAATGGGGGAGCAGTCCAGCGTATTTGCAGGCGCTGCAGGTTACTCGTCATCAGCAATCATCGGAGGCGGCAGTTCTGCACCGAACATCGGAGGAAACATCTACGGCGGAGGAAAGAACGGTTTCGTCGGCGGAACACGTATTACAATCGATCTTAAGCCAGACGAATACAGTTCCATAATGCAGCCAGTCGTTATAACGAATGATGACGGTTCTAAAATTACAACAAACACTTATCACTACAATATTTCAGTTTCGTATGAGAATCAAAGCAAAGGAACTTCAACTGTTGAAATAACAGATCTGAATGCAGCATCTGGAGAAAACAAGAATAATATCTACGGCGGAGGATACGGAGCAAACGCTACAGTTACAGGAAAGTCTTCAGTAACGATCTCGGGAGGAACTGTCGGCAGCGTCTACGGCGGAGGAGAGCGTGGTGTAATAGGACAGCTCACAGGCCGCGGAACAAACGATGTCAGCCTCATCGGGGGAGACTCTTCAGTAGAAATAAGCGGAAGTTCGTCTTCAAAAGTAATGATTAAAGGCAGCGTCTTCGGCGGAGGGGAAGGAAAGTTTACTCTTTCTCCTGACGATGCTGTTTTGGGAGCAGTAGGAAGTACTGCATCTGTATCGATTTCTTCCGATAAGAAAGAAAATGTAAAAGTCACAGGCAGCGTCTTCGGCGGAGGAGAATTAAGCATCGTAGGATCGTATTCTTTCATTGGAAATAATCCCTCTGATGGTAGGCCTGAATACTTATTCAGCGGCGGAGATACGACTGTAAAGATCACAGGCGGAATGATTTATCAGAACGTCTACGGCGGAGGGAGGGGAAACCCTTACAACATTGTCTCAGGTGCTGTAGGAAATACAAACGTCGTAATTGACGGTAAATCAAATTACACAATTAAGTATGGCTTCGCTTCAGAACAGACGCAGATCGGTTATGTTGAAGGTATTACAGACGCTGACATCAACGCTAAACACATCGAAGCATCAGTCAAATCAGAACATAAAGATCCTGCCGGGGATTTCCAACATGCAGAAGGATATCTGTTCCTCGGCGTGCTGCAGCCTGAAAACGGTTCAATCATTGTAAAGAATCCTAACGGCATCACGCTTGTTCCCACTCATCAGCACAGTATACAGAACGGCGAAGGTAAAACTGAAACATACGACGTATACAAGATACCGAGATTCGAGATGGATAGATTGGGCAACAAAACCAACATAGATGTTGATCTTGATCTGACATACAACTCAGACAGCGGATATTATGTCAAGACCTGGTACAATGTTTCAGACGTTTCAGGCTCATACGACACTGAAAAATCAAAGATTCATGTCGGAATGGATGATGTTAAAACTGAATCAATAACTGTCTGGGTAGAAGAATCAAAGACATATTACATCACTGTTGCCAAGCCTGTATTCGGAGAAATAAAGGTTTCACGTGATGATACTGACCTCACTCCCATCGAAACCGTTGGAACCACCAGCTCATACGAGGTAGCATACGGTGATAAACTTACTTTCACCTGCAGTTATACTTCTAAATATATAAATCATTTCGTAAAGAAATGGGTGACAAACCCTGTCAACGACATCATCTGCGGCGAGAGCAGTCCTGAAACTGCTTATCTCATTGTAACAGGAGACGTGACAGTTTCAGTTCTTGAAGGGCCTGCAGTCGGCAACGTCTACGGCGGAGGAGCATACGGTTTCGTAGGAAAAGATATTTTAGTAAAATTAATTGATGAAACAAATCATCCCATTATCGGTACAAAAAATGAATCTTACACTAATGTCATAATCATCGGAGGGAAGATCGGAGCTGAACATGCAGGCTCCATCGCAACAGGAAACGTCTACGGCGGAGGATACGGTCCGAATGCATTCGTCGCCGGCTCGACTAACATTTATCTCGGGAAAGGCAGCGTTCCCAGTACTGATTCAAAACTTCAAAGTTTAATCAACGGCATGACTGAATCAAGCGCAGGAATACACGGAAACGTCTACGGCGGAGGAGAGATGGGTCCGGTAGGCGTGAAATTAGACGGTATTAATCCGAACGTTAAGACAAACATCACAATCTCTTCATCATCAGGCAAAGATGTAATCATCGGCCATGTAACTTTCAAAGCGAGCAGCAATGAGGATGCAGAAGCATTATACTCAGACGTCAGGGGAAACGTCTTCGGCGGCGGAGAGGGAGGAGACCTTCCTGGATATATTCTTGATCTTGAAAGACCTGGTAAGAATACGCCGTTAATTGAAGACAGCGGGGTCAGCCCCGGCCATGCCGTCGTCTATGGAAAAACATACGTAAAAATTTCAGGCATGCCGGTAAAGACCAGTGTTCCTGAAATCGACAGCCTCGGCCAATGGTCGACAACCGTGGTCACCGGCGGAGTATACGGCGGCGGAGAGGGAATCATCAAAGCCAATTCAAACACAGACGCTTTAGGAATGATCAGCAGCATCCCCTACGGACAGGTCACAGGAAATGATGATGGCAGCACTGCCTCGCACATTTACATTGACGACGCTACAGTCATGAGAACTGTCTTCGGCGGAGGAAAGTTAGGAATCTTAGGAACTTACGAAGACGGCCAGTTCAAAGGTAAAGATACATTTGTCTTCATTTCAGGTTTTATCATATCAAACGTCTTCGGCGGCGGAGAAGGCCACATAAACAGCGCCATCTCGGGAGCTGTGGGAAGCACTCTCGTCGTCATAGACGGCAACGCGCAGGTGGGAGTTACTAAAGAACAATCAGTAGAGGGACCTTCAGGACTTACTATCACTGGAGGAAACGTCTACGGCGGAGGACGTCTGAGCGTAACAGGCAGTTTCAAGATTGATGTAAACAAACCGGGTGTGATTATACCTTCATCCATTGAAGGCAGCGACAACAGCGCTGAGACAAGAGTGGTGATTCTCGGAGGAACAATTTACAACAGCGTCTACGGCGGAGGATTCTCTCCTAAAGCAACGATTGCAGGTTCAACCTATGTGAATATCGGAGATCACGCGGCAAAGATTGTTAATGGAACCAACAGAGGAGAATACTGCTCTCAGTCGGCTTATGAGTTCTTAATATCTTCACACAATGTAACTCTGGCATCGAAAGAAGTGATAATCTGCAAGGACGTCTACGGCGGCGGAGAGATGGGCTCGGTGGGCACAACGGTCCTCGAAAGCTTTGGTGACGGCGCTGATCACGGAAAACAGTTAAATCCTAAATACCAAACAAATACATATACAGACGCAGACGGAAACACTCACAACACATGGGTCTCTGCGAATGTAAACATAACTTCAAGTTCGAATAAAATCACAATCGGATACATATTTGATACTCTGACTTCTTCAGGAAAGTATGCTCCGGGAAACGTCTACGGCGGAGGAAAGGGAATCGTTGACTCAGAGGTAAATAATATCCGCGGTTATGCGCTCATCAGAGGAAACACGCAGGTAACCGTCGATGGTTCTAAAGACAGCATTCTCATAAACGGAGACGTCTACGGCGGAGGAAAGGGAGTGCAGAAGGACTACCTGTCAGTTCATTATGCTGAAGTCTATGATTTCACTGATGTGAAAGTTACATCAGCAGACATTAAAGGCAGCGTCTACGGCGGCGGAGAATTAGGAATCATTGGCCACTTCGTCGATAATCTTCCTGAAGTTAATGATAAAATAACAATAACTCAGACTGGTGAAGGCGGAAAATCAATATTAATAACCGGAACAGTCTCTGCTGTCGATAAAAATACAGGAAAAGTCACTATCACATATACTGATGAATTATCAGGAACTGAGAAAACAATTCCTGACTTAGAAATCACAAACAGAGAGTTCTGCGGCGATGATGTTGTAAAAGATGATACCGGCTATAAGCCAGGACCCAAAGCCTACAACGGAAAAGGAACTGCAGAAGTAAGCATTCTCGACTCAAAGATCGAAGGCAACGTCTTCGGCGGAGGCAGGGGAGTTCAGAGCAACATTCTTGCAGGATCTGTAGGAAGAGGTACAGAGGTAACAATCGAAGTGACTCCGTCGGGTGAAGGCGGAACCATTGTGGTAGCAGACAATCTCAAGACCGTGATCGGAACGAAGACGTCTGCTGAACTCGATACGGGATATGTCTACGGCGGCGGAGAATACGGAATCGTCGGATCAATAACAAATCAGATCGTCGGAAAAGGAGCATTCTCGCCTGTGAAAGTGCTTCACGTCTCGCACGTCAAAGACTTAAGCAGCTTCGATCCGAAAAAACCTAACTTGGACAAAGGCAACGATGTCAAACTGGCAGTAAACATTCACGGCGGAACAATTTACAACAGCGTCTACGGTGCAGGCAGGGGAGAACAGATCAGGCTTGAAGGCGTCGACTACGGAAATCTTACGATCGTCTATTACAAGCTCTCGTCATTCGGCAGGTCTGAAGTAAATGTCTCGAACGGAAGAATTCTCTCAAGCGTCTACGGCGGCAGCCAGAACGGAGAGGCAGGCAGCTTCACAGTTCTTCAGAATGTTCAGAATTTCACAAATGAATACTGGACTGAAAAAGGCAAAAAATACGCTGAACCGAGCAAGGTCCCCGTCAAGGCCCGCGATGAATATTATGCGAATGGAAATCTCCCGACATTCAGCGCTACATTCGTCAATCTGATCGGAGGAGAGATAACCGGCAACGTCTTCGGCGGAGGATACTTCGGAGCTATCTACGGCACGGCGCATGTGCACATGGGCTGGAACGCGATGATGCCTTTAAATGATACAAAAGGCGACTGCCACTATTACAATAACTATGACGGAAACTTCGGAGGAGATGCAGACTATCCGGATGCAATCCTTCCCTTTGATAAAAGTAAAAGAGAATCATTAGTCAGCAATCTGTTCATCAAGGGATCGGTGTTCGCAGGCGGAGACAGAGGAGATCCTAAGAAAGCGGATTACAGCTACATCACCATCTACGGCACTTCGCACATTCTGCTGAACGGAACAGGATATGCTGCAGGAACCAATACGATCGATCCCTTCAATCCTGACCACCAGGGTGCAATTGCAGCGATGTATGTGACAGGCAGCCTCTTCGGCAGCGGCAATTCCTGCACTACCTTCTGCGACAACGCCGATATGTCTCGTTTCATTACAATTAAAAACTATCAGGCTGCAGAAAAGAGCACTGAGTTTGCATTGTTCTCGGTTCAGAGAGCTTCAAACGTCACTTTAATCAATTCAAAGCTGAGGCTGACAGGAAGATCGGACGGAGCCAATACTGATCCTTCAAAATTATACTCATTGAATCATGTTTACTTATTAACGTTGCAGAGCAGCAATGAAGGCAGCAGCCAGTTAATCTTAGATGTTGAAACGCAGGATCTGAGGGAGATTGTAAGCCAGGTGTACAGGGGAGATCAGAATAAATATGAAAATACTGGATTTGCAAACCCGTGTAATATCATTCAGCTCAACAATGGAATCACACTGACAGTTCAGATAAGAGAAGAAACGGATGAGAATGATAAATCAGCCTCTGTCAAAAACGATTCTGAAAGATACTTCGGTCCTGTGAAGGGATACTTCTACCTCAACGTGGAACGCCTGGATTATTACAATGCGTATGTTTACGGTCAGAGGCAGATAGATGCTGCAGACATGACCGACAATCCTGATTATAAATACGTGGAAGGAGGATTTGTTTACGGCCTGAGCTTTGAAGGTTTAAGCGGCAAAATCCCCGCCAGCGAGTCTATCTCCGAAGGCGGAGACAACTACAATAAAACTACCTACGGATACAGGGCATGGCTTCCATCAGGCGGAGGTGGACATCTTACAGAAACAGTCACACTGGTGGCGATGAATAAAAAATCTGTAACTGATCCTTCCGGTACAAATAAGAATGTATACATAAACGAAGGAAGCGTCACGCTGCCTATGGCCGAACCAGGCTCCTACTACAAGCTGATCGGCTACAACATCTATCCTGCTCAGGCAACAGGTTTGAATGATGAAAACAGAAGTCTCAAACTCGTATCAGGAGAAAAATTCGATCCTGTAACAGATACTTTTAAAGATATGGACAAAAACACAACCTTCAAGCTGAAAATTACCGCCGGAGATGGATTCGCTTCTAAGAACTCCTTCTGGTTCTCTGACAGCGGCAGCATTGATGAAAACCATGTGACACAGAATACTACCGGACTCGCTCCGCCTCAGTTTGAGTTTGAACTGTATTCTCAGGGAGTGACAAGAACTGCAATTGCAGGAAATGTCGTGATGATCATTCAGGAGATGAAGGATACTGGCGATAAGGATGAGAGCGGCAAACCCATATTCAAACCGGGAGACGAGATCAGCCTCACAATCGCGATCGAGACTCAGGCAAATGTCTTCGGAGAGAAAGTTTCACAGGGTGATGATCGTTATGAGTCTGGTAAAACAAATTACGAAGACTCTACAACTTTGTATGTCAACTCGCAGGGCGCTTACCCTCTGCAGTATCTGTTCCCTCCGCTGTCTGATAATGCTAAATATACATTCACGCTCAGCGGCATCAATTATGATATGTCTAAATTTAAGCTGGTAGGCAGTAAAGATTTGATTAAAACTAAAGATCAATATGCTATATCCATAACTCCGAACCTTGTCAAAGGCGTGAACGGCTGGAATCATATGGATCTGCAAGGAGAGACATTCATAGATCCAGATACAAATGAAATTCAAATCGGTACCACAGACGGCAGAGTGCAGGCCGGCATGATGGTGACTCTGTACTGTATGAAGCCAGCGACTGATAAGCCCGTTACCAGTCAAGATTATCCTACAGGCCTGATAACCCTTAACATAGGGTATAATAAAATTACGTCAGACCCTTCTGACAGCGCATCAGGAACGATATATATTGACAATACGATAAACGCTCAGCGTGAAATCTACACGGTATCGTTCGTTCCGGGAACAGAAGTGCAGGCGTTCCCGCAGATACCGATAAACAGCGGAGACAATCTCAACGATGCGCTATACAGCAACCAAATAAAGTACATTGAGAACAACAAGCCTCAGAAAGAAGGAGAGACGTTTGACGGATGGTACAGGTGGACCGGAACTTATGATAAAGACGGCAGTCCGATACTCGAATCCGGTATGTTTAACTTTAACACTCCTATTTACGGCAACACCACATTATATGCAAAATACAAGCATGTCGTGACTTTCCATTACGGTTACGATAGTGTAACTGAAGGGCAGACGGCAGAAGTTATTGACCGTCTTGATGTTGGTGTAGACGGTACAGTTGATGCCAGCAAACTTACTGATGATTACAAAAACCGCCCAGGATATAATTTTTCTAAATGGACTTATGCAGACGGCTCAGATTTCAATCCTGATGCTACAGTAAAGAGTTCAATAGATGTGTATGCTGAATGGAAGGCCCTAGATTACACAATTAAATTTGAAAAAAATGAAGGACTTGAAAACGGTCCTACTGCAGGTTCAGTAAGAGCCAATGAGCTGACAGGCGTTATATGCACATTGGATGATAAAAGTGTGAATGTCTTGGGTTACAGTTATTCAGCAGATGGCTTCACATTCGGAGGCTGGTCCGATGATAAATATGCGAAATCAGGATTCACTGCTTTCGATCCCAATAATATCATCAGGGATGATGACAATCGTACAATAACTCTCTATGCCATCTGGACTAAACAACCGGTAGTGGAAATACAGTTCACCGAATCTGACGCAGCAGCAGAAATATCGTATAAAGAATATGCAAACGATGCTGATCCAAGCATTGTTGAGTGGACAAAAGCTGCTGGAAAGACATTTCTGGTTACTAAAGACTATAATGTAATGATTAAGATAGAAAATCTGAAAGCTGACGGTAAATATCAGTTTAAATCAGCTTCATTGACTCAAGGTACCAGTACAGGCTCGTCTTTAAGTAACTCCAGTACAGATGACACCGTTGTAACCCTCACTCTCGGTAAAATATCTAAAGACCGCGCGGTAGTTTCAGTAACACTTGAAGGACAGACTCATACTGTAAAATTAGATTTAGATGGAGGAAGTTTTGGTACTGATAGTTCAACAGCAAACACTCAAATCAAAGTAACATACGGTGGAAAATATTCAAACCTGGCAGGCATAACAATAACTCATGCAGGCTATAAATTTGATAATAAATGGTATTTAAATGGTGATAAAACTAAAATCATCACATCTGAGAGCATTTCAGACATCACTAATGATACAAGCACTCTTACTGCTGTTTACGCTGCAGATGTATACGATATTTATGTTAAAACAGGAGATAATGTAAGTGTTACTCTGACAGGAACTACACAAATCACTATATCGCCGAAGTCTCCCGGATCTAATGCAATCAGCGGCGTCAAAGCATCGCCTGTTAATGACTTCACATTCGCGGTTTTAGTGTATACTGGATATACGCAGGAAGCTCTGAATGATATTCTGACAATTACCGTTGATGGTAAAACTGATCCATTAGTCTATGACACAGACTACTCAATCGGCGGCGCTTCATCAGCGGACAATGGTAACACTTCACAGGTTACTATCTATAAGAATGCAATTACCGGCAGCATTCACATTTCTCTAAAATCTCCAGAGATCAACAAATACGCACTTTCAGGAACTGTAAAAGATGCCGGCAGCAATGCTCTGCCAGGAGTAACTGTAACTCTTACTGGTACTTCTGGAACTGTTGTTGGTACTTTCACATCTCAAGCTGATGGAACATATACAATTACGGGAATAACTCATAACACTCACGCATCGCTGAGTGCTTCTCTGTGGGGTTATAAATTTACTCCTGAAGATAAAACATTCACTGCTGACGTAAAGGATTATGAAATTAATCTCATTAATGATTTACATGTAAAATATGATTTAAACGGCGGAACTGGAGCGGCTCCAACAGATGAAAATGAATATGCCCCTAATTCTCCGTATAAGGTCATTACAATTGCTGATGAACAACCTGCAAGAACCGGATATACGTTTAAAGGATGGGCATTAAAACAGAACTCAGGTGAAAGCGATACCATTTACGTTTCTGGAACTAATAATGGTTCATACACTATAACCAAAGATGCATTATCAGGCAGAGATACTAATTTCATAGACAATACAATCACTTTCTATGCTGTCTGGGAAGCAAACACTTATCAGATAATATATCATGGAAACGGCGGAACAATTTCGTCTCCGACAACTCCAGATAATGCCAATACGCACTATCAAACTTGGACATTCGGTACTGGATTGGAATTAAATCCTAATGTATTTACCTATGATGAACATAATTTCCTTGGATGGGCCAATTTAGAAAATGGAAATAAAGTCTATGATGATGAACATCTAATCACTGGAACCCCTGAAAATCTGGTTAGATTATTTACTGCTGCTTCAGGTACAGAAGGAATCTCTGGAAAAATGGATCTCTACGCTGTCTGGGAAGTGAAAGAATACACTGTGTGGATTAAAGACAGGTTGGATGATGGAGAAGCCTCCTTCGTAACAAGCAGTTACAGGACCTTCATATTCAATGCAGATAAAGGTGAAGACGCCATAGTCAAGAACTGCATTGAACTTAATTTTAATGGGCAAGGATACACCGGAAACGCTCCTGCAGGAACATACTCAATCCACTTTGCATTGGTAGGTCAAGAACTGCCTGACGATACTTCATTGAGTATGCTGGCAGTAGTTGATGAAACTCTGAATGTAACAGGCGGGAACGACGCACCCACAGACGACTATGTGATGTATGTGCAGCTGTGGTCGGTACACTTCAATATGTATGGTATGAATCTAAATAGTGACAAATCTCCCGGTTCATACGAAGACAAAAGCATTTACATCAATCTTGAAGACGCCACTGGCAACACAATCACACACAATCTGATTGTAGTAAACAACAGGTATCCGTATCAGTATAATATTACACCGCAGACGATTTCTCTGCCGACCAATGATACCTATTGCTTCGACGGGTGGTATGTAGATGATGGTGCTGGAGGATACAAGGATTGGAACTCAGATGAAAAGATAACAGGTCATCTGGAAGTCTACGCTAAATGGGTAAATACAAAACTCAGAGTAGTATTCGGAGATGACAACAAAGACAATCATTCAGTTTATTCAGGAAAGAATCAAAAAACTGATATTACAATCAAAGTCTTTGAGGATTACCTCTTAGGTCCTGGCAGCTCTCCAACTACTTCAAGCTCTATAAAATCTGCAGATCTGCTGTCAACAAACTTAGAGGATTATGAAAAAACATACCAATCATTTATTCACGTCTGGTATGATGCTGAAACAGGTGGAAGTGAGGTAACTGATCTGATAGATGCAGGAGATTACTACTACCGTGCTTCTGCAGATCATTCTAAGAAAATAGGAATATCAAATGGTACTGATACTACGAATACTTACCATGTTGTTAAAATAGTAGATGATACAGGCGAAGTGAATGATCGCAGTACTTGTACAGGTTCAAACACATACAAGATAGACAAGCTGCCGATTTTCATCGTTCCTAAAGAGGGGCAGTGGAAGTATTACGGCTATGATCTCACAAAATCTGAGAACTTTGATATAACCACTAACTCATGCATCTTCATAGGAGAAGGAGATAATGCAGTAAGATACGGTCAGCTTCAGTATTATATATTTAACTTTGAAAGTAAAGACATAACCAAAGCTACACAAATAGGCTCTGACGGAACCTTCACCGATACTTATTTAGTAGCACTGGCTGGTATGCTGTACTCAGATGCGCTTAAACCAGAATCAAGTGTATTTGATCCAAATAATCCCACTGTCCAGGCTAGATATTCATTCAGTGTAGATTATTTGAAATACGATGATGAAACCAAAGCTACTGCGATTAACACCAATTATGAAATATTCTCTTATGAGGATCTTCATATCAAAACTGATAGCTCTTCAAGTCAGAATGCAGTTTTGAGCGATAATGCTGCCGTTAACACGATTCCTTCTGGTGAGCCTGCGACTATGCATATCCCTCCAAGAATTGTTGATATCAACTGGGCAGGCAATACAAGTCATCAATACACAGGTATGGATCAAAGCAGCTCTATCAATGCATATTTCATTGATGCTAGCAACGCTAGAGTAGATATTTCTGGCGACAGAATCTCATTCAAAAATGACTTGGACTCCAGCATAATCTATTTCATCGTTGTTGGAACTTACGCAGTCTCTATTAATAGTGACTATCTTGCAGCAACTTATCCTAACTATCGTTTTACAGATACTTCAACATCAACAACCGCTTCAATAACTGCAGTAGATATTACAATAATTATCGACAAGACTGTTACATTCAATGGAAGCAGTGAATTCACATTTGATTCATCATCAGGTCTACCTGAAGGTATTACTATCTTAGGATTAATAGAAGATGCTGGTGATTCAATCACTGGAATAAAAATATCTACAAGCAAAAATGGAACAGCATCAGCGAATGCTGGAGACTACACCACGAACGATCTAACTGTTGTTATAACGGTTCAGAACAATACAGCAGCTCCGAATGAAAGACAAAACTGCTATGTTGTAAGTGTTGGTGAAAGTAGTAGTTTGACAATCACCCCGAAGACCGACGCGAGTGTAACATTCTCTGTCGGTAGCCTAACATACA
>OIXH01001391.1_pt1 | contig 27294 bp, 27 predicted proteins | sample 1587741 | NCBI WGS metagenome assembly OIXH01 (sample SAMEA3888916, study PRJEB22519) | human gut metagenome | biome: human gut; feature: human-associated habitat; material: faeces | place: Denmark | collected 2011 | reverse complement strand
GATTATAGAGGAGGAGCTTGAGGGAGAACTCCCGTTTTGAATGTTTAGCCAATATCAGGTGCAAAAAAGAAAACCGGGCGTATTCTATCAAAATGGTGGTACTTTTCCACGAATTATTATAACATCATTACCCCAGCAGGGCTATTGCTGTTTTACGCAGTACGTCCGAAGAAAGAACCCCGGAGGAATTAACCTCCGGGGGTTCTCTCGCTCTTAGTGCATTACTACGTAGCAGTAGTACGCTGCCGCCTTGTCATCGACGGCGTCTTTGTCGTCGAGCCATGCGTGCGCCATGTCCGCAAAGAATTCTGCGTTGCCGCTGAGACCGTATTTTTTCGCAACCTCGGCGTAGTCCGAGTAAATCGAGCACATCACCACGTGCCAGATTGCTGGATCGTAGTGATAGCCGCGCTGTGCCATTTGTCTGCTATTCCAAAAAGTTAGGCTTGACCGATATGCGGCCGAATACAGTGCCTGTAAAACGCAGAATCCACGCTACATTAAAGCAGCGGGGATCCTGAGATGTGCGGTTTTTAGTCCATATTCCTGAAGTAGTTTATCATACGATTGACGACCGGCTTGTCGCTGGATGGAGGGTAGCCGAGGGCGATTGCCTCGCTCTGCGTAAGCCCTTCAACGGTGCGGAACACGAGGTTGTTTCCGCGAATCTCCTCAACATATTCAGGCGAGAGGGTGATGCCCATATTGTTTGACACCATCATAACTGCGGATTTGTACTCGTTCACCTCAATATAGTTCTGAGGGTAAAAGCCAAGCTCCTCCCAGCATTTCTGGCGGCTGTTGCACAGTCCGGCGGAAGGGGTGACTATGCGCTGAATGAATGTCTTGTGTATGATATCCATCTGGTATATGATGTTTTTCTCATTGAGTGGGTTGTCTTTGCGCATGACAATTCCGAAGCGGCTTTCGATGAGCGTTTTGTACTCTATCTCCTCATAGGTTTCGAGATGCGCCTGCGGGGCGATGATGAAATCCACGGTTCCGTTTTTGAGACAATTTATTATGCCGTTCAGCGACAGGTGCGTGTAATACAGGCGGCAATTCGGCTCGGTCTGTAAGAAATTTTCAAAGATGAAGGTCAGATTCGTACTCTCTATACAGCCCCAATAGCCGACGGAAACGTTTGAAACGTCAAATTCAGTCCTGCCGAGACGCTTGGTGCTCTCAATGCTGTCATTCCAGAGCTTGGTGATGCGCTAGGCGTAAACGCGCAGGTTGTCTCCGGCGGGAGTGAGTTCAAGCTGCTTGCTGCGGCGGTTGAAGAGCATTACGCCAAGCTCACTTTCGAGATTTTGAATCTGCTTGCTTATCGCCGTCTGAGCGACGAAACAGAGCTGCGCCGCCTTTGAGAAGTTCAGAGTTTTTGCGGCGTAGTAAAAATACGTCAGCTGCTGATATGTCATGACTGCGCTGATTCAAAATGCCCGGCGATGTCCTTGAGATACTTGCGTATCGGGAGATGCTGGGGACATACGCTCTCGCACTGGCCGCAGCCGATGCAGTCGCTGGCCTTGCCGAAGTTCTTGGTGAGATTATAGTAATACTCCCCGTGCGAGCTCCAGCCCTTCTCGGCGTCCTCCTGCTTGTCGGCATTATAGAGCGAGAAATATTTGGGGATCGCAATGTTCATCGGACATCCGTCGGTGCAGTAGGAGCAGCCGGTGCAGGGGACGGTTATCGTGCCGTTTATAATGTCGACGGCGGACTTGATAATTGCTCGCTCCTCGTCGTCGAGCGGCTTGAAGTCCTGCATGTACGAGGTGTTGTCGAGCACCTGCTGCATATCGCTCATGCCGCTGAGAACCATGAACACCTCAGGACAGCTCGCCGCGAAGCGGATAGCCCAAGACGCGTTCGATGCGGCGGGGGAGTGCGCATGGAACATGGTCTCGACGCTTTCGGGCAGCTTTGCCAGCGTGCCGCCTTTGACCGGCTCCATGACGATGACCTTCTTGCCGTGCTTCACCGCGGTCTCATAGCAGCGGCGCGACTGGACTCCGAGACTGTCCCAGTCGAGATAGTTCAGCTGGAGCTGCACAAACTCGATCTCCGACCACTCGGTCAGCACCTTGTCGAGAAAATCGGCTCCGTCATGGAAGGACATCGCAATATGATGGGTCAGACCCTTGGACTTCTTTTCCTTGAGCCATTCATAACAGTCAAACTTCTTGTAGGTCTCATAGCTGTGGACATTTACATCGTGCAGAAGATAGTAGTCAAAATACCCAACGCCGGTTTTGCGCAGCTGCTCGTTGAATATCTTGTCCCTGTCCTCAAAGCTGTGCACATACATTGCGTGGAGCTTCGTCGCCAGAGTGAAGCTGTCGCGCGGGTAGCGGTCAACGACGGCGGCCTTAACGGCTTCCTCGCTCTTGTAATTGCAGTACATCCACGCGGTGTCAAAGTAGGTGAAGCCGCGTTCCATGAACACGTCGACCATCTTTTTGGTCAGTTCAATGTCGATGCTGCCGTCGTCGTCCTTGTCGAGCAAGGGCAGGCGCATCATGCCGAAGCCAAGCTTTTTAACGCTCATAGTCATTCTCCATATATCTTAATTATTTTTGCACTGAATTCGCCGGCGACGCCGCTGAACCGCCCAAAGTCGTATTCCTCAGGGCACTCCACGTCGAAGCGCTGTGCCGCGCCGCGGTTTATCACAGCCAGAAACGCGCCGTTTTCCGCGCACGCGCCGAAGTGATCGACTCCGCCGCGGACATAGCGCAGAACCAGCAGAATATCGGCGTTATACGCCATGAACACCGCGTCGCCCGTGGAGAGCGCGGGATTCGCGCCGCGCATGTTGGCAAGCTCCGCATAGAAATCATGCAGCTCATTGTCGCCCTCGCGGAAGGGGAGTCGGTTGAACGGATCGCCCACGCCGCACATACCCTGCTCGTCGCCGTAGTAAATGCTAGGCACTCCGGGAATGGCGAATTGTAGCACGGCGCATAGCTTTTCACGCCTGAGCGCAAGGCGCAGGGATTCATCGTCGAAGCGGAGCTTCAGCTGATCCTCGCGGCTCATGCCGCGGATGGTCGTACTTGTCGCAAGCGCAGTGCGTATGCGGTCGGTGTCGTGCGTACCGAGGAGGTTCATAAGCGAATAGTACATCGGAGCGGGATAATTCATCTGCTGTGATATCAGAAAATCGCGCAGGGCGAAGGCGTCAATGCGGTGATGGATGAAATCCAGCGCCGCGGCTCGGAATGGGTAATTCATAACGGAGTCTAGCGAGTAGCCGAGGGCGTAATTCCTGCGCCCGCCGTAGCTCTCCTTAATTACCGCGTCCTCCCAGACCTCGCCGAGAACCGGCGCGTCGGGGTCAACGCTCTTCGCCGCAGAGCGGATGAGCGCGAGAGTGTCATCCGGCAGCTCGTCGGCAACGTCCAGCCGCCAGCCGGACGCGCCGCGCCGAAGCCATGTTTTCACGACGCTGTTGTCTCCGCTGACGACAAAGTCCTGCCAAGCGCCGTTGCGCTCGTTGACTTCCGGCAGATCCTTGAAGCCCCACCAGCAGCGGTAGTCATCCGGGAAATGGCGGAAATCGTACCAGCTGTAATACGGCGACTGCGCGCCCTGACACGCGCCCGCGCCGGGGTATGAGCCATAGCGGTTGAAATATACGCTGTCCGCCCCGGTGTGCGAATACACGCCGTCAAGCATTATGCGTATCCCCATGCCGCGCGCTGTCTCGCATAAATGCGTGAAGTCCTCGTTTGTGCCGAGAATCGGATCAACCTTCAGATAATCCGAGCTGTCGTAGCGGTGGTTCGAGCGTGCCTCGACGATGGGGTTGAGGTACAGGCAGGTCACGCCAAGCTCCTTCAGATACGGCAGCTTGCTTTCAATACCGCGCAGGGTGCCGCCGTAGAAATCGTCCGGTGAATACGAGGTCTCAAATTCGCGCGGCCAGTAGCGCACAGGCTCGTCAAGGCTCTTGTGCAGCTCCGGAGTCTGGCCGAGACTTTTGTGATACTCGATACCGCGGCTTGCGGTATCATCGTCCGAAAACGCGAAGCGGTCGGGGAATATCTGATACATCACACTGCGGCGGAACCAAGCAGGAGTCTCAAAGTCGCGGCAGAACACCGTCAGGCGGAAGCCGCTGCGGCGTTCGGCGTAGAGTCTGCCGTAGTATCCGCTCCCGTCCGGGCAGAGCCAGCGTTCGCCGTCGTCTGTGTCGAGACGGAAGCAGTACCAGAGCGCGGCGGGACTTTGCGGCGCGATGTACGCGGAGTACAGCTCGCCGGAGCTTTCCATCGCGTATTCAAGATTCAGATCGTCGCCGTACAGAACAAGTGCGGCGCTGTTTATCCTGCCGGACGCAAGGCGAAAACTGAGTCGAAGCTCTTCGTCGCTCCTGACAGCGCCGGCGGGGCAGCGGAAACGGATGCTCCGCGCGTCGTGTACCGCCGCGAGCTGCTTTGCGCTGACATCGCGCAGTAACGAGATAATGTGCGCCGTGCGCGGCTGGTATGGCAGAAGCTGCTCATCATCGGTGTCCGTCATGCGGCAGTCCTCACAGCACTCCGCGCATATCTCAAGCGCGGCTTCGAGCTTCAGCCCGCAGTCGTCCATCAGCAGCCGCATCAGCTCCGCCGCCGCGTATGCGCTCTTCTGCACCGGCAGACACTCGCGCAGACGCTCCAGCGGCAGACCGCGCTCGACGCAGTCCCGCGCCGCGGCATATACCGTCGCCGCCGCGTCGAAGTATTCGCGCATCGCCGCCGGGCAGTCCGCCGACTCAAGCTCCGCGCATAGCTCAGCGTCGCCGCCTACGGCGCGCCAAGCTCCATCCATCCGCCTTGCCGTAACGCTCCGGCGGCTGCTGTAACGGATGGCAAGGCTGTAATCCTCGCTCCAGCATTCGGTATAAGTGCCGCCGAAGTATATCTCAAAGGTTTTTTCGTTTTCTGTCTCTCTTACAGCATCCATATATAAAGCTTTGCGTACTCCTGTGCAGAAATTTCAAAGCCGAAATCGGCTTTCATCGCGTGGTCGATAAGCCCGTGCATAACGTCCTTATCGTTCCAGCAGCTCAGCGCGAGACGTATCGCGTCACGCAGTTCCCATGCGTCGTAGTTTGCAAACGAGAAGCCGTTGCCCTCACCGGTGAAGCGGTTATAGGGTGTCACGGTGTCGCGCAGACCGCCGGTCTCGCGCACTATCGGCAGGGAGCCGTAGCGCATGGCTATCATCTGGCTCAGGCCGCACGGCTCAAAGCGCGAGGGCATGAGGAAAAAGTCGCTCGCCGCGTAGACGAGATGACTCAGCTCCTCGCTGTACCCGATGTATGCGCACAGCCGTCCTTTATAGCGGTATTCCGCCGCGCGCATGAAGTTTTCAAACCGCTCGTCGCCGCTGCCGAGAAGCATGAACTGTATATCGTCGCGCTGCATGATATCGTCGAGTATGCAGGCGACGAGGTCAAAGCCCTTCTGCTCGGTCATGCGCGTGACCATTGCGACAAGCGGCACGTCCGGGCGCTGCTCAAGCCCCATTTTTTCCTGCAATGCCGCCTTGCAGACGGCCTTGCCCTTCAGGTGCCCGCGGTCATATGTCGCGGGGAGGAGCTTGTCGGCATGGGGATTGAACACTTTCTTGTCGATACCGTTTATGATGCCCGAAAGCTCGTGACTGCGGGCGTTCAGGATGCCCTCAAGCCCCTCGGCGTAATACGGCATTTTTATCTCCGAGGCGTAGCTGGGGCTGACGGTGTTTATGCGGTCGGCAAAAACGCATCCGGCCTTGAGAAAGTCCGCGCAGCCGTTGAGCTCCATGAATTCCGGCGTATAGTAGCGGCTGTCGACGTTCAGCAGATCCTGCACGTAGTCGAAGCCGAACTTGCCCTGAAATGCGATGTTATGTATCGTCAGCAGAAATTTCAGTCCCGCCTGCATACCGCCCTGATACTGCGTCTTTGCCAGCATCGGCAGCATTGCGGTGTGCCAGTCGTTGCAGTGAAGTATCTGGGGCGTAAAGTCGAGATTGGGGATACAGTCGAGCACGGCGCGGCCGAAGAATGCGTACTGCTCACCCTCGGCCTGTCCGCCGCGGTATATCTTATCGCCGAAGTACTGCTCGTTGTCTATGAGGTATATCGTCACGCCGTCAAGCACCAGCTTCTCGACGCCGACATATGCCTGCCGCCAGCCGAGTGTGGAGTAAAAGTCGAACATGTGCTCCACGCGGTCGGCGTATTTATCCTTGATGATGCGGTGATACGGCGTTATGACGCGCGCGTCGATGCCGAGCTTTACAAGCGACTTCGGCAGCGTGCCGACGACGTCGGCAAGCCCGCCGGTCTTGCTCAGCGGCGCGCACTCTGCCGACGCCAGCAGCACATTCGGCAGCGCGGTGAGGTTCTTTTCACGCAGAATTTCACGAAACTCTTTTTTCATGGCGTACTTCCTTTCGTAATTTTCTAGATTAGACCAAAACAGGCTCTTTCAACTTATCCAGTAAACGTCTTTCCCAACGCAGCAAATCATTTACCGCAGTTATAACTTGTGAACGAGCAGTCATCATAACATCGTCAGAATCGTCGATTCTGTATTTTTTACTATATATACGCTTATACTTGAACTGGAGACGTTTCTTGTCGTTTGGCTTTTCCAAATCGATGATTTCCTGCATTACAGCCATCTGCGAATCTGGAACGTTGACCCCGCCTAATTCAAAGCATGCTGATAACCCGTTTTCATCACGTAATAGCCAGAAATTGTATAGAGTGCAATCTCCCCAAGAACCCCTATCTTGCTGTGATTCATCAAGAGGGGGTATTACTTCGTCCATTTCTTTCGTATAAAACCTGATAAATGATCCAACGTTCTTATCGTTATAGATTATTCGACCTTCCTCCGCAAACTCTCGAAGGACGTCTTTTATTACGGACGTTATCTGTACTTTGTTATCGACCCTATATTCATATATAATGTCAAGCGCCTTTTTGTGTTTTGTATAGATCTTATTACAAATATCGGCAAGTTGTTGATCGTCCACGATATCCCTCCTTATAGTTGCAATATAATTGTTAATGAGAAGCTCTATGTCCGGTGACATCTCGGCTTTGTCGTGTGTTTTTTCAAGTACTTCAACTATATTTGTATATGTCAGCACTGCCCAATTCTCTTCGTCACTGGGCAATTCTCCTTCGGGCGTAAGAAAAATACATATTCTCTCATATTCTGGGTACGCACGTTCAAGGATATTTCTATAACGATTAAGCTGGTCACTATGCTCATGAGAACCAACCTTATTCTCGAAGGCTATTACGACTTTTTCCTCATCCGACAAAAGCATGATGTCAATATTGTTCCACTCGCGGTAAACCGTAAAGGAGTGAAAATCCAGCAGCAAAAGTCTGAAGACATCGTATTTGCCGCTGTCATCTTCTTCGACAAGTGTCTGCATTATTTCTCGGATAAACATATCACCCAGACCGTGGTTCTCGTTTGCATCTAACAGCCACGCAAGCACATTACTATGCCGAATTTCCGTGCGGGATATTTTGAGAACGTCAAAAATGTTGAATTTAGCGACCCAAGGAATAAGCTCGTCAAGACAATCTATATCAAGCAGAAAATCTTGCAGTGCTTTTTCATTTTCTGCATTCAACGGCATGGCATCGTGCAGCACAATACTCACCCCTCAAATTATTTCTTCCTCGGTTTAAATTCATAGTATACACAGCTCATCGGCGGGAGAACTATGCGCGCCGAATGCTGCATATCGAGAAACGGCTCCCTGCGCGTCCGCACAGCGCCGTGGTTCTTCACCCCGCTGCCGCCGAAGCGCTCGTCATCGCTGTTGAGTATCTCTTTAAGCGTACCGGCCATGGGCAGACCGATCTGGAAATCGTCGTACCGCACGGGGGTGAAGTTGCAGGCGCAGACAAGATACGCGCCCTTTTCCGCGTCCGGCTCCATGCGCATGAACGCGACAGAACTGCGCTCGCGGTCGTCGACGTTCAGCCACTTGAAGCCGTCCCAGCCGTGATCGCGGCCATACATCGCGGGAGTGGAGGTGTATATCCTGTTGAGCGCGCGGTAATACTGCCGCAGCTGCTCATGGCGCGGATAGTCAAGCAGCAGCCAGTCAAGCCCCTGCCGCCAGTTCCACTCGATGAACTGCCCGAACTCGCCGCCCATGAATATCAGCTTCTTGCCCGGATGGGCGAACTGATAGCCGTACAGCGCGCGGAGCGAGCTGAACTTTTGGTCGTAGTCGCCGAACATCTTGTCTATCATCGACTTCTTACAGTGTACAACCTCGTCGTGTGAGTAGGCGAGCACGTAATTTTCGGAGAACGCGTACATCATAGAGAAGGTGAGCTTGTCGTGATGATGACTGCGGTAGAGCGGATCCATGGACATGTAGTCGAGCGTATCGTGCATAAAGCCCATGTCCCACTTGAAGCAGAAGCCCAGTCCGCCGTCCTCCGGCGGCGCGCTTATCTTCGGAAACGCGGTCGACTCCTCGGCTACCGTCACCGCGCCGGGGTAATTTACGAGCACCGTGGAATTCAGCTTTTGCAGGAATGCGACTGCGTCGAGGTTTATGTTCCCGCCGTTTCGGTTCGGCGTGAATTCGCCGGGGCGGCGGCCGTAGTCGAGGTACAGCATCGAGCTTACCGCATCGACGCGTATGCCGTCGATGTGGTATTCCTCGAAGAATTTGCAGGCCGACGAAATGAGGAAGCTCTGCACTTGATCCGACGCGTAGTCGAACACCAGCGTTCCCCATTCGGGGTGCTCCGCCATGCGGCGCTCCTTGCACTCGAAGAGGGGAGTGCCGTCAAAATTGGCAAGCCCGTGTTCGTCCTTCGGAAAATGCGCGGGCACCCAGTCCATGATAACGCCGATGCCGGTATGGTGCAGCTTGTCCACAAGGTATTTGAAATCGTCCGGGCTGCCGTAGCGCGAGGTCGGGGCGTAATACCCCGTGACCTGATAGCCCCAGCTCCCGTCGTAGGGGTACTCCGTGACGGGCATAAGCTCAACATGCGTGAAGCCCATGTGCTTGCAGTAGACGGAGAGCGAATCGGCAAGCTCGCGGTAGGCGGGCTTCTTGCCATTCAGATTGCGCCATGAGCCGGGATGCAGCTCGTATATGCTCATCGGCTCGCACATGAAATTGCGCGCTGCACGGCGGCTCATATAGCCCTCGTCCGTCCATTTATAGTTCCCGCCGTTCCAGACCTTGGAGGCGGTGTTCTCGCCGTGCTCGCTCCACGCGGCAAAGGGGTCAGATTTCAGTATCTCGCGCCCGTCTGCGCCGGTGACGCAGAATTTGTAGAGAACGCCGTCGGAAAGCCCCTCGACAAAGCAGACCCATACGCCGCCGTCGATACGCTCCATCGGAGTCGCGGTGCGATCCCATGAGTTGAAATCGCCGACAAGACTGATCCGCTGTGCGTTTGGCGCCCAGACAACAAAGCGGTGCGCCCCAAGCTCCGGAATATAGCGGCAGCCGAAGCAAAGCCACGCCTTGCGCGCGCAGCCCGTATTGAAAAGATACACGTCCTCATCAGGTATGAATTTTTTCTCTCTGTCGTTCATGTCAGCTCTCCTCCGTTGAAGGTCTCTTCTATCTTTTTATTATAACTTGCTTTCGGCGTAATTCCAAGTAAAAATTGTCGGGACATAAAAACTGTTATAATGATACAACAGATTGTAAAATCTGACGAATAAAATATATGCGTAAAATTATCAATTCTTCCGTAAATTCAAACATAGTATGATTCTGATGCACTGTTTTTTACAAAACAAAAAATCTGTATGAAATCATGCCGCGCAGAAATGAAAAAATTTTGTATATTGTGCCTATATGCGACGCTAATAATCTTAACATTTCAGCGTTTTAACTGAAATTCGTCAAAATGCAAAATTTCAATGTCCGATGACCTTGAAAAAAGATGGTTTATAGGCTAAAATACACAAACACAGGGCAAAATAGCCGGTACACATTTCATTACACAGGAGAGGACTCAAAATGGACAAGATTATATGGTTGGCTCCGCTTTTCGCTGCGGTTGCTCTTCTCTTCGCACTTTATAAGGCACGCTATGTCAGCAAGTGCGAGCCGGGAAACAGCCGGATGCAGGAGATCGCAGCCGCTATTGCCGAAGGCGCAAGCGCCTTCCTTCGCGCTGAATATAAAATACTTGCGATATTTATCGTAGTTTTGTTTGTGCTGATCGCCATATTCATAAACATCGGCACCGCCGTCTGCTTCGTCATCGGAGCATGCTTCTCGATACTTGCGGGCTTCTTCGGAATGCGCGTCGCCACTAAGGCGAACGTCCGCACCGCCAACGCCGCCCTCACCGGCGGCATGAACAAGGCGCTCAGCGTCGCGTTCTCCGGCGGCTCCGTCATGGGCATGTGCGTTGTCGGCCTCGGTCTGCTCGGATGCAGCCTTATCTACATAATCACCGGCAACTACAACATTCTCTTCGGCTTCTCCCTCGGCGCATCGTCTATCGCGCTGTTCGCGCGTGTCGGCGGCGGCATATACACCAAGGCGGCCGACGTCGGCGCAGACCTCGTCGGCAAGGTCGAGGCAGGCATCCCTGAGGACGACCCCCGCAACCCCGCCGTCATCGCCGATAACGTCGGCGACAACGTCGGCGACGTCGCCGGTATGGGAGCTGACCTTTTCGAGTCTTACGTCGGCGCGCTCGTCTCCGCGCTCACGCTGGGCGTCTCAGTTCAGGGGCTGTTCACTGGTGCCGGTGCGATCTACCCGCTGACAATCGCGGCTGTCGGCATCCTCGGTTCCGTTGTTGCAACCTTCTTTGTGCGCGGCAAGGATAACTCCAACCCGCATAAGGCGCTCAAGATGGGCTCCTACGTTTCCGCCGTCGTTGTCGCGGTGCTGTCCATCGTGCTCAGCTACACCTTCTTCGGCAAGATATACTACGCTCTTGCGATAATCGCAGGACTTATCGTCGGCCTTGTCATCGGCTTCGTCACCGAGGTCTACACCTCCGACGATTATAAATCCGTCAAGCGCATCGCCGCTCAGTCCGAGACCGGCTCCGCTACCACCATTATCTCCGGCGTTGCCGTCGGCATGATGAGTACTTGGGTTCCCATAGTTCTGATATCCGTCGGCATCTACATCTCCTACGCCGTCACCGGTGATCTCTACGGCATCGCGCTTGCAGCCGTCGGTATGCTTGCAACCACCGGCATCACCGTCGCGGTCGACGCCTACGGTCCCATCGCCGACAACTCCGGCGGCATCGCCGAGATGAGCGGCCTTGATCCCCATGTCCGCGAGATAACCGACAAGCTCGACGCCGTCGGCAACACGACCGCCGCAATGGGCAAGGGCTTCGCCATCGGTTCCGCGGCGCTCACCGCACTCGCGCTCTTCGTCTCCTACGCAACCGAGGTCGAGCTCAATGCAATCGACCTGCTCGACCCGAACGTCGTTATCGGTCTGCTCATAGGCGGTATGCTTCCGTTCGCGTTCTCCGCTCTGACCATGGAGTCTGTCTCCAAGGCCGCGTATAAGATGATCGAAGAGGTTCGCCGCCAGTTCCGCGAGATCCCCGGCATCCTCAAGGGCGAGGCAAAGCCCGATTACAGCTCCTGCGTCTCCATCTCCACCCGCGCCGCGCTGCACGAGATGATCGTTCCCGGCATCATGGCCGTTGTCGTGCCTCTGCTGGTCGGCATCCTGCTCGGCCCCGCCGCCCTCGGCGGACTGCTCGCAGGCTCTCTGGTCACCGGCGTTCTGCTGGCCATCTACATGTCCAACGCCGGCGGCGCTTGGGACAACGCCAAGAAGTACATCGAAGGCGGCCACAATGGCGGCAAAGGCTCCGACGCGCATAAGGCCGCCGTCGTCGGTGACACCGTGGGCGACCCGTTCAAGGACACCTCCGGCCCGTCCATCAACATCCTCATCAAGCTGATGACCGTTGTCGCGCTTGTTTTCGCTCCGCTCTTTATAAAGATCGGCGGACTTCTCTGATAACTTTGATACCCTACCTTATCCCTTTCCTTAGCGCAGCGCCCCGAAATTATTCGGGGCGCATTTTTTTCGCGGCGGGGCGCGGCGAATTATTTGACGCCGTGCGGCATAGGCTTATGCGAAGGACAGGCGTAATTCTTAAGTTATATTAAATTGTAAAATCGCGGCCGGATACACTTGCTTTATTGTCGAGATTTCATTATAATATATAGACTTTATTTGTTGGTTGAGGTTAGAAAATGAAAAAGATTTTTGTAAACGTTGGATTACTGACGATATTGCTGGTGGTTTTCTGGTTTACGCTGCTGGCCAGAGTGTCACAGCCGGAGTACAGCCCTACGGTGAACGTGCCGGACGACGTGACGCCGCCCGTGGAGCAGAGTGCGGAGCCTAACGCGACTCCGACGCCGACTCCAACCCCGACGCCGGAACCCACCCCGGAGTATTTCACACTGTCCTTCATCGGCGACTGCACCCTCGCGCCGCACCAGAATACGCAGGATTATTTCAATAAGGTCGGGGATGACTACGCTTATCCCTTTGCAAATACCGTGCAGTATTTCTCCGACGATGAGTACACCTTTGCAAACCTTGAGTGTTCCTTCTCAGACAGGAACCTGTCTGCGGTCGGGTACCCCACGTTTTATTTCCGCGCGCCCACGTCGTATGTAAACATCCTGCTTGAGGGCGGGGTCGATTTCGTCACAACGGCGAACAACCACCTCAACGACTTCGGTGATAAGGGCGTTGAGGATACATATGCAACGCTGGATAACGCCGGTCTGCCCTACGGCAAGGTTGGTCAGGCGCAGGTGGTCACCACCAAGAACGGCATTAAGATAGGCATATACTGCGGCTTCAATATCAACGACGGGTACTTTGTCCCGAAAACGGACGAATGTATCGACGCGATAAATCAGATGAAGGCCGACGGCGCGGAGTACATCGTCATGGCCTTCCACTGGGGCAAGGAGCTGTATTATAAGCCTACACAGAAGATGATAGACCTCGCGCAGACCTGTATCGACGCGGGAGCCGATCTCATCTACGGCACACACCCGCACGTCCTCGGCCCCGTTGTCGAGTATAACGGCGGCATAATCATGTACAGCGTCGGCAACTGGAGCTTCGGCGGCAACACCCAGCCCACCGATCAGGACACCGCAATAATTCAGGTCACGATAAAGCGCGACCTTGACGGCAGCATCACGACCGAGGGCTATGACGCTATCCCGTGCTGTGTCAGCTCGAACATGAGCGGCGGCGTTGGCTATAACGACTATAAGCCGACCCCGTACCCGGAGGACAACGAGGGCTGCAAGCGCGTTTTGAGCAAGCTGGATATGAATTCCGGCTGGGAGAACGCGAACAAGGATTACAGCGCGTGGTACAGTGCTTGGGGCTGATAAAAGAATATGACACGATTGGGCGTACTGCAAAAAAGTACGCCCAATTTTTCTCTGTTTGGGGCGGAATTATGGCATGTGTATATATTGACAAACCGGGCTTGTTCTGGTAGTGTGGTATCGGTAGAACATAGGACGTTTATCGGAGGTGAAGCGATGCATCGCTATCTTGCCATAGATATAGGCGCGTCCTCAGGCCGCCACATAGTCGGCTGGATGCAGGACGGGGAACTTGTCACAAAAGAAGTATACCGTTTTCATAACGGCGCAGAGACGGAAAACGGGCATCTTGTATGGGATATCGAGGCGCTTGTCCGCGAGGTGAAGGCCGGTATTCGGGCGGCGAAAGCGGCGTATAGCGAGATATACAGTCTCTCGATTGATACGTGGGGCGTGGATTACGTGCTCCTGGACGGCGAACGGGAGCTTACTCCATGCTATGCCTACCGGGACGGCCGCACGGAAAAGGTCATTCCAGCTGTGCATGAGCTGATTCCGTTTGACAAGCTGTACCGGAAAACCGGAATACAGTTCCAGCCGTTCAACACCATTTATCAGCTCTATGCCGATAAAATGGCCGGACGGCTCGATGCGGCGACGGATTTTCTGCTCATTCCGGAGTACCTGCTGTATAAGCTTACCGGCGTGAAGCGCCATGAGTACACCAATGCGACGACCGGCGGAATGGTCAACGCGGCGACAGAGGAGTATGACGGCTCGATTATCCGCCGTCTTGGTCTGCCGGAGCGCCTGTTTGCCCACCTTTCCAAGCCGGGCGAATATGTGGGAGAGTACGACGGCATACGCTGCATCCTCTGCGCGACGCATGATACGGCGTCCGCCGTGGAGGGCATCCTGATGGATGTAGATTCGCCGTATATTTCATCCGGAACATGGAGCCTGCTTGGCGCAAAGCTTGGAAAGCCGCTGACGGACGCCGCTAGCCTCGCCGCGAACTTCACGAATGAGGGCGGCGTCGGCTATATCCGCTATCTGAAAAATATAATGGGCATGTGGCTCGTGAACCGGCTGAGAGACGAGCTGTGCCCGGAAAAGCCGTTTGCACAGATAACACATGAGGCGGAAGCGAGCGCGTACGATGGCATTGTGGACGTAAACGCCACGGTGTTCCTCGCGCCGGAGAGCATGAAGGCCGCGTTCGATTCGGCGCTGACGGTGCGCCCGGTCTCTGAGGCAGACTATTTCAGATGCGCTTACAGGTCGCTTGCCGATAGCTATCGCGCGGCGCTTGACGAGCTTGAACAAAACACCGGCAAGCGCTGGGACAAGCTGTACATCGTCGGCGGCGGAGCGAAGAATGATTTCCTCAACCGCCTCACCGAGCTTGCGACAGGGAAGAAGGTTATCGCGCTGCCCATAGAGGCGACGGCGCTTGGGAACATAAAGATTCAAATGGAGGCAGACAAATGAGTTACAACGAGGCTAGAGAAAAATACGCAAAGCTCGGCGTTGACACCGACGCTGCAATAGCGCGGCTCAAGTCGGTTCCCGTATCGCTGCACTGCTGGCAGGGCGACGATGTGCGCGGTTTTGACACCGACCCGTCCAAGCCGCTTACCGGCGGAATCCAGACAACCGGCAATTACCCCGGCAGAGCGCGCACACCCGAAGAGCTGATGTCCGATATTGACATGGTTCTGAAGCTGTGCCCCGGCGCGAAGAAGCTGAACCTTCACGCGAGCTACGCCATATTCGAGGACGGCGAGTGGGTGGATCGTGACAAGCTTGAGCCGAAGCACTTCAAAAAGTGGGTGGATTTCTGCAAGGCGCACGGCATCGGCGCCGACTTCAACCCCACCTTCTTCTCCCATCCCATGTGCGACCCGCTGACGCTGTCCAGCCCCAACGAGGAGACGCGCCGCTTCTGGATCGAGCACGGCAAGGCCTGCGTCAGAATTTCGCAGTATTTGGCCGACGAGCTTGGCCAGCCCTGCACGATGAACATCTGGACGGGTGACGGCTTCAAGGACGTCCCGGCGGATCGCCTTGGGCCGAGAGTGCGGTACAGAGAGTCCATAGACGAGATCCTTTCCGAGCCGTATGATTTCTCGAAGGTCAAGCCATGCATCGAGTCGAAGGTGTTCGGCATCGGCGTTGAAAGCTATACCGTAGGCAGCGCCGAATTTGCGTTGAGCTATTCCGCGATGAACCGTGACAAGTGTATTCCGCTGATGGACAACGGCCATTATCACCCCACGGAAGTCGTCTCCGACAAGATACCCGCGCTTCTTGCGTTCTTCCCGGAGATCGCGCTGCATGTGACCCGCCCCGTCCGCTGGGACAGCGATCATGTTGTCCTTTTCGACGACGAGACGAAGGAGATATGCAAGGAGATCGTCCGCTGCGGCGGACTTGACGGCAGAGTCAATATCGCGCTTGACTACTTTGACGCCTCCATCAACCGCGTCTCCGCGTGGACTGTCGGGCTCAGAAACGTGCAGAAGGCGTTGCTTTCCGCGCTGCTCAGCCCGGATTACACCGATTTGCAGAACGCGAACAACTGGACCGAGCTGATGGTCAGGCAGGAGGAGCTGAAGACCATGCCGTTCGGCGAGGTGTGGGAGCAGTATTGCCGCGAGTGCGGCGTACCCGCCGACGGCGAGTGGTTTGTCGATGTAAAGGACTACGAGAACAAAGTTCTCAGTAAGAGAGGTTGAGTGCCATGCAGGATATTATGAACGTCCCTTTTATGCGGGAAATGTGCGCAACGGCCGCGAATATGTACAGACTCGGCTGGGACGAGCGCAACGGCGGAAATATAAGCTATAAGCTTGACAAAGAGAAATTAAAGGCTTATCTTGATACCGAAAAAGTCCTGCGCACGATACCGCTCGGCTTCGACGCGTCCGCGCTTTCCGGCGAGGTGTTCCTCGTAACCGGAACGGGCAAGTATTTCAAAAACGTGGAGACAGACCCGGAGACAAATCTGGGCATAGTCCGCGTCGCGGCGGACGGGCAGAACGCGGAGCTACTGTGGGGATACAAGGACGGCGGCCGGTTCACCTCGGAGTTCCCCGCGCACCTGATGAGCCATATGGCGCGGCTGGGCGTAGATCCGGAGAACCGGGTCGTGATGCACTGCCATCCCACCTATACGCTTGCGATGAATTTCGTCCATGAGCTGGACGAGAAGAAGATCACGCACACGCTGTGGGAGATGTGCACCGAATGCATCGTCGTCTTCCCGGATGGCGTCGGCGTCCTGCCTTGGATGCTCTGCGGCACGAATTCCATCGGCGAAGCCACGGCGGAGAAAATGAAGGAATTCCGCCTCGTGATTTGGGGAATGCACGGCATATACGGCGCCGGAAAGACCATGGATGAGACCTTCGGTCTTATCGAGACGGTTGAGAAGGCGGCACAGATCTATATGCTCACCGCGCATCTGCCGCGCATCAACACCATCTGCGACGATCAGCTCAAGGAGCTGGCGGAAGCCTTCGGCGTGAATTACAGAAAGGACTTTCTCAATCTCTGATTTCAACAGCAAAGGAGAAGTACATGAAATCCAAGGTATTTTTCTCAAGGGAAATTACTCCTGAAAAGGTCGTTGAGCTGTACCGCGCGGCGGGAAAAGAGCTGCCGGGCAGAGTCGCCGTGAAGGTGCACTCCGGAGAAGAGGGGAACCAGAACTTCCTGCACCCGGACTTCTGGGCGCCGATGGTCGAGGCCGTGAACGGCACTATTGTCGAGTGCAACACCGCCTACGCAGGCTCGCGCAACACGACCGAGAAGCACATGGCAACCATGGAGAAGCACGGCTGGAGCAAGTATTTCAAGGTTGATCTTTTGGATGCCGAGGGGCCTGACCTTGTGCTGGATATACCCGACGGCAAGCGCATAAAGAAAAACTATGTCGGCAAGGACATAGTAAATTATGACTCGCTCCTCGTACTGTCTCACTTTAAGGGACACCCGATGGGCGGGTACGGCGGAGCGCTCAAGCAGCTCTCTATCGGCTGTGCATCCTCCTTCGGCAAGGCGTATATCCACGGCGCCGGTGAGCCGGAGAAAATCTGGACGGCGGATCACGACTCCTTCCTTGAGTCCATGGCGGACGCCGCGTCCTCCGTGGTAAAGCTCTTCAAGGGAAACGCCGTGTATGTGAACGTGATGAAGAACATGTCCGTTGACTGTGACTGCTGTGCTGTGGCCGAGGATCCCTGCCTTGCGGATATCGGCGTGCTTGTGTCGACCGACCCGGTCGCGGTGGATCAGGCCTGCGTTGATCTGGTGTATGCCTGCGATGATCCGGGCAAGGCTCATTTCTTGGAGCGCGTTGAGAGCCGCAACGGCGTTCATGCCATCGAAGCCGCGGCGGCGATGGGCGTCGGTTCCAGAGAATACGAGCTTATAGAGCTGTAAAACAAAATAAGCGTGATAGAACCCGCACAGTTTTGACTGTGCGGGTTTCAGTTTCCAATATAGATCGACGTGAAGGTCTCAATGTGACCGTCGTGGCGTGTGCCGGGAGGATTGTCCGGAATATAATAGTCATAGCACAGGCGACTGTTCTCGACGTAAAGCTCGGTGAGTGTATAGGTCTCCGAATATGTCACCGTGGGCGTCTCGCCCTGCAATGCGGAGCTGCCCTGCTGCCACGCAAGCCGCGTCCGCGTGAGATAATATTCGCCGCCGCGGAAGCGCAGCGTGTGGCACAGAAAGCCCGCGTCCGGGCACAGTTCGTATACCGCGATATCAGCGTCGCGGCCTTCGCCAACCGCGGCGAAGAAGTCATCAAGCAGCACCGGATTCGTCATATCTATGCTGCAATTGAGTGCCGACGCGCAGTAGCCAAGCTCGCCGAGGCGCGCGGCCAGCGGAGCGAGCTTGTCCTGCGTGAGATTCAGCCCGCCGCCGGAAAACAGCTCAAGATAAAGAGCCTTGTAAGCGTCCGCGGCTTTATATGCCTGTTCCGCTGCCGCGGTTGAGAGCGACGCGAACAGCTCGTTTTCCGCGGAAATGCTGTCCGACGGGGTATCGGTCTGAGCGGGGGCGACATTGACCTTCGCGGCGGCCTGCGGCTCAGGCTGCTTCGCATCGGAGCTGACGCCGCCGAGCACGTTGACCGCGAGCAGCACCGCGGCGGCGCACACAAGAACAATTATGCAGAGCAAAACGATTCGTTTCATGGTTATAGTCTCTTGAAACCGGCAAATGGTTCACATAACATCTGCACACCCACAATCAGCACATGTTATCCGGCGGCGCTTTGATAAAAACATTGACTCTTTGCCGCTGTGGTGTTACGCTTTATCCAAAGATTGGAGGGCGACGAATGCGGATATATAAGAAATGGGTCGGCAGACAGCCCGCGAAGGCGGGGGAGATGTATCTGCTTGAGTGCTCACAGGAGGAGCAGTTCACGCAGATGTTTCCGCTGATAGGCCAGCAGGCGCTCCACGCCACCAGCGGGCGCGATGTGATTTACAGGCTGTACCTCATATGCGAGGGCAGGCGAAGAATACTGCCGATAGATAAGCCGTCAGTGATGATGGGCGCATTCAACGGCGGGAAGTCCCCGCTTGCCGACTGCGAGATCATCACGGCGGAGCGCATAGAGGAGCTTGTAAAGGCGGACGAGCTGCTGCCGTCGGTCGAGGCGAGCGTGTATCTCGCGGGGAACTGACGGGCTTATATAAGGCTGCTCAGCTCGTCGACCGTGCAGATTTTTGCGCCGATGCGCGCCATGTCCTCAAGATTTGCGCGCTGTACCTCGTCGGTCACGGACGAGGTGCAGTCCGAAAGCACAACGACGTCATAGTCGAGCGACAGCGCGTCATAGCAGCTGCTGCGGATGCAGTTCGGCGCGGTGGTTCCGGCGAGGATCACGGTTTCAACGCCCAGCCTGCGCAGTATCAGGTCGACCTGCGTATGGAAAAACGCGGAGAAGCGGGGCTTGATTATGCAGTAGTCCTGCGGCAGAACGATGAATTCCGGCGGGAAAGCGTCGGATATTTCGGGGGCACATTCCTCGGAAAGAGGCTTGCCGCCCTTGAGCCAGACGTCATAGCGGCATTTTTCAACGTCGCTGCCGTCCGCTCTGTAATGGCGCGTTGCGAATACCACGGGGACGCCTGCCGCGTGGCAGAGGTCTATCGCTCTGGCGCAGGCGGGGACTGTGGCCGCGGCGGAGGGGATGCAGATGGGCGAGGCAGGGGAGATGAAGCCGCCCTGCATGTCGATCATTATCAATGCGTATTTTTTCATGGCTGTTCCTTTCGGGATATATTCTTGTACTATAATCGCACAGATAGAAAAATATTTCAATTGTCAAAAACGACGAAGCATATGCTTCGTCGTTTTCGTATGATTACAGCTTTACGTCGCGCTTCTGCTTGTTATAGAGCTTGTTCAGCAGCGGGCGGACAACGTAGAACAAAAGCTTGTTATCGAGATTGAACCAATATATCAGCATGGACAGCGGAATCAGAGACAGCAAGGCAATGATAAGCTTTTTGAATTTCATAATTACCACCCTTCGTAATCGTCAATATCGAGCAGGCTTGCGTCCAGCGGCTCCTCCTGCATGACGGCGGTCATGTAGTCGCTGAATTGCTTGCGCATGGAACTGCGGCTTATGGTGCGGTGGTCGAACATGTCGTTCTGCACCCAGACGAGGTGCGCGCCGCGCTCCTTGGCCTGATCGTTCACGACGCCCGCGAGACCCTTCGCGCCCTTGCAGGTGATGTCGTCATAGACGAGTATCATGTCGCAGTTGAATTTCTCCGCCTCGTCCCAGAACTCAAGCAGATGCTTGTAGCCGCCGGTGAGATGGCGGCGCATGACGCCGCGCTCGTAGTTGTGCGCGATGTCGATAAGCGCCTGATCGACGTTGTCCTCGGACATTATGACGTTGCCGGAGAACATGTCCATCTGCGCCACGACCAGCACGCCCCAGCAGTTATACGCCCAAGTGTTGAAATCAACATAGTAGCAGCCGGGGCCGCCCCATGTTATCATGCGGTGACGCGCGTTCGGGAAGCTGACGACCTTGTCACGGTAGGCTTTCTCGGCGATTTTAAGCGCCTTCTTCGCGGCCTTGTAGATATACGGCATACTGCCGCCGGAGAAGGTGAAGTAGAACGCGTGGAACAGCGGGGAGATGACGTTTGCGTAGGGCGTGTACGGGGTCTTGATATACTCCCACGCCTCAAACTCGTTGCGTACCTCGGCATTGTGCTTCTTCATTATCTCGAAGAACGCCTTCTCGTCAAACTTCTCGCCGGTATTCTTTTCGATGAAAAGGATGACCTCCTTCATCTGGGCGAGGGCGTATTTATCCGTTGCGGAGTCCTCCCAGCGCATCGGGATGCCCGCAACCATGGAGGGGATCGTGACGCGGCGCTCGATGAGCTGGCTGTTCATGGTCGAAGAGTCGCAGGGCATATTGTTCGTGACGAGGCATGTGCCGATCCGGGGGTAATCGTCGTTGATCGCAACGCCGGCGGCGTTTGCGCTGAGACGGCAGGAGTCGGCGGGCAGACCCGCATTTTCCATAACGTCCATGTAAAACGGAGCCAGACTCTGATCCATGTATGTGCCGAGAAGCCCCTGAAGCACTTCGAGCGGCAGCGCCTTGAGCTTCGGGAAGCCGGCGATTATCTCAGGGCACATGGTCTGCTCAAGCATAACGAATTTATCGGCATACTTCGTGTCACCGAAGCGGCGGTCGCCCTTCATGCTGTCGGCAATCATCTGGGTCGCGCCCTTCATAATGGCGTGCATCTGTGTGTGCGACACGCGCAGAGCGGGGCCGCGCATACCGGCCATGCATTTATCGACCATGTTCAGACTGCCGAGGTAGGAGCCGAGCCAGCGGTACTCAAGCATACCGCGCATGATGCGCACAGGGGACTTCGCAACGAACTGCACCAGCAGACCGAGGTTCACGACCCACTGTGTGTAGTCGTAAAATGTATCCTTGAGGCCGCGCCACTCGCGGTGCTTTGCGATGCCGCTGCCCTTGATGAAACGCTTTCCGTCGTTTGCCATCACTGCTTACCTCCCTGAATTTTCTTTATCTCGATGCTCTCGACAAAGGCTTGGAACCGTGTGCGGAGCTGTCCGGCGGACGCCATCGTGTATTCCTTCTCGACGCCGATGCACGGAATGTGCTCCTTCTCGACCATGTCGTGTACGCCCATGACGCGTTCATAGCTCCAAAACTCGCAGAACTTCATCTGGAGGTACAGCACGCCGTCGGCGTGATAGTCGTTTACAAGCTGCTTGAGATAGCGGCGGCGTTGCTCCTGCTTCTCCTTGTTCATAAAGCGGGGGCACTCGCTGGTGCTGAGGTAGTGGCGGGCGATGGCGGTCAGCGCGCTCTCGCCGTCGCGGATGACGATTTCCTCACGGCCGGGGAGGGAGCCGTAGCAGTAGCGGTCGGCGACGACGTATGCGCCGCAGTCCTCAAGAAGCTTTGTGAACGCCGGGTCGTCGACCTCGGAGCCGGTCACTACGATGCGCGCCCTGTACGCGGGCTTGGGGTCAGGCTCACGGGTCTTTATCTCCTCCAGCGTCTCGCGGAGCATGTCTTTCACCAGATACTGCGGGCAGCACTCGCTGACGAGCTGTATCACATGGAACTCATAGCTCGTCACCGTCGGGTTTTCAAGCTTGCGGAGCTCGCCAATCTCGGTGATGATGCGGCATATCTCGTTGTGCTCGTCTATCGCCTGACGGAGCGCGGCATCGGAAATGTCGATGCCGTAGACCTCGCTGAGCGGCTGAAGTATGTATTTGCGCAGCTGCTCCTCGTAATGCTCGTATGCTGCGGGCGTGGTGACGAAGGGAACGTCCATCATGCTCATAAAAAACTGCGGGTTCACAGGCTTCACGAGACCGAGAATGTCGAAATATTCGTGCGCGCGGTGCATCATCTGGCAAGTCTCGGAGGACATCATCGCGGAGAGGAAGTTATATCCGCCCTCGATACTGCGCTCAAGGATGCTTCGGGTAAAGGGACATGTCTTGTTGGTCATGTAGTAGGTGCCGATGTCGGTGCTGCCGGTTCCGGGGGCGCGCAGACGCACGGAGAAGCAACCGGGCAGGTTCAGCAGAACTTCGGGGACAAAGTAGCAGGTATAGCCCAGCGCCTTTTTGCCGTCCGCCGCGGCCTGCTTGACAAGCTCGTTGTTCGCGTCGACAAGGAGACTTTCAAAATATATGAGGTGCTTTAAATCTTTCATATTTCCCTCCCAAATCTATTCGCCGTGAATAATCACAGCTTGGATGATATCATATTGCCGTATTTGTGTCAATTTGAAATGGGCTGATATTCTTGACAAACCGGGACTTTGACGGCATAATGTCCCTGTGATTTATAGTGAATAATCACAGACTGGAGGGAGCCGCGCATGGCCTTTGAGAAAATAAGCATACCGTCGCCGAAGGAGTACTTCTATGACGAGATAAAATCCAAGATCCTCCTTGGCGAGCTTCGCCCCGGCGAGAAGCTGCCGAGCGAACGGATGCTGGCCGAACAGACGGGCGTGAACCAATCGGCGCTGCATCTTGCGATAAAGGAGCTTGAACGGGCGGGCTTTGTCGAGATAATCCCGCGGCACGGAACCTATGTCGCCGATTTCGCCGCGAAGGGAAATTACGATACGCTGTATGAGATACTGCGCACCGGCGGGAGACACCTCACGCGAGAGCGCATTGTCTCTCTGGTCGAGACGCGCAACGCCATCGAGGGCGGCGCGCTCATCCGTCTTGCGAAGGAGCATACGCCAGATGATATAGCGAAGCTCCGCGAGTATATCGCAACATTCCGGACAATGCGCGTCAAGGATCTGACCGCGGCGGAGCTTGGCCGCATGACCAAGGGCTTCCATTATCTCATCTGCCGCCTGAGCGGGAACGAGGTGTTCATCCTGCTGATGAATTCGTTTACCGAGATATCGCAGGATCTCTGGACTTACTGCGCGGGTTACTGGGGCATAGACGAGCTGATAGAGCAGAGCGAGCATATCACGGAGCTTGTCGAGCAGGGGAGAGGTCTTGAAGCGCAGGTCTATATAACGGAGAAGTTTGACCAATACGTCAGAGAGTGCGGCATAAACGGCGCGGAATAAAAATAAGCTCCCGATTTTTCGGGAGCTTAAAGTTTTGTATGGGTTACAGATTGTGGACTCTCAGGGCGCGGATCGCGTTGAGAACGGCGATTATCATAACGCCGACGTCCGCGAATATCGCAGTCCACATGTTGGCAAGACCGAGCGCGACGAGCAGCAGGCAGCCGAACTTGACGACCAGCGCAAAGCCGATGTTCTCGTATACGATGCGGATGCACTTGCGGGAAATCTTGATCGCCTTTGCGATCTGGAGCGGGTCGTCGTCCATGAGTACGACGTCGGCGGCCTCAATGGCGGCGTCGGAGCCCATAGCGCCCATCGCAATGCCGATGTCTGCGCGGCTGAGAACGGGAGCGTCGTTGATGCCGTCGCCGACGAAGGCGAGCTTCGCGTTTCCGCTGTTGGCCGCGAGCAGCCCTTCGACTTTTTCGACCTTGTCGGCAGGGAGCAGTTCGCTGTATATCTCGTCAATGCCGAGATCGGCCGCGACGGAGTCGGCAACCTTCTTCGTGTCGCCGGTGAGCATAACGGTTTTCTCAACGCCCGCGCGCTTCAGGTTCGCAATGGCCTGCTTGGAGTGCGGCTTGACGATATCGGAAATGACGATGTGGCCGGCGTACTTGCCGTCGAGCGCCATGTGGATTATTGTGCCGATACTGTGGCAGCTCTGGTAGGGGATGTTCAGCTGCTCCATGAGCTTGTCGTTGCCGGCAGCAACCTGAACGCCGTCAACCTTGGCGATAACGCCGTGGCCGCTGATCTCTTCGATATCCGTGATGCGGCTGCGGTCGATCTCCTTGCCGTAGGCGCGCTGGAGACTCTTGCTGATAGGATGGGAAGAGGCACATTCGGCGAGCGCCGCGTACTCAAGCAGCTTTTCCTGCTCGATAGGTGTGTGGTGTACTGCGCTGACCTCGAACACGCCCTGAGTCAGGGTGCCGGTCTTGTCGAACACAACGGTTTTAACCTGAGAAAGAGTCTCAAGATAGTTGGAGCCTTTGACGAGGATGCCCTCCTTGCTCGCCCCGCCGATACCGGCGAAGAAGCTGAGCGGGATGCTGATGACGAGCGCGCAGGGGCAGCTGACGACAAGGAAGGACAGCGCGCGGTATATCCACTGTTCCCACTGCGCGTCAAGCCCGGTGATGAGGCGGACTATCGGAGGCAGCACCGCGAGGGCGAGTGCGCTGTAACAGACGGCGGGGGTGTATACGCGGGCGAACTTCGAGATGAACGCCTCGGAGCGGGACTTGCGGGAGCTGGAGTTTTCGACAAGCTCAAGGATCTTGGAGACGGTGGACTCGCCGAACTCCTTGGTAGTCCTGACCTTCAGAACACCGGTCATGTTTATGCAGCCGCTTATGATATCGTCGCCGGGCTTGGCGTCGCGCGGGAGGCTTTCGCCGGTCAGTGCGCTGGTGTTGAGCGAGGCGCTGCCGTCGACGATAACGCCGTCGATAGGAACCTTTTCACCGGGCTGCACAACAATAATGCTGCCGACAGCGACCTCGTCAGGGTCGACCTTTTCAAGCTTGCCGTCGCGCTCAATATTGGCGTAGTCGGGGCGGATATCCATAAGTGCGCTGATGTTCTTGCGGCTCTTGCCGACGGCGTAGCTCTGGAACAGCTCGCCTATCTGATAAAACAGCATAACGGCGATGGCCTCGTTGTAGTCGCCGCTGCGCTCATATATCGCCAGCGCAAACGCGCCGACCGTGGCGACGGCCATCAGGAAGTTCTCGTCGAATACGCGGCGGTTAAGTATGCCCTTTCCGGCCTTGCGGAGTATATCGTAGCCGATGATGATGTATACGACCAGATACAGCGCCAGACGAAGCAGGCCGGTGACGGGGATGAAGCGCAGCGCGATGAGCATTACGGCCGCAATAATGATGCGGGTCAGCATCTTTTTCTGCTTCTTGGACATTACGGAGCATCTCCTTTATAATTAAACGTTCATTTAATCATTAGGCCGGGCAATGCGCCCACCCGCAGGAGCGGATGGGCGCTTCTGGTAAAATCAAAGCTCGATTTCGCAGTCAGGCTCGACCTTCTTGCAGGCCTTGAGCACTTCCTTCATAACGGCTTTTGCGTCCTGACCTTCTTCAAACTCTACAATCATCTTCTGGGTCATAAAGTTTACGACCGCGGAGGCGACACCGGGGGTCTTCTTGGTGGCTTCCTCCATAAGATTTGCGCAGTTGGCGCAGTCCACTTCAATACTGTAAGTCTTTTTCATTGAGAATGTTCTCCTTTCTGCGTGGCGTGCAAATCATTTTATGATTAAGCACTTGTTTAATCATCATGGCCGTAGTATAATATGCGCGAAAAGGAAAGTCAATCCCTTCGGTGAACTCATGTCCAAAGGGGCAAAAAGCGTTTCCGAACGGGCGAAAACGGAGGAGTAAGCATGGCGAAAACCGAGCTGCCGCATTATCACGGCGAAGAAAAAATGAACACGGCGGAGATACGCGAGGTGCTTGAACGCGTGGATAATTTTCAGACCATAGCGGATGTGTTCCGCCAGCTGGGCGATACGACGCGCGTGCGGATATTCTGGCTGCTGTGCCACTGCGACGAGTGCGTCGTGAACATCGCGGCGATGCTGGATATGTCAAGCCCCGCCGTGTCGCATCACCTGCGCACCCTGCGCGACAGCGGCCTGATAGTCAGCCGCCGCGAGGGCAAGGAAGTGTATTATCACGCGGCGGACAGCGCGCAGAGCCGCCTGCTGCATGAGATGATAGAGCAGGTCATGGACATTGCGTGCCCCGAATGGCGCGAGGAGGCGGAATAATGCGCGCGGCAGAAATTTTTCCGGGCGTGCGGCTGCATTTCCTCGCACTGCCAGATGACGCATCGCCTAGGTATGCCGCGGGCGAGCTTGCGGTGCTGTATTGCCGCGCGGAGCGCGTCGGCTGGAAAACGGCGGCGGGCAGCAGCGTGAACCTTGGGCCGGGCGATTTCTGCGTCTGCCCCGGAGAACTGCTGGCCGATGCGGAGTTCTATTTCCCGAACGACCGCTGTGAGCTGCTGCGCATAGAGCTGGAGGACGGCGCGGAGCCGGAGCTGATTGCGGATTCCGGCGTGACGCCGAAGCGCCTTAAAGACAGGCTCTGCGGCGCGGGATGCTTCCCGCATACGGGCAGCGAGCAGACAGAGAGCATTTTTTCCGCGTTTTATGACCAGCCTGAGGAGCTGAGAAACGCTTATCTCAGGATTAAAACTCTGGAGCTTCTGCTGTATCTGGCAAAGCTCGAACCCTCAGGGCGGAACCAGATGACGCAGTATCAGGCGGAGCAGGTGCGCGTAATCCGCGAGATACACGATCTGCTCGCGTCGAACATGGAGCACCGCTTCACGATTGAGGAGCTGTCGCACAAGTATTTGATGAACCCGACGACGCTTAAGGCCGTGTTTAAGTCCGTCTACGGCGAATCAATCGCGGCGCACATGAAGGAGCACCGTATGGAGAAGGCGGCGGCGCTGCTGCACGAATCCGACATGAGCATCGCAGAGATCGGACGGCTCGTAGGCTACGAGAGTCAGAGCAAGTTCACAGCCGCGTTCAAGGAATCCTACGGCTGTCTGCCGAAGGAGTATAGAAAGAAGGTATAAAAAATTCCTCGCCCGTATAGACGGGTGTCCGTAAAACAGTTAATCCTCCGTATGGCTTAGACCATGCGGAGGATTTGTTTATGTCTAATCTTCAAACTTGCTGGCGGCAAACGGTTTGTCAAAACCGTTTGCGGACGGCAAGTCCACAGGGGATAGCCGCTTTA
>OIXH01001386.1_pt1 | contig 27342 bp, 7 predicted proteins | sample 1587741 | NCBI WGS metagenome assembly OIXH01 (sample SAMEA3888916, study PRJEB22519) | human gut metagenome | biome: human gut; feature: human-associated habitat; material: faeces | place: Denmark | collected 2011 | reverse complement strand
AAAATTCACACTATTTGTATTATTAGTTGATGCAACAACTGTAATTTTAACCTATTACATTATGCCAATAATCCAAGGCTTTCCACCTAACGCAGAGAATATTGAATTCCAAAAAACAGTACTACCTGTAATTCATATTCAACAGTACTTAATTGTATTCATCCTTGGCGCATCGATCCACCTTTTTTCATTCAAAATTTTGATGAAAAAAATTCATGCATACCTAAATAAATTTTACAAACATGAAAAAATAACATACAAAGAAATTTTAGACATTCGAACTAAATGCATAAACATTCCATACCAAGTTTCTATAATACAATTAATTCTTATAGTAGTAATTGGTATAATCTTTAACTTCATTATGCTTGCATCAAAATTAGCGATATTGAAATTCACATTAATGATAATCTCAATTGCTTCAATTATATCTGTTGCAATGCTTATTGGAAGTCAAAGATTCCTATACAAAGTAATAATGACAACATATGAATATACGCATAAATACGAAAAAAACTTGGGATACAGAATAACAAATTCACAAAATCTACTTTTACAAGTAACACCATTTATTGCAGTTGTTCTTATAGTAATTTCATTAATTGGATACTCAAAAACAGTTTCTCAAGAAGGAAGAACAATTGCCAACTACTATAAAGCATATCTTTCAAGCAAAAACATTACACCATCACAAGTAAATACACAAAGTTTAAAAAACATTTTAAAAAGCATACCACTACAAAGTGAAAAAGACTACTACTTTATCATTCCCCCTCATGACGAAAACATTTATGTTTCTAAAGAAGGAGAAACACTTAATAATTTCATCTTACAATATAGAAACTTTTTCTATGATGAAAACACAGGAATGCTATATGATAAATACGAATCAGACGAACAACTTTATGCATTAAAACTAGAAGACTCATCAGGAGAAACATGGTATATAGGATTTAAATTTCCTGTAATCGATATAGACCTATTAGTTAACTACTCAGAAATAATTTTCTCAGTTCTTATAGCTTTCTCTATACTGCTATATATATGGTCAAAAAACATTTCAAACAACCTAATTAAAACAACAAACAGCTTAAAAGAAATAGTTACGGCAAACAATGTAAGCGATAACACAGTTTTACCAATAACATCAAATGATGAATTCGCAGATTTGGTTTTCTACTATAATAAAATTCAAGAACTTACAAAACACAACATCGAACAAATTAAAAATAACCAAGACTTATTAATCGAACGTGAACGTCTAGCTTCTCTAGGACAAATGGTTGGTGGAATTGCACACAACTTAAAAACACCAATAATGAGCATTGCCGGAGCTGACGAAGGATTAACACAATTAGTTGCAGAATTAGACGCATCAATTGGAAATCCAATAGTTACAGAAGAAGACTATCATGCAATTGCAAAAGACATGCAAGACTGGATAGATAAAATAAAAGCACATACATCATACATGTCTGACGTAATAACAGCCGTAAAAGGACAAGCAGTCACATTATCAGATAGTCAAGTCTTCCCTTTCACAGTATCAGAACTATTTAAACAAGTTGACATCTTAATGAAACACGAGCTAAAATCTGCACTTGTAACATTAAGAATAAACAATACAGTATCTGATAATGTAACAATCAATGGTAATATAAACAGTTTAGTACAAGTACTAAACAATATGATATCAAATTCAATTCAAGCTTATTCAGGGAAATCTGATGAATTTATTGACTTAATTGCAAATCTGAGAGATAATACTACTATCAAAATAATCGTAAAAGATTATGGCCCTGGATTACCTAAAGTAGTTCAAGAAAACTTATTTAAACAAATGATTACTACAAAAGGAAAAGCAGGCACTGGACTTGGATTATTCATGTCATATTCAAACATAAAAGCTCACTTCCAAGGAGATATGACTTTTAAAACAGAAGCAAATAAAGGAACAGAATTTGTTATTACAATTCCTATAAATAAAAAATAATATGAGGTGTGTTTATGAGATTAAGCGCAGTTGAACAAGAGAAATCAAAATACAAAATAATTGCCGTTGATGATGAAATGGGAATTATAGATTCACTAAAAGTGTACTTACGTGATTACTCAATTACAGGAGTAACTGACCCACAAGAAGCAATTGAAAAAGTTAAAAATGAACATTTTGATTTAATGTTATTAGATTATATAATGACACCTTTCCATGGTGATCATGTTGTTGAAGAAATTCGTAAATTCAACAAAGACCTATATATACTATTACTTACAGGTCACAAAGATTTAGCTCCACCATTAGAAACAATAAAAAAGCTAGACATTCAAGGCTATTGTGAAAAAAGTGATAAATTTGATCAACTACTTCTACTTATTGAATCAGGCTTAAAATCAGTTGAACAAATGAATATGATAAAACAAATAAACGAAGAATTAGCAGACTCAAAAGAATTACTAGAAAAATCATACTTAGAAAGTATCGAAGTACTTAGAAGAACAGTTGAAGTTAAAGATGTTTATACACGAGGTCATTCAGATAGAGTTTCAGAATATTCTTTATTAATTGGAGAAAAACTAAATTTACCTCCAGAGCAAATGAAAACATTAAAAATTGGTGCCCTATTCCATGACATTGGAAAAATAGGAATCCCAGATGCAATCTTATTAAAAACAGATAAACTTACAGACGACGAATATTCAGAAATTAAAAATCATCCAGCAATTGGAGCTCACATTCTATCAAATGCCAGCATCTTTGCAGATATAATTCCAATAGTAAAACACCATCATGAAAGATATGATGGAAAAGGCTATCCAGCAAGACTAGCAGGTGAAAATATACCTTACCTAGCAAGAATTGTTGCAGTAGCAGACACATTTGATGCTATGACATCACGTCGTTCATATAGACAAGCCTTAGATTTTGACTATACAACGAATGAAATTGAAAGATGCAAAGGAACACAATTTGATCCAGCAATCGCAGACGTCTTTCTTGAAATATTAAGAACAAATCAAGACAAAATTACAGAAATACAAAAGAAATATCAATAAAAATTAGGGAAAGTTCAAAAGAACTTTCCTATTATATAACGACGTTAACTCGTCGTTATAAATTTGTAAAAAGGGGGGATCTTTTATGGATAAAATTGCACTAATAGCCGACATTCACGGCAACCTTTCAGCTTTAGAAGCCGTTCTATCCGACATTAACCAAAGAGGCATAACACATATATATTGCCTAGGCGACATCGCCATAAAGGGTGTTCACCCTAACGAAGTAACAGAATTAATAAAACAAAATTGTGAAGTTGTAATCCGTGGAAACTGTGACCACTTACTTGCACATAACTGCGTTGTACCACTACAAAAATGGACAGTAAACCACATGACACCAGAAAACGTTGAATACTTAGGAAGCTTGCCAATATCACATGATTTTTATTTGAGCGGTCACTTAGTAAGAATCTTCCACGCCTCACCATTAAGCATGAAACACATATTCAACCCATTGCACTCAAACGCAGAAAGTAAAGAATATCAAAACTTCGAAATTCTTGACCCAATGCAAATGTTTGCAAATACAAGTTTCATTGGAAAAACTGAAAATGATCCAGTGCCAGACATAATTGGATATGCACATATTCATTCACCAAACATATTTAGATTTAAAAACAAAACAATATTTAACACAGGTAGCGTTGGACTTCCAATTGAAATCGACAATACAGATGAAAACATTGATTCATCACACTTTTCGACAATTTCTTCATATATTATATTAGAAGGTACGTTAAATTCAAAAGAAATATCTAGCTACTCAATCAGTCTTATCCGACTACCTTACAATTTAGAAAAAGAAATTGAAAATTTGGAAAAATCAGATATTCCAAACAAAGAAACCTTATTAAAAAATTTATCAAAAGCAATATCTTAGGGAGGTTATATGTCACCTGATCCCAGTCAAATTAAAGAGACTTTAACTAAATATAATCAAGAACAATTATTAGCCTTTTGGGACGAATTAGATGAATCTCAAAAAGAAAAATTACTAGAACAGCTATCTCACATAAATTTCAAAAAAATAGATAGTTTATATAAAACATTGAAAACAATCCCAATTCCAGAAGGAGAAACAATTGAACCACTTGATTACTTCATAAAAAATGAAATTTCAACCAAGGAACGTAGACAATTAGAAAACCAAGGAACAGAAATATTAAAAAGAGGTCATTATGCAGTAATTACAATGGCCGGTGGCCAAGGAACACGTCTTGGACATAAAGGTCCTAAAGGAACTTATGAACTTAATTTAGCACCTAAAAAATTATCTTTATTTGAAATACTTGCCACAAAACTTTTGCAAGCAAATAAAAGATATAGCATCACTATTCCCTGGTATATCATGACAAGCGAAACAAACAATAATGACACAATAAAATTTTTCGAAGCCAAAAATTATTTTGGATATCCTAAAGAAAAAATTCACTTCTTTATCCAAAATAAATTACCACTTGTTGATAAAAACGGAAAAATACTTTTAGCAGAAACATATCAAGTTAATGAAGCATCTAATGGAAACGGAAATTTATTCGAATCATTAAAATCTTCAAACATGATTGCAGACATGAAATCACAAGGAATTAAATGGGCTTTTGTATCAGGAATTGATAACATCCTAGTAAAAGTCGCTGACCCTATATTCCTTGCGCTAACAATAAACAATAATACTCAAATTGGAGCAAAAACAATTTTCAAACAAGATCCATATTCAAATGATTGGGTATTTTGTAAGAAAAACTCTAAACCAGCGATGCTTGGATATGAGCGAATTACAGATGAAATCACAAACGCACAAACAAACGGCAAATTTTTATATAGAGAAATAAATATTCTATGTCACCTATTCTCAATTGAAGCCATAGAAAAAATTTCTAACCTAACTCTTCCTTATCACAGAGCAACAAAAAAGAATACTTATATAAACGATGAAGGAATGAAAATTGTTCCAGACTCCCCTAACTCTTACAAATTCGAAACTTTCATCTTTGACTCATTTAAATATTTTGACAACATAACTTTACTTAGAGTTCAAGAAGAAAAAGAATTTGCACCAATAAAAGACCCTGTTGGAATTTATAGTCCAGCAACAGCAACAAGATTATATTTAAAAGAAGAATTTAATTAGCCCCTCCAGAAAACTCTGGAAGGGCTTTATTAAAACCTTATAACTACATATTCTCTGCCTTTCTTGGCACATACTCATCATACAACGCTCTTAGTTCTTGCACATAACGGTCAATATCATTGGCACTAATCTCTTTGTCATACTGTTTCAATTTCTCTTCAGGAATAGATGAAACCAAACCAGAATCTAATCCATATATCCTCTCTCTCATATAGCCAACTCTATCATCAGTTTCATACCAATAAACAATATACCAATTCTTATCAATATTCTGATTTAGAAAAATTCTAAAAGCAGTATTCTCTGAAATCTCTACAATCTGAATATCAAAAGCATATTCCGCTACATCTTTACTATCCTCACACCCGCCATTATCCTGTGAACACTCAATTGCAGTTTTTAAATCAGGAATTCCACAATATTTTTTCTCATCTTTCACAAAAATAGGATATCTTAATGATTGATCTTCAGTTGGTATTGAAAAATACTCTTCACTTGTGTCAATAATATAATCTACTTTATTTGCTACTTTTGAGAAAACAATCCACGGATTTGTAACAGAAGATGAATAAAATAAATAGTACATATCATTTTGGTCATTTAATATCTTATCATAGTCCATTTCTTTAACAGTACCACTAGGAAATCTATATGAACTACCAATCTGACTACCTAAATAGTAAAAATAGAAATCTTCTTTACAACGTACTAACGTAGAATCTTGTAAAAATGTACGAATATCATCCCATTGTACATCAGTACCATATAAGTCTAAGTATGGATTGTCTAGTTTAATTTCTTCCACGTCTTCCCGTGACATAACATACTTGCTTAGTTCCCTGCTTTTATACCAGTTACCATACACAAAAATGGAATGTCCATCTGTATAAAACGAAATATTCTGGTGTACTTCACTCATACGATAGTCACCTCTATATAAGGCTATTGCTACCCCATTTTCGCAATCTTCATTTTTAGATATAACCATTTTTGTATCTTTTCCTGTATAGATTGCTGATATTCCTGCTTCCGATTCAGCTACCTTCTGCATATCTTTTTTAATCATTTTTGGTATTGCAGATTCATATGTATAGTTCGTGAAATTTTTAGGTTCCATATTAAGTTTTGTAATTACATCTGCATAGCTTCTTTCGATATTTTCATTTTCCCGCGCACTATTCTGAATTTTCGCCTGCATAAAAGCTAAGACAATATACAGTGCAATAAGTATAGTCACCACTACTAAAGCCCACGCATTTTTCTCAACAAATCCTTTTTTATTCATAGTCTTCACCTCATCATGTTTGCTTTGTTATTTAGTTATCCAGTTACAATAAGTTTTAATACTCCTTTCTAGGAAAAAGTTCCCTTTATTTTTAAAGCATTTGTATACATAATTATATCATCATATTAGCACAAGCGCAAGCGACCAAGCTTATAATTACATTGATTTCACCGTTTTTACTATTTATTATATATTTATTAATTTCTTTACATTATGTTAAGTGTGTGTTATAATAAATTTTACCTAAATATCGGTTATCCTCTATAAGCAACATTGGAAACGACATATTTAGAGTAAAAATAATTTTAGGAGGATTAAAATTATGAGTAAAAAATTACGGTCACTTTTATCTTTTATTGCTAGTACATGTATTGGACTATTAATTCTTGCCTATATGACCCGAAATATCACCACTGTTATAAGCACTGGATTGATTGTTTATACGATATTATTCACTTATTTGATTTTTGAACTAATCAATAGTGAAAAAGAAAACAAAAAACTTCAGGAACAAATCAATCAACAAAAGAATTATAACAGGCAAATCAGTCAGAATATCTGGGATCTAGAGCAATGGAAAACTTCAGTTTACGCTGTTGTACCTGATATTGATGAAAAACTAGAAGAAAACAAAGCACGTGATATTGCAAGTAAATTCGATACCACATACAGACCACTGGCAAAACTCGTAATAGACTTTTCAGACTTCGACAAATATTATGAAGGTGTACGCGCCTACAATAATCTCCCACCTAGAGCTAAATTACTTGTATCTATCAATATATCTCAAATACAAGAAAACTATCAAAAAATGCTTAATACACAAATGGTAGTGGCTCTTAACCATATAAATCATGGTCTTTCAAAATACAAACCGGTAGCAGGAGACTATGATAACTGGCAAAGACTGATAGATTATTACGAAAACTTGCCAATGTCTGTACAACAAGAACTGGAAACAAATAAATACATTTTAATAAAAGATTTATATGATGGTTTTGTAGCATCAAAAGATGACAAACTTTATAAGGAATCTATTGGCTAAACCGTAATTACTTACCGCCCACATTGCAATTTCGTGGACGGTTTCTCTATTTTATATTTAATTTCTTATACTTCCAAAATCAAATAAATTTATTTACTATTCATATTCCAATACTAGTCCTCATAGTCTTTACTTTATGTAAACATTATGCTATAATTAATTTTGCCTAAATATCGATTATCCTCTATAAGCAACATTGGAAACGACATATTTAGAGTAAAAATAATTTTAGGAGGACGTAATTATGGGAAAATTACGGAAATCAATTTCAATCATTATTAGCTTTTTAATGGCACTTGTTGGAACAATTAGCGTACAGGCAGCTAGCGCATCAACAGACATCTCACCTACTCCAGACAAATCAACTATTGCTGTAACCAGTTCACTTTCCGCCAGCGGAATCATTATTCTTGTTTTAATAATACTGCTAATCATTTCAATAACCATCACTGGTTGTTTTGTAAGAATCTTTTTCAATCATAAAGAAAAGTTTGATAACTTGCATTCCAGAATGAGTACAGTAATAAATCAAAACAAGTCACTTAAAGCCAAAATTTCATCACTTGAGAAAAACGTTAGCTTTTTGGACAGCTGGAAGCAACAAGCGATTTTAGCGGACGCTTCTATTGAAGAAAAAGTAATGGCAACCCAAAGCAAACAATTAGCTGAAAATTTTGACGTAAAATATAGTGACCTCACTAATTACACAGTCTCTGCTAAAGACTTTTCAATTTTTGAAACAGCTTGCCGGACTTATGATTCACTGTCAGAAACAACGCAACAATACGTAACAGCAGATATAGAAGCCATCCGAAAGAAATACAAATCCTCTAAGAAACTTAAAATCAAAGAGGTAACAAACGTTCTTGAAGAATCTTTAACATTATACAAACCAACAAGAAGATACAGAAAAAATTGGAATAAAATGATACAATACATCAAAAAAATTCCAAAAGAAATCAAAACTGAAATCAATGCAGAGCTGATTGCCTCTGTATACAAAAATCAGAAATTAGCATACGGTAAGAAATGATGTTTCCCTCTCCACAGACCTTTCTGTGGAGGGGGTTTTCCCTTTTTATTGCACATTATTATTTTAAGAGCCTCACATTTCCAACTAATTTTTAATATACCTCTTCTTTCGTCCATCACTCTAATTAGCTTTAAGCACTTTACATTATGTAAACATTATGATATAATTGAATTTACCTAAATATTAAACTCCTCTTTAAGCACCACTGGGATGACATATTTAGAGTAAAATACTTTTTAGGAGGACGTAATATATGAGAAGATTACGGAATTTCATGTCACTGTTAATTAGCTTTCTGGTAGTTATGGTAACACCTGTTCAAGCTGCAACAAATGAGAATGCGGTTCACACAAATACAGATTTATTATTAATCGTATTACTCATTTCAGTAACCACAAACATTTTGCTTATCAAAGTATTTGTAACCGTTAATCACAATGCTAGCAAAACTAACAAAACATCCACTCAAACCAGTCTTGAAAACTCTGAATTAAAAGCATTAGTAACTCAGTTAACAAGACAGGCTCAGTCTTTAGAAAGCTGGCAAAAAAGTGTAAAAAGAGCTATCCCCAATATCGACGACCTTGTAGCCAATGAAATTGCCAAAGAAAATGCTAAAAGCTTTGACTATGCACTCAGTAAAGTCTTAACAGCAAAACCATCAGCAAAAAGCTACAACACATTCAAAACAGCTATTGAAAATTATAATAACTTGTCAGAGAATGTGAGAAAATACATATCTACAGACATTACGTTAGTAGAAGAAAAAATGGAGATTGCTAAGAAATGTTACATACATTCAGCAACACATTATCTCACCAGAGTAATTCACTACCATCCAGTAGGATCTGAATACTCCAAATGGGAAAAGGCACTTAACTATTATAATAATCTTCCATCAGAGATTCATGCTGAATTAGACAAAACTTTAACAAATGACTTTTTGTCGATGCATCAGCTTGCAGTAGCTGATTACAACTTTTTAAAGTTGTTAAACAAAGCATAATGCCGTAATAAAGGCTCTCACAGAATTTATCTGTGAGAGCCTTTCTCATTGTAAAAGTTTATATTTTTTCCGTCATCAGGTTGGAAAAGAATTAAATTTTAGCAAGGCACCAACTACCTAAAAGGTAAGGGAGCGTATGTGGATACGTGACCGCGTTTTAGGTAGTTGGTAACGCCGATAAAATTCTAATTATTTTTCAACGCTTAAAAATTAATATACGTCGTAGGATCAACATCATTTCCATAACCTGAAGCCCTCCTAATCTCAAAATGTAAATGATGTCCTGTTGAATTACCATGGTTTGGATCGCTAGTAGGATCACCACCCTCAAGACCAATAACCTGACCTTGAGCAACACAATCGCCCTTCGTCACATTGATTTGAGACAAGTGAGCATAGAAACTATAAACAATCTCGCCATCAATCACATGTTTTATCTCAACACAATTACCAAATCCATTTTGAACTCCAGCCCATGTTACTTCACCACTTGCTACAGCTAATACATCAGCATGATGATCACCAGCTATATCAATACCTGTATGTTTCTTAACAACACCAGTTGTAGGATGTTTTCTAGTACCATAAGTAGAAGTAATTGTGTACTTACAGCTCAAAGGTAAGATAAACTTATGTTTCTGATCTTCTGAAACTGTTTTAGAATTCTCAATCATCAACTGTAATCCTCTAGGGTCTACCCATTTATGACTTTCTGCAGTCTTAGAATAATTTTGTTTCAAAATACTTCTATCAAATTTATCAACTATGCCATCCTCATTCAAATCATACATTGACTTTTGAGCTCTATTATCATCAGTTATTGTACCATAGTTATCAACAATAGTTGTTAAATCACTAATTTCAATCTCACCATTTTCATCAAGATCACCAGCATAGATATTAATATCATCTACAGTCACATCTTCTCCAGCCTTTACAATAATATTTGTTAATCTATACTCTAAATAAGATTTCTTAACTACAACAATATCATATTCATCAGCCTCTAAATCTAAGCTAAATGTACCATCAGGATTAATTTGAATTTCTTTAATTATCTTTCTTGGATCATCAGCAACATTCTCATCTCTTGTATCCTGAGATTTATAAACTTTAATTGTTGCACTTTGTTTTGTCTGATCTTTAGCTTGTGTAATTACTTTACCAGAAATTGCAGACATTCTATGAATTTTTACTGTATATTCTTTAGTTTTTCCACTTATTGAAGTTACAGTTACTTTAATAACTTTATCTGTAGAATCGCTCATATCAATTATCTTAGAATTGCTTCCTCTTGTAGCAGTATTTCCATCAACTGATACGAAAGCCAATACTTGATTAGCAATTGCATCTAAGTTTACCTTAGTTTCTCCAGCTTTAACACTAACTTCATAAGTAGTATCATCTGTCATACTAGCAACATGATCATTAGCTTTAACTTCTTTAAGTATAACATCATCTATAGCATTACTATCTTTCTTAACAATATACAATGTATGTTCAAGTTCATCTCCTGCACCATTCTTAGCAGTAATTATAACTTTTGTAACATCATCTGGTAAATTAACCTTTTCCTTAGAAGATTTTACTCTATAAATTCCATTGTCAATCTTAACCTGAGTAGTACTTGATGAAGAAATACCTTCAACCATACTATTTAACTTATCATTATCAACTTTAGCAATATAGATTCCATCAGGTTCTTTTGCAATAATATTATCATCAACTTTAATAGTTAATTGTAAATCTTCTAAATCATCTTTACTGTTAACCTCAGTTAATGTTAAATTATAAACTTTCTGTTTATAATTTGGATCAGTAGGATCTAATCCATTAGAAGCTATAATTGTAATAACTTTTCCATTAGTTGCAACATCATATCCCATGTAATCATTTTCATGTAATGTTCCATTATTTCCAGCAATTGATACATATTCATCTGTTGCATATAAGATAGCTTTCAAGTTAACATTTGTTGTACCTTTTACAATATCAATTGTGAAGTTTTCATTATCAACTCTTGTAGCTTGTCTGTTGTTAACAAATACAGATTTTAATTCAAGCTCACTAGGTTCACGATAAATATTTACTAGATATTGTTCAACTGTTCCATCAACTGCAGTTATCTTAACAATAATCTGTTTCTCAGTTAGGTCACCCATTACAATTGTCTTAGTATTTGTTCCCCTAGCATCTCTGTTTCCATCAACACTTACTTTAGAATATGGATATTCAGCATTAGCAGTTATATCAATTGTTGTAGCATCCCTCTTAATAAATGTTGTATATGTACCATCAGGTTCTGGTGTAATTACACCTTCTGTAACAGCTCCAGTTCCAGCAATAATCTCTCTAACTTTGCAGTTATCTATATCTTCTGTATCTTTAATAATAAATACTTTATATTCTTGTTCATCAGAAGCACCATTTTTAACTGTAACTGTAGCAGTTGTTACACCATTCTTCAAGCTCAAGTTCTTTTGACTTGAAGGATAATCATAATCAGTTTCACCATTATCATCTTTTATCTTAACTTTTGATGTTTCTGAAGAAATTCCAGCCCATAATGAACTATTATCTTTATCAGCACTTACAATCTTTACGTAATTTCCATCAGTATCTTGAGCAATTTCTTCATCATCAATTTTAATAGTTACTTTTAAGTCATCTAATACATCAGGTTCTTCAACCTCATTAATAATCAATTTGTAATCTTTCTCTTGATCAATTTCATTTTCAAACATTGCTGTTACCTTAATTGGAACAACCATATCTGCAATTGAACAATTATTATAAGTATTTTCTGATTTAGTCATTGCGTTTCTTCTAATACTTACATACTCATCAGTACTGCTTGCAATAGCTTTAATTTCAGCTAAAGTTGTACCTTTCTTAACATCAATCTTAAATGTAGTATCATCAACTTTAGTTGCAATTCTTCCATCTAAGTACACTTTATCTAATCCTAAGTTATTAGCTTGTTTATGAATTGTAAGTGTACAAGTTCTTACAGTACCATCAAGAGCAGTTACCGTAATAGTTTTAACAACATCACCAGTTTCAGGTAATATAATTGTCTCCTCTAATTGTCCTACTTTAACTTCACCACCCATAGTTACAGTTGCTAAAATATTTGATAACACAATCTTAACATTTGCAGTTTTTTCAGAAGCTTTTACTGTAGTCTCATAATTTCCATTACTATCTTCAATAATATGTTTCTTATTTACTTCTAACCATTGAATCTTAGTATCATTTGATAAACGTACAAACATAATATTATAAGTCTTTGTAACAGTGCCATCTTGAGAAGTTATTACAATAGGAACTGTAACAGTTGAACTATCTAGGTCTAACTTAATATGTTCTCTAGATTCTTTTACCTTCTCATCAGTATCACCAATTCTTATACTTGCAAATTCATTTTCTGAAATAGCCTCTATAAAAGTACTGTCCTTTGTTTTACCTATTGATATTACACAAGTAGGTACAGAATCTTTATCTTCAAATCTATCAATAATATCAATTCCATCAACATAGATGTGACTTGCATTAGCATTGTTAGATTTTCTTAATAACTTAATTGTATATTCTATTGTCTTGCCAGACTCTGCAGTAGCAACAACAGTTATATCTACTTCTTCTTGATCTTTTACTGAAATATTATTTATAGCAATAATATGTTTTCCAACATTCTCTCCAGATTTCAAAGTAGTATATATACTATTAGCTTCAATTGATAAGTTTACAGAGTCAACATCTCTTGATAAATATTCAGTATAAGTATGAGTAGCCTCATCATAGTTTGCAACAACACTATCACCATTCTTAACGACCTTAATAGTTGGGTCATCAGAAACTATATTAATTTCTAACTCTTTAGTAATTACAGGTGTATTACTATCTTGAGCTTGAACATTGATATTTAAAACGATCTTTCTAACTCCATCTTTGAATGTAACAGTTGCAGTTGCTGGAGTTATCTGCCATTCCTTACCATCACCGATTTGGATCTTAGCATGTTTCTCAATAGCGCTAACATCAATCTTAGCATCTTGAGTAGGTTCGCCTTTATCTAGTATAGTCGTTACATATCTTCCATCAATCTCTGGAACCTCTACATCATCAACTTTTACACTCTCAATGGTATTATCAGTTGATTTCTTAACAATCTTGATATGGTAAACAACTTTTTCACCATTCTCTGCAGTTACAATTGCATCAACACTAGTAATCTCATTAGCAATATCAACTGTCTTAGCCAATGTCTTAGTTTGAGTTTCACCAGCTATTTCAACAGTAGCTGCATCATTAGTTGTAGTTACCATTATAGTAGCTTCTGTATCAGTTCTCTCAATATATTTAGTATATGTATTTGTAGTATCATCAACCTCATCAGCATTTTGATTATTAATTAATATTGTACAGCTTGCATCTTGAGATTTTCTTTCAATATATACATTAAATGTATTTGTTACTTTTCCATCTTGAGAAGTTATTGTAACAACAACAGTTGTAATCTTCTCATTACTTAAAGTAATATTTCTTGTACTTTCTCCTTTTTCTGCATCAAAACCACCAATTGATACTTTAGCATATTTATTTTCAGCCTTTACATGTACCTTTCCAGTAGTAGCATCAACAGTTGTAATTGCATGATATCCATCATCCATCTTAATAGCATTCTTATCATCAACTTGAACTAATTCAACATTTGCATTATCAGATTTATACTTAATAACTACCGTGTAATCCTTAGTTCTAGTTGGATCAGCAGGGTCAACAGCTTTAATCAATACAATAGTTTCTTCACCTGAAATTGTAACTTCCTTAATATGAACATCTCTTGATTCTGGATTACTCCAATTATCATCTGAGTCAGCTTTCATAGAAATTAATGCTTTTGGATTCTTTGGAGTTACCTTTAATCCAACTTTTGAAGTACCTTTATCAATAAATGCAACATAATTTCCATCTTCAGTATCACATTCAACATCATCAACTTTAACACTGCTTAAGCTTAAATCAGTAACCTTTTTAATTGTAATTGTATATTCTTTAACATCTCCATTTTCAGCTTTTACAAAAATCTTAATTTCTTTTGTATTCTCATTTACTGTAACTGTAGCATTTTGAGTATTATCAGTTGAATAGTCTCCATCTTCTATTCTAACAGTAGCAAATTCATTTTCTGCAACAGCTGTTAAATCAAGATCTGTCATAGTATCTGGCATCTTAATCAAATATGTATTATCTGAAGTCTTTAGAATATCGCCAGAATCAATTCCAGTAGCATCCAAAGATTTCAAATTATTATTTGAAGATGCTCTAACTAAAGTTATTTCATAATTTCCAACAGTACCATCTTGAGCAATTATTTGTATTGGAACATTTGTTGATTCTTCAGTAGTTGGAACAGTCTTTGTAGACTCTTTAACTTCACTCAAGCCTCTGTTAACAGAAACTTGTGCAAGTACATCTTCTGCTGTAGCCTTAACATCTACTGATTCTCGATTTCCAATTCTTACTGTAGCCTTATTATTTTCATCAACAGTTACTATTTGTTCTTTCTTTGCTCCATTTTCTATATATGAAATTGTAATTGTAGCTTTAGTGTTATTTGGTAATCTCTTAACAATTAATGTATATTCCTTAGTTGTTCCATCTTCAGCAATTACCCTAATTTTAATTATATTTTCTGAGTCAGGAGTTGTAACATTTGAAACCTGTTCTTCAAGTGTTGGTGTTGTTCCATTTATACTTACACTTGCATAACTACTATTTGCAATGGCATCAACATTTACAGATTCAGTTAGGAATTTCTTATCTACACGATAAATTCCATCATCTCCAGGTTCAAGAACTTCTCCATCAACCTTTAATATTGCGAGTTTACAATCATCAGATTGATTTGAAACAGTTAATATATATTCTTGTTTTGTTCCATCTTGAGCAGTTACTGTAATCTTAACAGTTACAACATCTGTATTCTTTGAAATTGTAGCATTTGCTGTACCAGTAACCTCAGTATATGTATCAATTTGAACTTTAGCTTTAGGATCATCTGGTATTGCATATAGTACAAATGATGTATCATTTTTATTAACTCTAGCTTCATATGCATTAACAGGTACAGAATCCGCTTCTTTACCATTTACCAATACACTCTTCAAGTTTACATTATCAGGAAGTGCATGAATTATTAATCTATATGTCTTAGTTGAACCATCCTCTGCAGTAACAGGAATATTAACAACTATTGATCTTCCTTCAAATTTAACATCTCTATAAGTAGCACCTAATTCTTGTTCAAATGTATTGATTCCAACTTTGCTAGAAACCATCTCAGCAATTGCACCAACATTTACAACATTTGTCTTTTTATCTAATGTATATTCATATGTATCTTTTTCAGTTGTACTCAATGTAGCCTCATTACCATCAACAGTTACCTTTTTCAAATTATTATTACTATTTTCTTTATAAATCTCTAATGTATATGTAACAACATCTCCGTTTAATGCTTTAGCAAGAATCTCAATCTTTGTAGGCTCTGTATCCCCAATTTGTATCTCTCTTGTTGAAATTCCATCTTCATACTCATTATGATCAACACTTACTTTTGTCTGATCATAACTTGCCTTAGCAATAACATCAACTTTGTCATATTTATCTGAAATAGTAACTTTATAAATATTAGTTCCATCTACTCTTGTTGCAACCTTAGAAAATTCTTTGTTACCTACAGTAACAGAAGCTAATGAATTATCAGCAGAAGGTTTCTTAATATTTAAAGTATACTCTTTTGTCTTAGTTTCATCATCAGGATCAGTTACAGTAATCTTATAAGTAGTTACACCATCAGTTGTAGTAACTGTAACAGTTGATTTATGAACCTCAGCAGCATTATCACCAATCTTAACTAAGTCTTTATCACTTATAGTTATAGCTTCAACAACTGCTGAATTTGTACTATCACTAACATAAGCATCATAAACTTTTCCAACTGGTTTAATTTCTTTACCATTTACTATTACAGCAAATAGTCCTTGAATATCCTCTGTACCCTCTTTATCTATTGTTAAAGTATAAACTTTCTCTCTTTCATTTTCTCCTTCGCCAGCACGAACGTAAATCTTAACAATAGTTTCATTTTGAATAGTTGCAACTACCTTAGTAGTAATATGAACTTCTTCACCTAATTGATTTATTTCAACCCTAGCCTTATCATAAATTGTCTTTGCAATAATTGTTGAAGAATCAACATCAGCAGGTATTATAGCCTTATAATCTGTTTCGCTCAATTTAGTAGCTTCTTTACCATTAACCATTATAGATTCAAGTTGAGTTAATGCATCCTCTTTATAAATAGTCAAATTATAAGTTACAGTCTTACCATTTTCAGCAGTTACTTGAATTGGTACAACCTTCTTAATAACAGTTGACATATCAACAGTTTTTGTAGTTTGTTTCTTCTCTGGAATACTTGCATCAATGCTTACTGTTGCATTTGCATCATTAGCAACTGCATGTACCTCAGGTTTAGTTACATCATTCTTTATAATTATTTCGTAATCTGTAGAACTTACTGCAGTAGGCACCACATTATCTACTGTTAGCTCAAATAAGCTTGCATCATTAGATATAACATTAATAGTTAATATATAATCCACAATCTTACCATTGCTTGCTTTTACTTTAATCTTTACTGTTGTTGGATTTACATCAAGTGGAATATCTTGTGTTAAACTTGCTTTTACATATGTAGCTCCACCATCAATACTAATCACATCATTTTCATCTTTTGTAGTAATCTTTAATGTACCAGTTCCATCTGGATTCTTTTCAACAGAAACTTCATATTTGTTTTCACCAGAAACTTGAGCCTCTTTATCATTAACACTAATATTTAATATTCTCTGTTCATCTAATGGTTGAACAACTCTTAGAGCAGTAGCTGTTGCACCAGTTGCTTTATCAGTAGCTGTAATAATTGCAGTACCCATATCTTGAGATACAAGCACACCATCAGTAACAGTAACAACATCAGGGTTACTTGATTTCCAATCATAATCAGTCAATTTTCTTTCGTTATGATTGAACACATTAAAGATATTAGAAATTATCTGTACAGTTTCTTGTTCAGGTTGTTGCATTGTTCTTGAATGTGGAACAATTTCAAAGTTTCTATCACCAACTAATGTAAATTCTGAACTATCATCATAAGAGCTATTACCTAGTTGTCCATATTCATTTGCACCAGCTGCATATACAAATCCTTCTGTATCAATAATATAGTTATTTTTATAACCAGCACCAATAGTCAAGTATGTTTTTCCTTCAATCATATTTACTTTTTGTAGTGTAACACTAGTAGTTGTTGAACCAACACCAGCTTGACCATATTTGTTATCACCATAAGTATAAGTATTTCCGTCTTTATCTAAAGTGATCACATTATCATTTGTTGCAGAAATATCAACCATATTTCCATTTGCAACACTTTCTATTTGAACATTATTTTGACTAGCATATTTAGTAGTTCTAATTACACTACCATCTTCTCTTAAAACCACAACTCCATCTTCTAAACATTCAATCTTAACAGCATTCTTAATATTTGAAACTAAAACAGGTTCAGTTACATATGTATTAAGAGGTGGTAAAATCTTTTGTCCAAAACTATCATAGTTGTATTTAAACTCTTCAATTTGTTCTTTACTGTTATCTCCAAATACATATACAGCGCCAGTTGAATCAACAATTGCACTTAAGTTACCACCGGCTGCTATACCAACAATTTGATTTCCAACTTTATTAATTTTTTCTGGAATACTTACAGTTTGAGTATTTCCATTACCTAATTGTCCACTACTATTTAATCCCCATGTATAAACATTTCCTAAGCTATCTAAAGCCATCGCATGATTATCACCAGCTGCAATAGCAACAATATTTTCTAATGCTTGTACTTGAACTGGTTTCTTAGCAGAAACTCTATTTCCTTGTCCTAACATACCATAAGTATTGTCACCCCAAGCCCATACAGTTCCATCTGCTCTTAATGCAAGAGTAAATTTCTTACCAGCTTTAACTTGTTTATATGTTGCTAAAATATTAGTTTGACTAGGTACATTTATAGGAGCTAATTTGTCATTACCTAATTGTCCATCAGAGTTATATCCGAATCCCCAAATGCTTCCGTCAGCCTTCAATGTAATAGCATATCCATCTCCACCAGCAACCTGTGGTACAAATTTAGCATCTTTCTCAATAACTCTTACAATTACAACATGTTCATCTTTAGAATCTTTTTCAATTACCTTAGCCCAAGTTGTACCAACTTTCTTACCAGTAACAAGTCCTTTATCATCAACAGTTGCAATGTCTTCATTTATAGTTTTAAAATCAAAATCGCTTTCCTCTTCATCATCTCTAAATACATTAAATGTATATTTAGGTGTTACCTGAATTTGTTTAGTTCCGTCAACATTAACAACAATCTCAGGTTCCTCAACATAAGTTGAATCATTACCTATCTTAATAGGTATTCTACTATTTGTCTTTGTCTTTACAGCTTGTAATCCGTGATAATAATCACCCCAACCATATACATCACCATCAGATTTAATAGCAACATTGTATGTATTTCCACAAGAGATTGACATGAAATCATCAACCTTTGTAATAGCTGTAAACAATAGCTTATCATCTTTTATTCCAATACCTAATTGTCCATTACTATTTGAACCAGTTGAATATAATAATTTTTGGTTTCCAAGTATAATTGTTTGATTCTTACCAGCTGAAATTTGCATAATACCTGAAATATTAACCTTTGTAGGAATTGAAACATTATCTTTGGTTCCAATACCTAATTGTCCATTTTCATTATATCCAAATGTATATACATCACCATATGCACTTAACAATACACTATGGTTATCTCCACAAGCAATCTTACCAACAATTACTGGAACTTCAATTTGAGTAAATGTATTTGATTTACCTTCTGTTTTACCAGTTTGTCCATAAATATTTAATCCTGATGTTAATACAGTTCCATTTGTTGTTAATAACATTGAATGATTCTTTCCTAATGAAATATCTAGAACATTGCTTACATAATTCAATAATGTAGGTGATTTAACTTGATCATATGTTCCAATTCCAAGTTCACCATTTTCATTTAATCCCCAAACATATACATAACCATCTTCAGTTAATACCATGCTTTGGTCATTATTTGCAGCAATCTTTCTAATATTCTTTAATCCAAGTTTAACAGGTACACTTGAAGTTGTTCCTAACGCATTATTTGAGTTTACACCCCATCCCCAAACATTACCTTCAGTATCTAATGCCAAGTTATGAGTATTTCCAACAGCAATTTGTTTAATAACAACTCCATCAGGAAATTTAACTTGAACTGGTCTATCACTACTTACAGTAGAACCATTTCCTAATTCATAACTTGAATTAACACCATAGCTCCAAACTGTTCCGTTAGCTTTAAGCACAACTGTATGAGACATACATGTTAATGCCATTGGTTCAATATCAACTCCCTCAGGTAAAACAGTAACATTTGCAATACTTGTTGTAGTTGTACCAACTTTATTAACTACTGCAGTTGTCTTACCTGTGCTTACACCTTTTACAAGTCCAGTATTTGAAATACTTGCAACAACACTATTTCCAATACTATAGTTCATTTCACTTGTATCTTGAATTTCTTTTAATACATTAAATGTTTTATTAGTTACAACAATTTGATGTTCTTCACCTACATGTAATACTATGTCATACTCATCAAGTCCAGCTTCTTCAGCTCCGACTAATACAGGTGCAGATGAATCATTAAATAATTTATTTCCTAAGTTGCCATATTTTCCTAATCCCCATGTATAAACATAACCATCTTTGTCAATAATTCCGCCATTATTAACTCCTGCATCTCCAAATATAGCTTCATTTGTTTGGTCATTCTTCTTTGGATATACATTATAGTTATCTTGATCATTTCCTAATTTGTAATTTTCATTGCTTCCCCAAGTATATGTTTCACCATTTTTCAATATAGCCATTGAGAATTCATTTCCAGCTTTTAATTCTTTAATTTCAGTTAGAGTTTGAACTCCTGTACTGTTTTGAATCATAACTGGTTCACTTCTACTTATAGTTGTGCCATCTCCTAATTGACCTTTGTTATTTGTTCCAATAGCATAACCCTTTCCAGCTTTTGTCAAGAATAATGCATGATTTGTTCCTTCTGAAACTCTTATTACATTATTCATATTTAATTTAACATCTGGACTATCAAGTCTAAATACATCTCCATTTTGTTTTACAACATAATTTGGTGAAATATCTATACCATTAGTGATTTTAGATATCTTAGAAGCAGTAGCTCCATATCCATAACCCCATACCCATACATTGCCTTCTTCATCTAAAGCAACTGTACGATATGTGCCAGCTGAAACTTTTACAATCTTTGTTAATGGAGCACCATCAGCTTTAATTACTTGAACTGGTTTAGTTCTATCAGAACTTGTTCCATCGCCTAATTGTCCATATCCATTATATCCCCAAGCCCAAACTGTTCCATCTTGTTTAACAGCTATTGTATCATAATATCCTACTGAAATATCTCTTACATCTTCAATATCTCTTACTTTTGTAGGAGTAGCTTTTGTAATATTATCTCCAGTTCCTAGTTGACCATTTGAATTAGTTCCCCAAGTCCATACTGTTCCATCTGCTTTTAATGCAGCTGAATGAGTATCTCCAATTTCAAGTTTAGGAACTGTTGTCCTATCACTTGGAACAACATGTACAAATATTGCAGTTGATTTATGAGTAATTGTATGTGTTGCAATAATTTCAACTGTACCTAATTTTTTAGCATGAATTGTTCCATCACCATCAATAGTTGCAATATCTTCATTCAATGATTCAAATGAAATATTACTACTATCAACTGTATCATTAATCAAATTAAATTTATTGTCTAAAGAAGCCCTAACTTGTTTTGTGTTACCTTCTTCAATTGTTACTTTATTTTCACTTACATGAACATAAGTATCACCAATTGCTACAAATTCGTTTGATTGAATATATGTTCCATTTCCTAATTCACCATATGCATTATAACCAGTTGTATAAACAAATCCGCTTCTATCTGAAGCAACACTATGATATGCCTCAGAATCTACAAATTTAGCTTTATCCATATTAGTAGCCTTAGTAGCAATTGTAATATATGAATTATAATTACTTGTTCCTAATTGTCCATATCCACTGTATCCAGAAACATATATCTCTCCAGTATTTGAAATCATTAATAAGTTATTATCACCAGATTTAATTTCTACAATATTTAGTAAATCTTCATATTCTGGTTCATCACCATCTTGAACTGCTTTTAGAACTTTTACAGGTGTTGGTACACTAATAGATGATGTATCACCTTGTGATAATTGTCCATATCCATTGTAGCCCCATACCCATACTCTTCCATCAGCATCTAATGCTGAATAATAATTAGTTCCTGAAGCAACTTCAACAATATTTTTCAATTGAGAAATTCTTGATGGATTTTGAGATAAGTACCAAACGCTTCCATCTTCTGCTAGTATTAATCTCTTATGTACATCAACAGCTTTACTATAAAATGTAAGTTTTGTTGGAGTTTTATTATATCCATATCCCCATATATAAATTTCTCCATCTTCATTTATAGCTATGCTTGTATTTCCATAAGTACGTACCTTCTCAATATGCTCTAGTCCTTCTATTCTTGTTGGAATAGCTCTAGAATCTGTTGTATTATCTCCAAGTTGTCCATATCCATTGTAGCCCCATGAATATACATATCCATCCATATCAACGGCTAAGTTATAATAATATCCACTAGCGATATCTTTAATATCATTTAGTTCTTTTTCAATAACTGTAGTTGTAACTTGTTGTGATCCATCAGGAGTAGTTATTGTCTTAACTTCTGTATATTGACCTTTCTTTATTTGTGTTGGTTCTGTTGTCTTAATTGAATCAATACTTCCATTTCCCATTTCACCTTGAGAATTATCTCCCCAACTCCAAATAGTTCCGTCTTGCTTTAACGCTAGAGAATGAATTGTTCCAGCCTCAACTTTTTCTCTTACTTTCTTATCTTCTCCAATTACATCTATAACCACTCTTGTCTCATCATCTGAATTCTTTGATTTTACAGTTATATATGCTCTTCCAAGACCTGTAGCTGTAACTTTTCCAGTATCTTCATCAACTATAGCTACATTAGCATCTGAAGTTTTATACTTAAATCCTTCATTTTCAACACTATCAAATAATAAGTTAAATCCATATACTGTTTCAGGATTTATTTGATAATTTGGATTTGATAATTTTAATGTAACTTCTCTTTCCTGTAATTTAATATATTGAGTTGAAATACATTCTAATTTTGATGTAGAAGTAGTTGTGCTATCTCCTAATTCACCATATCCATTATATCCTATTGACCATACAGTACCATCACTCTTAGCAAGCTCAGTATTATAAATACCACCTGAAACAATCATTGCATCTGTAAAGTCATTTCCATCTTTATCTTTCATATATACAGGTACAGCTTTTGTTTCTGTATCTCCTGAAGCTAATTGTGAATAATTATTTAATCCCCAAGCAACAACTTTTTCTTCAGAAGTAATTGCGTATCCTGTAAATTCTCCAATTCCAATTGAAGTAATATTCTCTAAAGCTCCTTCTGGTCCTTGTAATTGTTGAGGTATAGCTCCACCAACATTAGTTAAGCTATTATAAGTATTTCTACCAAATCCCCATACAGAACCATCAAGTAATAATACTATTGTGCTATTTTCTGGACTTACAGCAACTTCAGCAACATTATCAATTGCACTAACTTTAACAAATCTATTCTTATCTCCTGTAGTTCCATCACCTAAGTTACCATATCCATTATAGCCACAAGCCCATAATTGATTATTGCTGTCTATTGCAAATGCTGACATATTTCCAGCTTTAATCTTAATAATTTCTGATAATCCATCAACTTTGACTGGTAAAGTTCTATAAGATGAATCTCCTAAACCTAAGTTGCCATATCCATTATAGCCCCATGTATATACATTTCCCTCTTTATCTAATGCCATAGAGAATGAGTTTCCAGCAGCAACAGCAATAATATTTTCTAAGAATCCATTTCCATCAGGTGATTTAACTTGAACTTTACTTAAGCTAACTCCACCAGTTGTTCCATTTCCTAATTGTCCATTGTCATTATATCCCCATGTCCATACATGGCCATCTTTATCAACCGCAACAGTATGCTCATTTCCAAGTGCAATTTGTACTATGTTATTAATTCCTGTATATGTTGGTAATACTTTATTGGCTGTATCTCCTGTTCCTAATTGTCCATAGCCATTATATCCATAGCTCCAAACTTCACCATTTGCTTTTAAAGTTACAGTTGCATAATTGCTACTTTCAATTTGAGGGAATGTAATATCATCTTCTCCTAATACATATACATCAGCAGATGTTTTCTGACCTGAAATCTTATCAGTTACAGTAACTTGCGTTTTACCTTTTTTAACTGATGTGATTACTCCAGAATCAGCATCAACTGTAGCAATCTTTGTATTTTTAATTTCGAAACCAAATTCAGCATTATCAACTGTATTATATAACAAGTTAAATCCTTGTGACATCTTAACTTTAGCAGTTTCTTGTTTTCCAATTCCTTTAATTCTAATTGGAGCATTTTCAAACAATAGAATTGGTTTACTAATACATACAAATTCTTTCTTGCTAGCTATTGAGCTATCTCCCATTTGTCCTGCATTGTTTTTACCTATTGTCCAAACTTTTCCATCTTCTCTAACTATAGTAGTTGTTCCTGTTCCAGCAGATGCACAAATAATATTATCGATTTTGTCTTTATCTTTTCCATATTTAACTTCAACTGGAAGTAAGTTATTATCTGTTGTTCCATTTGAAGATTGTCCATATCCATTGTATCCCCACGTAACAGCTGTTCCATCTTTCTTAATAGCTACTGCATAATTATCTCCAGCAACTACAGATTTTACATCTGTCAAATATGTTGGTGTTTCAGTAGTTACAGCATTATCTCCTTCTCCTGTAACAGTAACATCTATTTTTTCAATTACTTTATCAAAAGTATATCTATTTTGAGTTGTATTATTTCCTAAGTTACCATATCCATTATATCCGCTAGCATATACATAACCATCTTTATCTACAGCAATGATTGTATTTTCTTCTACTGCAACATCAACAATATTGCTTAAAGATAATACTTGTCTTGGTAAATAATATTCTTGTGTTCCACCATTTCCAAGTTGTCCATAACCATTGTATCCCCATGCATATAAGTTACCATCACCATCAATTGCAACTGATGTTTGATTGTTTGCTTCAACCTTAACTATATTTCTTAATCTAATCTTGCTTGGTTTTGCATTACTTGTTCTTGTACCATTACCAAGTTGACCATATCCATTATATCCCCAAGTATAAACTGAACCATCTTCTGTTATTGCCATTGAATGATAACTACTTGCAGCAATCTTAGCAACATTTTTTAAATCAGGTATTACTTCTGGAGTAAGAGTATTTCCATCTCTTCCTAATTGTCCATAACTATTTGAACCAAATGAATATACCTTTCCATCTTTAGTTAAAATCAATACATGATTACTTCCTGCTGCTATATCTACAACATCAGAAATATTAATCTGAGTAGGTTTATATCTATTAGAATTATCTCCTAATCCTAATTGACCATAATAGTTGTATCCCCATGTCCATACAGTTCCATCTGCTTTTAATCCAACTGAGAAATCTTGACCACTTACAACTTTAAGCATTGTGATATCATCTTTTCTTAGAACTTCAACATCAACTAGAACTGTATTCGGTAATTTATTTGTTGTTACTTCAATTTGTGTTGTTCCATAAGCTATTCCAGTAACAAGTCCTGAACCATCAACAGTAGCAATTTGATTATCTCTACTCTTGAAGTTAATCTTTTCATTTGTAACTTCATCAAATAATAAGTTAAATCCTAAATCTGTGTTTGCATTTATCTGATGAGTTATATTATTAGTATTCAAGTTTAATATAATTTTTCTTGTATCAACTTTTAAACTTGCTTCAGAAATGTTCGTTGGTTCTATTGTTGTACTTGTAGAATCATCTCCCATTTCACCATTTCCATTATATCCAACAGTATATACAAGTCCTAAATCATCTGCTATTGCTGATGTTTGATAAGATATATTCTTTGTGCTAGCCATTGTTATAACATTTTTGTCTTCTTGAACTTTTGTTAAAGAAGTACGATTTGTAGCATTCTTTGTAAACAATTGTCCATAATTGTTATAACCTGTAACATAAAGTCCAGCCTTACCATCAACAGATTTTACAGAAGCCATACTTGAATATCCATTTGCTTCTATATCTTTGATATTTGAAGCAACTTCTCCATCCTCATTTACCATCTTAACTGGTAAATAAGTTGTGTTTGTATTTTTAGTTCCTAATTGTCCATATCCATTATATCCAACCGCATATGCTGTGCCATCTTCAGCTAATGCAAGCGTATGAATTGCTCCAGCTGAAACCTTTTTGATATTTCTTAAAACATCTGTGCCATCTTCATTTTTCATTTGTTGTGGTAAATAATATGTATTTGTATTATTTATTCCAAATTGTCCATTTCCATTATATCCAACGCTCCAAACAGTTCCATCTGCTCTTAACATTGTTACATAATTCTCTCCAGCAGAAATTTGAATAATATCTGTAATCTTTTGCATCTTCGTTGGACGAACATTTGCATTATATCCTGAAGATCTATTTGTTCCTAATTGTCCATAATAATTGTATCCCCAGCCATATACATCTCCATTTTCTGTTAATGCATATGACATATGATTATTTGCACTAATTGCAATTACCTTGTCAGGAATTCCTTGTACTTGAACAAACTCACTATGTGATACAGTTGTACCATCACCTAATTGTCCATATCCATTATATCCTGTTGCCCAAACTGTTCCATCTGATTTTAATACAAGCGTATGGTTTGCACCGCATGCAACATCAATTCCATAAACTGTTTGAGAAGCATCTTGTGCATCAAATATATCTGTTTTTGTTGGTTTTAATTTATTTGTTACATCACCTGTTCCTAATTGACCATATCCATTATATCCCCATGTCCAAACTTCACCGTTAGCTTTTAGTCCAGCAAAATGATTATATCCTCCAACTATTTTTGGAGCAGTACGTCCTTGTTCCCCATTAACTTGAACTCTAACTGCTGAATAACAATCATTTTTCTTATTATAAACTCTAATATATGTTGTTCCCATTCCTTGAGCTGTAACAATTCCATCACTATCTACTGTTGCTATATCTTCATCTAAAGATTTGAATTCACAATCACCTTGATCAATTGTGTCATATAACAAGTTAAATCCTGCTGATACTGCATATGTAATTTGTTCTCCAGTATCTCCTACATTTTTATAATTTATAATCTTTGGATCTACTTTAAGTTTTACTTGGCTTATACATGCTTTTGTAGTACTTGATTCTGTTGTTCCATTACCAATTTCACCATCAACACCATATCCAACTGTATACACATTACCATTCATATCTGCTATGACTCCTGTTTGACCTCCAGATGTATTTTTTGTTAATGCCATAGTTAGTATATCTTTAT
>OIXH01001384.1_pt1 | contig 27374 bp, 19 predicted proteins | sample 1587741 | NCBI WGS metagenome assembly OIXH01 (sample SAMEA3888916, study PRJEB22519) | human gut metagenome | biome: human gut; feature: human-associated habitat; material: faeces | place: Denmark | collected 2011 | reverse complement strand
TTCAGCGGAATGATGAAGGTGTAGCCGATGGTCTCAATGTCATATCCGTAATTTTCCACCTCTGCTGCCAGATAAATCTGATGCTGGAATGCATTCAAATCGATTTCCCCGTTGTTGAGCGCATTGTTCGGGGTAACGTAATCGGAAAACTGTACAATCTCAAGATTGATGCCCTCGTCTGCGAGCTGCTCTTTTGCTGGTGCCCAAAGTTCATCATAGACGGAACCTACCACACCAAGTTTTACGGTTACCTCATCTGCAGCACTGCCGGAATCCTTTGAACCGCATCCTGCAAATCCTGCGGTAAGTAATGCTCCTGCCAATACGGTTGCTGCTACTCTGTTCCACTTTTTCATAATTTTTTCCTCTTTTCTTTTATTTTAAAGTAATGTTTAGTGTGTATTTTTCCTGGCAATCAGGTTGCCTGCCAACTGGATGATGCTGACAAACAATACCAGCACGATGATGGTGGCGTAGGTGACATCCACCTGATTTCTGTCATGTCCGTAGCGGATGGCGAAATCTCCAAGTCCGCCGGCTCCGACTGCTCCTGCCATGGCGGTCAGTCCGATTAAACTGATTAAGGTAATGGAGACTGCCCTTGCAATCTGTGGAATACTCTCTCTTAAGTAAACACTTCCGATAATCTGCCATTTGCTGTTTCCCATCGACTCCGCCGCCTCAATCAGTCCCGGTGAGACCTCGGAAAGTGCGCTCTCCATCTGTCTTGAGAAGAACGGCACCATTCCAAAAATCAATGGAACGATTGCTCCGTCAACACCGATTGCCGTTCCCATGATGGCACGGGATAACGGCATTACAAACGTAAGCAAGATGATAAACGGGATTGCACGAAACAGGTTGACTAATTTGTCTACAATCTGAAAAACAACGGTGTTCTGGAAGATTCCTCCCTTTTTGGTCACAACCAGCACGACACCGAGCACTGCGCCGATGATAAGACCAATCACACCGGAACGGATGACCATTTCAAGCGTCTGTCCGATACTTTCCCAGAATGCCGGGAATTTTTCTGCCACATTTGGAAAAAGATTACTGAGGATTTCTTGCATCCAGAATCACCTCCACTCCTACGTTTTTTTCTCTCAGATAATTTAATGCTCCTTCTATATCCTGCGGCTCTCCGCTTAAGATTGCCACAAGTCCGCCAAGCGGCTCGGAACCTATCAGCTCAATATTCCCGAAAATAATATTGACATTGATGTGATACTGTCTGGAAATCGTCGAAACCAATGCCTCCGAGGAACTGCGCACCAGATATTTGAATTTGGCGATACACTCGCCCGGATTAATTTGGGTAATCTCCGCTTTTTCACCAATCAATTCATAAATCTTAGAAAGATTTGACGTCGTGTCGATAAATTCGCGGGTGATTTTTTCCTTCGGATTTGCAAAGATGCTGAAAACATCTCCCTGCTCTACAACTCTTCCGTTCTCCATGACAGCTACCCTGTCACAGATTTCTTTGATAACATCCATCTCGTGGGTAATCAGAATCACCGTAATTCCAAGTTTTTTATTTAATTCCTTTAAAAGCTGTAAAATGGAATGTGTCGTCTGCGGGTCTAAGGCACTCGTTGCCTCATCACAAAGCAACACCTTCGGGTCACTCGCAAGTGCTCTTGCGATTGCCACACGCTGCTTTTGTCCACCGGAGAGCTGGGATGGATAAGATTTTGCCTTATCCGAAAGTCCTACCAGTTCTAGCAGACTCTCAACCTTCTTTTTCTTCTCCTCTTTGCTCAACTTGCTGTGCTTTAAGGGATACGCAACATTTCCGTATACATTTCTCGAAGAAAACAAGTTGAACTGCTGAAAAATCATTCCGATATTTTTCCGGCTCTCGCGCAGTTGTTTATCACTTAATGCGGTAAGTTCCGTATCATCTAAAAATACCTGTCCGGATGTCGGTCGCTCCAACAGATTGATACATCGTACCAGTGTACTCTTTCCGGCTCCGCTGTATCCGATAATTCCGAACACTTCTCCATCCTCAATGCGAAGGTTTACGTCTTTTGCCGCTTCCACCACATGGTCGCCTGCCGTAAATATTTTATTCACTTCGCGTAATTCAATCATAAATCTTCCTCCATCCTATTCCTATCTCTCATATAGGATTAATGCTCTTTAAAAAAAGCATATATTATATATATCATTCTCGTTTTGATTTGTCTAATATGGAAAAGTTTTGACCCGCTATAGGAATTACCTATAATAGCACCGTCAGCAGATAGGCGCACACCGGAAGCGTAATGATGCTAAGCAGTGTAGATATGACAACCACCGCCGCTGCATATTGTTCATCCTTCCCATGCCAGATAGCAAACATCGTCGTGATTGCAGCCGCCGGACAGGCTTCAAGCAGCAATGTCACGACCGCCGCCGTTCCGAAAATTCCAAGAAGCCAGAACACCCCGATACACACTGCCGGTATCAGAAGCAGTCTCACTGCCACTGCAATGAAAAGATTTTTCTTCTTTAAAAGTGGAAGTAATCCCGCCTCTGCCATCGTCACCCCGGTAATTATCATAGATAACGGTGTTGTCATCTCTCCGACTGCTCCGATTGGCTCTGATAAAACCTCCGGCACCGGAATCTGTAAAAAATAAATCAGAAGTCCCACCGCTACCGCAAGAATTGGCGGGCAGCTTAGCACATTCTTTATCAGTTTTCCAAATGACATCCTGTCTGCAAAAAAGACACAGCCGACCGTCCAAAGCAGAATGTTAAATACCGTGACATAGGAACTGGCATACAAAATTCCTTCCTCGCCAAACAATGCCCGAATCAGCGGAAATCCCATATATGCCGCATTGGAAAAGGAACACGCAAACCGGAAAATCCCTCTGTTTTCTTCCTTTACAAGTCCCGAAACCGCCATGGTAATCAAAATTCCTGCCACACATAATCCGATGCTGTATACAAACGACAGCCCGATGTTTGCAAGCGTGTCTGTGCTGTAGGAACCCATATAAGAATTGAGTATCATACACGGAACCACGAATTTAATCAGTAAATCCGAAAGAAAACTTTTTTCCTTCGCACCTATCATTCCAATCCTTTTTAAAAATACGCCTGCTGCTATCAGCAAAAATAATTCTGCAACCTGCTTTGCCGTTATCAGTGCCAGATTCATCTATTGTTCGCCTCCATGAAATATATTTCATAATTTGAAGTATATTTTAAAGGAATATTTTTGTCAATAGCGTCTTGATTGTCCTGTCATATATGTTATGATAACCATAAAATAATTTTCTTAGAAAAGGAACGCTTATGATTCAGATAACAGAAAAAGTCCCTGGCGAATCCGCCAAGGACTATGTCATCCGACAATTAACCAATCAGATTGTGCATATTGGATTAGAACCGGGGCAAAAGCTTGACCCCGATGAGTTGTGTACGCTCTTAAACGTCAGTAAAAATCCCCTGCGGGAGGCAGAACTTGCACTCTCACAGGATGGGCTTGTTGAAATCCGCCCAAAGGTCGGTGTCTTTGTATCGTACATCGACACTGCCCTGGTAGAACAGATTCGGGAGCTGCGAAGCATCTTAGAAGCAGAGCTTGCCACCCTGGCATGCGACATCTTAACCCCCGAACAGATTAATCTTCTCTGGGAAAATGTCGCACTGTGGCAGATGTATATAAGACGAAACGATGAAGAAAAAATTTTCCAGTTAGATAAGCAGTTTCACGAAATGCTCTACCGGATGTGTGGCAAAGATTTCTGGTATGACCTTATCAGCCGCACTGCACCGCATTTTGACCGGACCACCATCTTAAGCTTCCGATGCAGCGAATCGAACCGGATTCTCAAAGACCATGAGGAGCTTGTGACCGCCATCGAACAGCACGACAAGGAAACTGCTTTTGCCATCTCAAAGCGGCATCTCACACGCTACACCGAAAATATTGCTTTCATCAAAAGCAGTTACCCGCAATATTTTAAATAACGCAATCCATTTTCCTTAGAACCGGAAATCTCTCTTTCCTTCTGCGATATCATGAATGTGGTCTGATGCTGTCTTTTTCACCTTTTCGTTTGGAATCTTTTCAAGCTCGCGCTCGATAAGCTCCATACCGATTTTTCTGGTTTCCTCGCTGGCGTAGTCCTCGAGATATTCCTTTAACGTCATCAGTGCATTCGGATGACAGCAGTTTAAAATCTGCATATTTTTACACAGCGCCATGAAACGGTCTCCGGTTCTTCCCTCACGGTAGCATGCAGTACAAAAACTTGGGATATATCCAAGCTTCATCAGCCAGTTGACCACTTCATCGAGGGAACGCTGGTCGCTGACGTCAAACTGCGCACTCGTTAAATCCTCCTCTGTCTCCGGCTCTGCATAACCGCCGACACTGGTACGGGAAGCGCCGCTGATCTGGGAAACTCCAAGTGGCAGTACCTTTTCTCTTACCGCCTGGCTCTCTCTGGTGGAAATAATCATTCCGGTATACGGCACGGAAATACGAATCAGCGCACAGATTTTTGCAAATGTATCGTCACTGATTCCATTGTCAAACGCGGACGGGTCAATGTCGTCTGCGTGTTTGATTCGCGGAACGCTGATGGTGTGCGGTCCCACTCCGTGAACTGCCTCAAGATGCTCTGCGTGCATCAAAAGTCCGGCAAACTCATAGCGGTACATTTCAAGTCCAAACAGAACACCAAGTCCTACATCATCGATTCCACCCTCCATCGCGCGGTCCATTGCCTCGGTATGATAATCATAGTTGTGCTTTGGTCCCGTTGGATGCAGCTTCTCATAGCTTTCTTTATGGTAGGTCTCCTGGAACAGGATATAAGTTCCGATGCCTGCTTCTTTTAACTTGCGGTAGTTTTCTACGGTTGTAGCTGCAATATTGACATTGACACGGCGGATAGAGCCATTCTTATGCTTTACGCTGTAAATCGTCTTGATACACTCTAAGATATACTCGATTGGATTGTTGACCGGGTCCTCACCAGCCTCGATTGCAAGACGTTTGTGTCCCATATCCTGCAACGCCGTTACTTCCTGGGCAATTTCCTCCTGGGTCAGCTTCTTTCTTGCAATGTGCTTGTTTTTCAGATGATACGGACAGTATACACAGCCGTTTACACAATAGTTCGACAGATAAAGCGGTGCAAAAAGCACGATACGGTTTCCATAGAAATCCTTTTTAATCTGCTCTGCCAGTGCATACACCTCATCCACTTTTTCCGGAATCTCGCAGGCGAGCAGTACCGATGCCTCCCTGTGATTTAAGCCCTTGCGTTCTCTCGCCTTTGCGATGATGGAATCAATCAGTTCCACATTGTCCTTGTTTGCATCTGCATAGGCAAGTGTCTCCCTGATTTCCTCATCCGAAATAAATTCTTCTGCTTTTAATGATTTTGCGTTGTACATACATACTCCTTTTCTCCCGTGTGCCCGGGTTTCTTCTATATTAACAGTTTACTTTCTGACCATCACCTTTTATAATCGCCCCGGTCTGTCACTACCTCATAACCGACGCTTTCCATCCGTCTCTGCATACAGAAACGACATTCCGCAGCCTCGTCTCCGGTACAGATTTTATTGTCATATAATTTATATTTCTCCCGCACATCAACCGGAGAAAGATTGGGCATTACAACATTCGCTCCCGCACGAATTCCTTTTTCCCTTCCTAACGGATGAATGGTTCCAAGTGCCGTTGTCGACGGAAGCAGCACATGCGGGTGCATTAACCGGATAATGGATAACAGACGGAGCGTCTGCTCTAACGTTCCTGCCGCCTCCCCGCCAAACGGTGTGTCCTTCTGTGGAATGAACGGTCCGATTCCGACCATTTCCGGCTGTAATTCTTTGATAAACGCTAAATCCTCATACAGTGTGTCGATGGTCTGCCCCGGAGAGCCTACCATAAATCCGCATCCGGTCTGATAGCCGATTTCCTTTAGATTTCTAAGACACTGTTTGCGGTGTGAAAGCGACATTTCTGCCGGGTGCAGCTTTCTGTAATGCGTTTCATCCGCCGTCTCATGGCGCAGCAGATAGCGGTCTGCCCCCGCTTTAAAGTACGCCTCATAACTCTCCCGCTCCTTTTCCCCGATGGACAGCGTCACAGCACAGTCCGGGTACGCTTTCTTTATCCCGGACACCAGCGCACAGATTTTTTCATCCGTAAAATAAGGGTCTTCCCCACCCTGTAACACAAAGGTGCGAAATCCCAGTTCATAACCGGCTTCACAGCAGGAGAGAATCTGCTCCCTGCTTAGCCGGTAACGGTCTGCGTGGCAGTTGCTCCTGCGGATTCCGCAGTAATAACAGTCATTTTTGCAGTAATTGGTAAATTCAATCAGTCCGCGGATGTACACCTTGTTTCCATATATTCTGTGGGCAGTCTCACGCGCCCGCTCGTGCAGATATTCGATTGCTTCCTGATTTTTGGTCTCCAGCAAAATCTTTAACTGCTCTTTTCCCAAATTGCCGTTTTTTTCCAGGCTGTCTATGATTTCTCGTTCTCTACTCATCTGATTTTCCACTAATATTTGAATAAACTGTTTTTGCCGTGATTCCATGCAGCCGTCCTAATTTTCCGGAAAGTGCATTAATCACATCCTGTGGTGCGTCAATCGCAACACTGATAATGTTGACGCCCCTCTCCCGATAAGGGATTCCCATTCTGCCGACAATGTAATGGCTGTTCTCATGCAACAGACTGTTCAACGCCTCGATGGAATCCATATCTTCCACAATAATCCCAATCAGGGCAATCCGTGTCTCCGTCATCTTACTTTTCTCCTTATTAAATGATATCCCCTATAAATATAATAGAATCAAGTGTGCGCCTGACGCACACTTGCGCGCGCGAGCGGTGCTGCATAGCAGCTATCTTCTTCTCCGCGAGCTGCGCATCCTGTCCGGTAGGACTTTTTGCTCTATAGGAACACAAACTTCACACTTTAACGTAACATGATATCCCCTATAGAGCAAAAAACCGGGGAGTTACCTCCCCGGTACTTAAGAATCTACAAATAGCCGCACAAACCCGCCCCGTTTCCTCGCGGGTTCATCCGTTATGCACTGTTCTGTCGTAGCTTTCACCTCATGTTTGTGATTCGGTGTCAGGGGACATTTTTATTTGTTAATACTTTAACATGTCCCCCGCTTAAATTCAATGCGTCCTGCCCTATTTTGCTGATTGCACCTTAAAAGGTACAATTTTTCTTCTGAGGAACAGATAACCGCCGGCTCCCGCAACAAGCAACAGAACAACCAGAAGAACCATTTCAAAAGAATGGCTCTCTGTTTCCTTTGTCACCACAAACGTACTGAAATGATTGGTCTGAAAGGTCAGTGCCCCACCTGACACCTCTGTTTCACAGGCAGTCAGACTTCCGTCCTCCTCAAGCCGGTAAACCGTCAGCTTTGCTGTCTCTGCAACGCCATCCGGCAGTGGAACGGTCACACTCACATATCCGTCAAGCTGATGCAGTGCCAGATTCTTATCATCAAAAAGATTCAGTTCCATGACCTGACAGAGCATACAGGATTTCAACTGCTTTGCGGCTGTCACCGCCTTTTCATAGGTACTTCCATCCGTCAGCACTTCCCAGGAAAGAGAGGCACCTTCCGGCAGCAGACTGCTGTCTCCCGTAATGAAAACCGTTGCTGTCTCTTCACTTGTTATCGTGCGCAGTTGTTTTTCTTCTGTGGAATCGGTTGTTTCTTCCTGCTCCTTTTCTTCTGTCAAAAGCGCTCCTTTAATGATTGTCTCAGACTCCGGCTCCTTTTCATCAGAAACCGTATCTTTCTTTGTATCTGGTGCAAAAATCAATGCCCCCTGAATCACAGGAATCTCTTCCCCTGTCGTCTCACTGCTATCTGTTGTCTCGCTGCTATCTGCCGTTTCGCTGCTCACTGTGGCATCACTGTCATCTGTTGTCTCGCTGCTCACCGTGGTATCACTGCTATCTGTCGTCTCACTCTCTGTCTCCTCAGTTTCGCTATCAGCTTCTTCACTTTCGGTTTCACTATCCTCGGTCTCGCTGTCTGCCTCCTCGCTCTCTGTCTCCTCAGTTTCGCTGTCTGTCTCTTCGCTCTCTGTCTCCTCAGTTTCGCTATTCTCTTCCCCGCTGCTGTCACTGCTTCCGCTATTGTCACTGTCGTCACCGCTGCTACTGCCGCTGTCACCGCTTCCACTGTTGCCACTGTCATCACCATTGACTGTAACCGTGAAATTAGAAATCGTGCACAGTTCCGAGTTCCAGAATGCAGTTTCTGCTGTTCCTACACCAATCGTGAGTTTTGAACAGTCTGCTATAAGGTTTAAAATCTCCTCATACCCGGTAAAATTATCCGATGTGCTGTCCGCATAGGAAAGCGTCTCTCCCGCAGCTTGCAATGTAACCTCATCCGCCGTCAGCGTAATCTCCACATGATACGTTTCTCCTGTTTCTGCAAGTGCCGCCCAGTCGGTACTGCCAGCTAACGCCGGACTATTGATATCTGCCCAGTGCACATCCTCTCCGCCCATATCGTTGTAGCAGATATACGGTGCACTCTGAATAGAAACTCTGGCTCCCGTTGTTTCATCATAAAAACTGAAAAGTCCGTCCCAGCCATTTTTCACTGCATCTGATGCAAACAGGATATCATAAGAAATCTCTATTTTTTCAAGTTCTGCACCTGCTGCCGGATTATCCAGATATAAAATTCCATCGCTCTTTTGAATTTTCCAGCTATTTTCAGAAAGTACTACGATGGAATCCGTCTCCGTGTCACCGCTACTGTCATCTGAATCGTCCGTATCGTCATTTCCGCTTTCTGTCGTATTGCTGCATACCGCCTTTGCAGAAAAATTCTTTATGGTTGCAAGCTCCGTATTCCAGTAGGCAGTCTGTGCAAGTCCGACTCCAAAGGTAAAGGTATCACAGTCACTGATAAAGGAAAGAATCTCTTCTGCCGTCACGTCAGAAGCACTTGAAGCCTCTGACAGCGAAAGCTCCTCTCCGTCGATTGCAATCGTAACGCCATCCTTACGGATTCTGATGCTTACTTCATAATCCTGCCCGGTTTCTGCCGAAGCTGCCCAGTTGGTTCCGCCGCTTGCCACATTGTTTGGATTGTTCAAATCCATCCAGGTTCCGCTTCCGCTGTTAAAGCAAAGATACGGATTCGTCTGCATGGAAACCCTGCCACCGGAAGTTGTCTGATAGAAGCTGAAAATGCCATCCCAGCCATTTTTTGCGGCATCCGATGCAAATTGAAACGTATATTCCAAGTCCATTCCGAGAATCTCTTTTCCTGCAAACGGATTGGTTCTTGTGTCAAGATAATCAGTTGTAGTTAAGTCTATCTCATCCTCGGACAATTCGACAAGATTCGGGCTGCTCGCAATCACAATGTTTCTTAAGGTACAAAGCTCCGTCCACCAATAGGAGGTCACCGCCTGTCCCACTCCCCAGGTAAGCATGTCGCAGTCGGAAAGTGCATCTAACAATAATTCATAAGTAGAATCGGAATTTGCTTTTGCCACGCTGACTGCAATCGTTTCCCCGTCTACCGACATTGTCACACCGCTTGTGGTAATTAAAATCTCAACCCGGTAATCTGTTCCTGTTTCCGCCGAAGCCGCCCAGTTGGTTCCGCCGTTTGCCGTATTATTCGGGTTGTTCAAATCCATCCAGTTGCCATCTCCGGCGTTAAAACAAATATACGGATTGGTCTGCACGGAGATTCTTCCGGACGTCGAGGAATTGAAAAAACTCATTACGCCATCCCAGCCGTTTTTTGCGGCATCCGATGCAAAATTAATCGTATAGGCGAGATACAGGCAGTCTGTCTCCTCTCCGTAAAACGGATTTTCCTCATAGGTAATGGCATCACTTGACGCAAGCGTCACCTCATCCTTTTCATACCATACCACTGCATCTGCGGTACTCGAAGAAGCCGTCGTTGTCTCCGCATAACACTCTACATTACTGATGGTACAGTTTGCCTCGTCAGCCCCGACGGATGCCCACCAGGAGCCGTACCCGAAATACAAAGTTTCCGCGCTTTCATTGAGCCATTTTAATACCTTTGTATAGTCCGTCAGCGTTCCGCCACCGTTTTCCGTGGAAACAATTTCTTCATCATACACCAGCGTTCCATCCACATAGACGCCAAAGCCATCCTGTAAAAATTCCAATTTCACATGAGCGCCATCGCCGATGTAATCCTGCACAAGCGACCAGTCTTTTATGTTGGCATCGAAATATCCGCCGGTCGCGTTATAGCCGAGATAGGAACCCGGGGTAAAATAAAGACGCCCGCTTCCAAGAAATGCAAGAATCGTTCCAAGCATATGTAAATCGCCTGTTTTTTCCACATCAAACTCCACACTGACGCCACCGGATATATCAATCCCGTGCGTCGTTCCGTCATAAAACGGGTTTGCCACCGAAAGACTTCCGTCCATCACCACAGACAAATCCTGCGGATTATCGGTGAAATAAGATGCAATCAGCGTTCTCTCGGAAAATGTCCCGTCTCCCGCCTTCACCGTAACCGGGAAATCCAGCAGATAATAATAGCTTCCCTTGCTAATCGTTGCGGTCAAAGTTATCTGCACATCTTCTGTGCGATTTGCTGCCACGGTTCCGTCTGCACTTATGACACTTTCATCCGAAGAACTCCAGGAAATGACCGCACCGCTGTTTCCCTCTGTCGGAAGCTCAATATCCGTATAGGTACTTTCCGGCACTCCAAAATCAAAGTTTTTCACATTCTGTGCAATAATACTTTTTGCATCGGAATACATTGCACCCCAGATACAAAGTCCTTCTTCATTCACCGCCGTAAAGCAAAGTGTCGAATAGTTCTCATTATCCACCTTCTGTTCAATCAGAACGCCCCGGTAGGTATGTCCGTCCATGACAAGCTCAATATTAGGACTGTCCGCATCCACACTCCAGGTTCCGGTATAACTTCCGGTAATTGAACCATCCTCATTTAACGCAATCTGCTGTGGTGTCGCATACTCCAAATCTGCATAATCCTGCACATACGAGTGTAAAATCGTACCATACTCTCCCGTCACCTGTGACACCTCATATCCACTGTCTGAAAGCGTCTCTCCGTCATACTCGTAAGGTGCTGCCACAAGCCAGCCATCTTCATTGACAAAAAGCTGATGTACCCGAAGCTCATGCGACGCCGTACCGTCTGCAAACTTTGTATGGTAAATGACATATGCTTTTCCATCTGTATCTACAAACGCCGAATTATGTCCCTGTGCCACTTCCGCCACATCCATGCTGTCCCACTTATAGCCTGCCATCAGACGCTCACCGCGGGTATCGCTTCCATTATAGTTGTGCACATATCCGGTATAGCACGCGCTGTTTCCCTGTGCATCCACATACGGTCCATCCGGGTTCTCTGAACGGAAAATACGCATCTGATAACCGCCCTCCGGCGAATAAAAACCGTAGGACATAAACAGATAATAATAGTTTCCGATTTTCTGGATATAAGGACCTTCTCCTGACACATAATAACCGCCGGCAATCCGTTTTCCAAAATACGCATCACTGGTATAACTTTTTCCGAGCGTATCACTGTCGCTGTCATACACGACCGTGTAATCGCGCAGTCCCGTATTCTCGTCCAGCTCTAACATACAGATTCCACCTGACCAGGAGCCATAGGCAAGCCAGAGGTTTCCATCATCGTCGTAAAATACGGTCGGGTCAATGGCATGCGGCCACCACTCTCCCCAGGTTCCGTTGCTGGTATCTGTCCGCTGTCTGTATTTCTCCGGAAGCTCGTCTAAATCCCCTAATACCAGTTCCAAATCCGTATCGTGAAAGGAATCATCGGAATCTGCTGTTGAAAATCCGGTAAATACCACCGGTCCCTGATAAACATAAGGTCCTTCCACATCATCCGCTGTCAGAAGAATGATTGTCGAATCCCAGTTTGCACCATTTAAACTTAAGTACATACACCATTTGTTCATCGTCGTATTGTAAATCACATCCGGCGCCCACATATTACCCGAAACCGTGTTATCCTCAATCCATGCCGCCGCGTCGTAAGTACCAAAGTCAAGCTCCAGCTCTGCTCCGTCTGCCCTGCAAACGCTCACTGTTCCCTGATAGGCATTTTCCTTAAACGCCTCCTCGTAAGACACCGTTTCCCCTGCCACATTTCCGAACAATCCACAGTCTGCGTTATTCTCGCTGTAAAGTAATTCCCAGTTACTTAAATCCGTCGTCTTCGCTGTGCCCATGTGAGAGCCAAAAACATAGTAAGTGCCATCATCCGCCACAATCGACGGATCATGCACGGACTGTCTTGTTCTGACCGTCGCGGATGTCCCCGTATCACCCGCTAAAATTTCTTCCATCTCGCTTTCCGTAATCAGCGTTCCATTCTCTTGTGCCCATGTCTTTGTCCCGATACTCCCCATCGGAGCTGCCGCAAGTAAGACTGCCATTGTTGCGGACAGCGTTTTACGCCATTTTCTTTTCATGTCTCCCTCCTGCATATTTCATGGTTTTACTTCTCCACGGACAGTATAGCACGGTTGTTTACTTTGCACTAAACTATTTTAAGTTTTTCTTAATTTTCTGTTGTTTTACACAGTTTTATTTCTCTCTATTTGTGCATTTTTTGTTCTCTTCTTTTGTTATCCCTATGTTCTCTGGTACTTTGGTTCATGACAATTTGAATAAAAAAGCAGTCTTAATTTTTACATAAAATATTTTATATTTTTGTGTTGTAAATTTTCTCAAATTATTTCAATGCCCGCTACCTGTAAAAAAAAGGAACCTCCCTAACGGAAAGTTCCCTCTTATTTCTTCTGATTCTGTTTTCTGCTTATCCTAACAGCTTTTCTCCCTTGCTGCGGATATTCTCTGTATTCACCTGTTTAATGTAATCAAGCAGTTCATCCGATACGGAAACCACACGTTCCTGTACGGCATCACATTCCCCTGCAATCTCACGGAATTTCTCCATATTGTCTGTGGTGACTTTTGCACTGTCCGCATTCTGTTCTGCCACCTCGGTCAGAGAAGTAATTCCATTCTCAATCACATTCTTGTGGTCTTTTAACTCGCCCACTTCCGTACCAATTCCGCCGATAGAATTACTTACCTGCTGGATTTCAGTATTTAAAGACTTAAAGATTTCTTCCGTATCCTGAATCTTTTCGTTCTGCCTTGCAAAGGCTTCTGTCACCTTCTCCGTAATCTCCACGCTGACATCAGAATTCTGAATCAGGTCGTTGACAATCTGGTTAATCTGCTCGGTAGACTCTCTGGACTGGTCAGCCAGTGTACGGATTTCCTCTGCAACGACTGCAAATCCTTTTCCGTGTTCTCCTGCTCTTGCTGCCTCAATGCTTGCATTTAATGCCAGAAGATTGGTCTGGCTGGAAATGCCGGCAATAATCTCCGTTGCGGTTCGAATCTGCTGTGCGGATTTATTGGTAAGGTCTGTCTGCTTTCTGACGTTATCAATCGCCTCCCCGCTCTCCCGGCTGATGGCAATCAACTCCTTCATAATGCCCTCTGCGGAATCGTTACACTCTCTGACTGTTGCTGCGCTCTTTGTCAGATGCTCGATATTCTCGGAAATGCGGTCGATAGACTGGCTGATAGCATCAATCTTTTCTTTCATGTCAAGCGTATGGTCAGCCTGCGATACGGTATTGCCCGCAATCTTTTCCACTGCCTCGCTGGTATCTTCAAGCGATGATGTCATATCACCAAAAATCTTCTGAAAATCATCGGATACCGCACCAAGTTCATCGGATGCCTTGCGGATTCCGGAAAGCACATTTGCAAATGAAGTGGTCTCCTCTCGAATCGTGCGGATAAGCTTTCCAAGTTCATCGTCACGCGATGCCACACGGTCCACCTTTGCAGAAAATTTATCTTCCTTTCCATTTCCTGCCTTTCCCACTATCGCTAAAATCGGTTCAACGACAGCTTTTAATACAGCAAATATCAGACCAAACACAGCGACAATTATGACACAGATGAGTACCATTCCCGTCACCGTGCTGATAATCCGAAGCTCTACCAGTTTTAAAATCGCCATCAATATCGCCGCAAGTATCACAACCGTTACCCCTAACGGTGCGAGAATTTTTTTCCATACAGCACTTTTCTTTGATTCCTCCATTTGTACATCCTCCCTTTTTCTGCACTGCTTCTATGTTATCTTCTATAATAACTGTGCAAATTCGTAACCGGCTGCTCTTGCATCATCAATAAACTGTCCCAAGATTGCAGCATTCGTCTCTGATTCTGCGTGAAGCAGGTAAACTGCACCCGGATGAAGCTTATCCATCAGCTTCTGTAAACTTGCCGTCTGTTCCGGCTGATTGTTCACATCATAATCATAATATGCGAAGCTCCAGAATACGCTGGTATAGTTGCAGTTATTTACAATTGCAAGAGACTGTTCGCTGAACTTTCCTGCCGGGAAGCGGAAATAATGCATTTCATAACCACCAAAGTTTTCCTTCACGTACTCGTGTGTCTCCATGACCTCATTTGTCTGCTCGTCAATGGTCTCTGACGGAAGTCCGTTCGCCGGATGGTTCACAGAGTGGTTTCCAACTGTATGCCCCTCATCAATCATGCGCTGCACCAGTTCCGGGTCCGCAACCGCATATGGTTTTGTCACAAAAAAGACTGCCTTGACATTCTTCTCTTTAAGTGTGTTTAAAATAGATTCAGAATATCCGTACTCATATCCCTCGTCAAATGTCAGATAAATTTTCTTTTCATCTGCTTCCTTGATAAAGATTGCATTGTACGTATCTCCATACTTCTCCTGGTACATGGTTGCTCCATCCGGACGGTTATTTTCATCCGTATTGGAACCGTGTCCATAATCAATGCAGGTTCCGTCAAGGCTTGCCACATTCTCAATGATAGTGTTTGGCTCGCGGTCTGCCGTATCAGTGGTATTCCCGGTCTCGGTTTCCGGCTCTGTCACCGCAGAAGATTCCTTTGCGGCGCGTAAGATTGCTTCACCGATTGCTTTTCCATATTCATCTAAATGCGCATCAAAAAGTTCATTGTCTGTTGTATCATTGATAAATCCAAACTCAATCAGGCAGGACGTCATCTCCGTATGGTTATTGACATAATAATTTTCATCCGAATTGCTCTGGGAACCGTACTTTACACCGCGGTTTCTCTGGATTCCAATGGATTCAAGTGCGCTCATGATATCCTCTGCCAGTGCAATATCCGCCGCCTCTGCCTCTTTGTTCACCCAGCACTCTACACCGTAGCCGTCTCCCTCATTGCGATGGAACGATACAAAGTAATCTGCATTGCTCTCATTTGCCGTCTGGGCACGCTCCTCAAGACTTGGAAATTCATCCCCTGTACGGGTCATTACTACTTCGACATCCTGTGTTCTTAAATACTCTGCCGTTTTATTTGCAAGTTTCAAAACATCGTCTTTCTCATAGCGCTCTCCAGAGTTGGTTCCCGGGTCCTTTCCTCCGTGACCGGGGTCTAAGCACACGATAAGCTTTGCTTCCTCCGTCTCCGTTTCTATCTGTGTATCATCGGTCTGCGTTCCCCCGTTCTGGGTGCTCTCTGTCGCATCGTTGTTTGCGGTATCTGCCCCGGACTGTGTATTGTGCTTCTCAAGAAGATATCCGACTCCGCGAAAAATCAAAAGCACCAGCAACAGGCAAAATGTGCACCCGGCTATGTTAATAAGGTTTCTGATTCGTTTTCTTTTCCTTCTGTTCTTGTCCACAATTAAACTCTCTCGTTCTAATTAGATTGGGAATATGCTCCCTATTTTCATTGTATCGTTTCCCCGGCAAAAAAGCCAGTTAAATTTTTCTTAATATACAGATTCCAAATGGAATGTCACGAAAGCAGGAACTGTGACAGCGCATAATTGCTCACATCCTGTCCTTTCTCTGTCAGGTAAATGCGTCCTTCCCGCTTTTCCAGAAGCTTCTCCTGCATCAGGCGCATCATAACATCCTGATAGACTGCTTCAATCGGAATCTGAAATGCAGCCTGAAACTCGTCGCGGGAAATTCCCCGTATCATCCGGAGTCCCAGAAACATAAACTCTTCCATCTGCGCATTTCGTGACACCCGCTCGGCAGAGGCATGAAGATTTGTAGCGGGAAGCTCCTCCACACTGCCGTCCGGAAGCGGATTCTGCCAGATACCACCGTGAATATTTCTGGTTTCTTCCAGATACGTGTACAGTTCTCTGGTATTTGAATACCGTATATTGTCAAGCAGCGATGCCGCGCCGAGTCCTACTCCAAGGTAGCTTGTCCGCTTCCAGTAACCGATATTGTGGCGGCAGGCAAAACCCTTCTTTGCATAATTAGAGATTTCATAGTGTTCATATCCCATCGTCTTTAATGCTTTATCGGTAAGTTCGGTCATCTGGCAGATTTGTTCCTCTGTCGGCAGAAAATCTGTTCTTAATCCGGCATCCTGCTTTACTACATCGAATTTATAAGTCTCGTAAAAAGGCGTTCCCTTTTCAATGATTAGCGAATAGGCTGAGATATGTTCCGGCTTCAGTCTTATCACCTGTTCTAAGGAACGGTAATATGCCTCCACCGTCTGTCCCGGAAGCCCGTACATCAAATCAATATTGATATTGCCAAATCCATTTTTGCGCGCCAGCGCATACATCTTAAAAAACTGTTCCTTTGTATGAATCCGTCCCAGAAGTTTTAGTTCTTCATTGTCCGCAGACTGTAAGCCAATACTGAGCCGGTTGATGCCGCTGTCACGGTAGACCGCAAATTTATGGTCTGTCACGGTTCCCGGATTGCATTCAATGGAAATTTCCGCATCTTTATCAACTGCAAACGACCGGTGAATCTGCTCCATGACAGAAGCCAGATACTCCTCCTTAAGCCACGAGGGAGTCCCTCCTCCGATATAGACCGTTGAAACGTGATAGTCCCTGCTGCTTTCCCCGTAAAATTCCAGTTCCCTGCACAAAGCCTTTGTATACTCCTGCTGCGTTTCCTCATCTGCGGAAAAAGAGAGGAAATCACAGTAATTGCATTTTTTCACGCAAAACGGAATATGGACATACAGTTCCATTTCCTTTTTCTCCATGGTCTCCCCTCCTGTATAATGACATTTTTTCGTTTAATCTTCGTCCAGCTTTAAGACGCTCATGAATGCTTCCTGTGGAATCTCTACATTTCCGACCTGGCGCATCCGCTTCTTTCCTTCCTTCTGTTTTTCAAGCAGCTTTCTCTTTCGTGAGATATCACCACCGTAACACTTTGCAAGCACATCCTTGCGCATTGCCTTTACTGTCTCACGCGCAATGACCTTGCCGCCGACAGCTGCCTGAATCGGTATTTCAAACAGGTGCCTTGGAATCTCTTCTTTGAGGCGCTCGCACATCTTTCTTCCTCTCTCGTAGGCGCTGTCCTTAAATACGATAAAAGAAAGTGCATCGACCTGCTCATGGTTGATGAGAATGTCTAATTTCACCAGTTCTGAACGCTCATAGCCCTTTAACTCGTAGTCAAACGATGCGTAACCTCTTGAACGGGATTTTAACGCATCAAAGAAATCATAGATAATCTCGTTTAGCGGCAGGTCATACTTAATCAGCGCACGCGTTTTCTCAATGTACTCCATGCTGAGATAAACACCTCGCCGTTCCTGACACAGTGTCATAATCGCTCCCACATAATCACTGGTTACCATAATCTCCGCGGAAACAACCGGCTCCTCCATATATTCGATTTCGGACGGGTCCGGCAGGTTGGACGGATTCGTCAAATCAATCACTTCTCCGTCTGTCTTGTGTATTTTGTAGATAACGCCCGGTGCCGTTGTCACCAGATCCAGGTTAAATTCTCGCTCTAAGCGCTCCTGGATAATCTCTAAATGAAGCAGTCCAAGGAATCCACAGCGGAATCCAAAACCGAGTGCAAGCGACGTCTCCGGCTCAAACTGTAACGATGCATCATTAATCTGAAGCTTCTCTAACGCATCCCGTAAATCCGGATATCTCGCGCTGTCCGCCGGATACATTCCGCAGTAAACCATCGGATTTACCTTCTTGTAACCCGGAAGCGGCTCTGCACAAGGGTTTGCGGCATTCGTAACCGTATCGCCGACCCGCGTGTCACGCACATTTTTGATACTGGCACAAAGATAGCCTACCATGCCGGCAGACAGTTCCTCACACGGAATAAACTGTCCGGCACCAAAGTAGCCTACCTCTGTTACTTCCTCTTCTGCTCCGGTTGCCATCATGCGGATTGTATCGCCGACTTTCACCGTTCCCTCTTTCAGACGGCAGAATACGATAACACCCTTATAGGAATCATAAAGTGCATCGAAAATCAAAGCCTTAAGTGGTGCCTTCGGATCTCCGGTCGGCGCCGGGATTTTGGTCACAATCTGTTCTAACACCTGGTCAATGTTAAGTCCGGTCTTGGCAGAAATGCGGGGTGCGTCATGCGCCTCGATTCCGATGACATCCTCAATCTCCTGCGCCACCTCATCCGGCTGCGCACTCGGAAGATCTACCTTGTTGATGACCGGAAGCACATCAAGGTCATGGTCTAATGCCAGATATACATTGGCAAGTGTCTGCGCCTCCACACCCTGTGCAGCATCCACAACAAGAATGGCTCCGTCACAGGCCGCAAGGCTTCGTGAAACCTCATAGTTAAAGTCCACATGCCCCGGCGTGTCGATGAGATTGAAAATATACTCTTCCCCGTCCTTCGCCTTATAAATAATACGGACAGCCTGGGATTTGATTGTAATTCCGCGCTCTCTCTCAAGTTCCATGTTATCGAGCACCTGCGCCTGCATTTCGCGGTTTGTCAGCGTTCCGGTGCTCTCTATAATACGATCTGCAAGTGTCGACTTGCCGTGATCGATATGTGCAATAATACAAAAATTCCGAATCTTACTCTGGTCGATTGACACGTATTTTCCTCCTTATGCCTTTTCGCATAGTATTTATTATACGTGATAGCGCAAGGTATCGTCAAGACCCAGCGGCGGAAAGTAATGTGCTTTCTAAAGCAGTCCAAGTCCTTCCATCGCAGCTTTTAAGCGTACACAATTTTCTTTGGAAAGCTGTGTCAGCGGAAGACGCATGGTGGGCTCACATTTTCCCTGCAAATGAAGTGCCATCTTCACCGGAATCGGATTTACCTCACAAAACAGTGCATGGATAAACTCAAGGCTCTCAAGCTGAATTTTTAAGGCTTTTTCACGGTCTCCTTCGAGATATTCCAGTACCATATCGTGCATCTCGCGTGGCATTACATTTGACATTACAGAGATAACACCGATTCCACCGAGGGAAAGAATCGGAATAACCTCATCGTCATTTCCGGAATAAATATCAAGCACGCCTTTACACAGTGACGCAAGGGTTGCAATCTGTGAAATATCTCCGCTCGCTTCCTTGATTCCGACAATATTTTCCACTTCCCTGCCAAGTCTTGCGGCTGTCTCCGGTTTGATATTACAGCCTGTGCGGGAAGGTACGTTATACATAATAATCGGTAACGTTACCGCTTCCGCAATCGTCTTATAGTGTTCATATAACCCGTTCTGTGTTGCTTTATTATAGTAAGGGGTCACGACTAACAGACCGTCTACGCCAAGCTCTTCTGCTTTCTTTGAGATTGCAACGGCATTTCGGGTGCAGTTTGCTCCGGTTCCCGCAATAACCGGGATTCTGTGGTTTACTTTTTCGACCACAAAACGGATGCAGGAAATGCGTTCTTCCTCCGTCATGGTTGCCGGCTCTCCTGTCGTTCCACACACGATGATTGCATCCGTATGTCCCTCTATCTGTTCTTCCACCAGTTTTTCGAGTGCTTCATAATCAATTGTCTCATCTTCATGGAATGGTGTTACCAGTGCAACTCCTGCCCCTTTAAATAATGCCATATCAATTCCTCCTGTCCGATTGGCTGCCTTTATTTGCGATATTCCGGATGTTCTTCTAAAATTTCTGCAATTAATTTCCGTTCATCCATCGGATGTTTCACGCCCTTAATTTCCTGATAATCCTCATGTCCCTTTCCGGCAAGGATGATGACATCTCCGTCTTTTGCATTCGCGATGCTGTAAGCGATTGCCTCCTTGCGGTCCGGGATTGTCACATAGGCGCCGTCTGCTTTTTTTACACCTGTTAAAATATCTTCAATGATATCCATCGGCTCCTCATAACGCGGGTTATCCGATGTCACAATTGTCAGGTCTGCAAGCTTTGAAGAAACCTCGCCCATCTCGTAACGTCTGGATTTTGCACGGTTTCCGCCGCATCCAAACAGGCAGACCAAACGTTTTGGATGATACTCTTTTAAGGTTGTAAGTAAGCTCTCAAGTGCCATTGCGTTGTGCGCATAATCAATCATCAGCGTAAATCTCGGGGAGACCGGAACCATTTCGATTCTTCCCTTTACCACCACATGCTTTAATGCCTTCTGGATTGCCGGAATCTCTACTCCGAAATGGCGGCAGATGGCAATTGCAGTCAGAGAATTATATACGCTGAAACGTCCCGGCACATTCGTTTCCACTGGAAAATCAAGGAGTCCGGAAACATGGTATTTCACACCGAGTACTCCGTCCTTCTGCCAGAGTGTCAGCCCTTCCGCACGTAAATCCGCCTCGTTCTCGCAGCCAAATGTCTCCACCTTACAGGTGTGTCCCTCTAAGATTCCCTCCAAGAACTCGCTGTCCGCATTTAAAATTCCCTGTTTGCACTGTCTAAACAGCAGGCTCTTGCAGTGCATATAGTCTGCAAAATCCTTGTGTTCGTTCTCTCCGATATGATCCGGCTCAAGATTCGTAAATACGCCGTAATCAAAGGTAAAGCCGGATACCCGGTGCAGCATTAATCCCTGGGAAGAGACCTCCATGACCACTGCTTCGAGTCCTGCTTCCACCATCTCATGAAAATACTCCTGCACCTCGTAGGATTCCGGTGTCGTATTTTTTGCCGGAATCTGTTTGTCTCCGATGATAATTTCAATCGTTCCAATCAGTCCCGTTTTAATGCCGGAGGATTCGAGAATTGATTTTACCATATACGTGGTTGTCGTTTTGCCCTTGGTTCCGGTGATTCCGATGGTTTTTAACTTCTCCGCCGGATGGCCGAAATAAGCGGCTGACATACAGGCGAGCGCCAGACGGGTATTTTCCACGCGGATGACCGTCACACCGTCCGCTACGGTTACATCCTTTTCCACGATGACTGCGGAAGCACCTTTTTCTATCACTTCCGGGATAAATTCATGCGCATCCCGCACACTTCCTGAAATACAGACAAACACGGAATCTTTTTCCACTTTTCTTGAATCATAAACCAGTGTCGATACCTCTTTGTCGGTATCTCCCTGCAGCACACGATATTCCATACGTTCCAGTAAATCAATTAATCTCATCGTTCTTATCTCCTTTTAAAATTCTCCCTCAAACACGGTAACTGCCGGTCCTGTCATAAAAATGTGGCTGTTCTTCTCATCGTAGTGAATGGTCAGGTCGCCGCCAATCAGATGTACTAACACCTCATGCTCGGTATAACCGTTTAAAATGCACGCCATCACGCTGGCACAGGTTCCCGTTCCACACGCTAATGTCTCGCCGGAGCCGCGCTCCCACACACGCATATTGATTTCATTTCTGCTTAAAATCTGCACAAACTCTGTATTTGTTCTCTTCGGGAAAATCTTATGATGTTCAAAATGCGGTCCTATCTTCTCAAGGTCTAAGCTCTTCGTATCCGGTACAAATACAACCGCATGCGGATTGCCCATGGAAACACAGGTCATGTTCCACTCTTTTCCGTCGACCTCCACCGGTTCATTTACCATGCGCTCTCCTGCGAAGTCCACCGGAATCTCTGCCGGTGCAAGAATCGGCTCTCCCATATCTACTTTTACCAGAGATACCTTACCATCTTCCACCGTAAGGTCCAAGTACTTAATTCCGGCACCTGTTTCAATGGAAATCTTTTTCGCATCCGTCATACCGTGGTCATAGACGTATTTTGCCACGCAGCGGATTCCGTTTCCACACATTTCCCCTTCCGAACCGTCCGCATTAAACATCCGCATTCTGAAATCTGCAACCGTTGAAGGGCAGATTAAAATCAGACCACCCGAGCCGATCCCGAAATGTCTGTCGCTGACCTTTATCGCCAGAGCTGACGGGTCTTCTACCGTTTCATTAAAGCAGTTGATATAAACATAATCATTTCCACATCCATGCATTTTTGTAAATTTCATAATTTTTCTCTCCTGTCACTGTACTACTGTCATTATACGTGACACTTTTTGATTGGTATATTCATTTTGTGTTTATTATATTGCAAATTGTGCTCTCATGAATTAAAATAAAACAAACCACAGACACATACGCATTTTAAAAGGAGTTTTTCATGCCTGAATATAAAAAAATCGGTTATCTGACCAGCAGTTTTAAGCTGTTCCACTTAAAGGACCAGCAGATGAAGCAGTTTCACTATCACTACCATGATTTCCATAAGATTCTCATTCTCTTACAGGGAAATCTCAGCTACTGCATCGAGGGACGTACCTACGACCTCTCCCCGGGGGACATCGTGCTCGTCCATGCCGGGGAAGTGCACCGCCCGATTCTGCACTCCGGTTCCCTGTATGAGCGGATCATCATCTATGTTTCTCCCGCCTTCTTAAATGAATATCAGGAGGAAAATAATAATCTCGGGCTTTGCTTTGCGCAGGCACACGAAAAGCAGTCCCATGTGCTACGTACCCGCTCCGGCAAAATCGGTGCGCTTGCATCTGCCATCCGCAGTCTTGACCAGTCTTCCAAAGAAATCGGCTACGCAAGCGAGCTTCACCACAAGCTTTTATTTTTGGAATTTCTGATTCACTTAAACCGCGCTGCTTTGGATGAGCAGCTTACATTTGTCTCCACCACTTCCTCGGACAGCAAGATTCCTGCCGTGTTAGACTACCTGAACGAACATCTGACCGAGGACCTTTCCGTCGACGATATTGCCGGACACTTTTATGTCAGCCGCTATTACCTGATGCACTCGTTCAAGGAGCAGACCGGCTATACCATCGGAGGCTACCTGTCCGCCAAGCGGCTGTTACTGGCAAAAGAGCTGATTTCTTCCGGTCTTCCGATGACAGAAGTCTGCTATTTGTGCGGTTTCCGGAACTACTCAACATTTTCCAGGGCATACAAAAAAAGCTTCGGCGAATCCCCCAGGGATTATCGCCAAAGCCTTTCTTAAAAACTATATCATTGTTTGCAACTATTTTTACTGCTTCTGCTCTGCAATCGTATTCATAAGCTGTGGGATAAACTGTTTCTTGCGGGAAACAATTCCCTCCAGCCAGATGCCTTCCTCCTCTTCACGTTTGTGGAATGCCAGTGCAAGGATTCTTCCGGCATCCTCTCCATAGAAAATCACCTTGGAGGATTCCTCAAGGATATCTGTGAGCATCACATAAACCATGTCAATCTTCTTATCACCGAGCACCTGTACCATAAACGGACGAAGGTCTTCTCCCACCTTGTCAAGTTCTTCTGCACTCATCGCCGAAATCTGCGCTACGCCGAAATCGCAGTCATCGGTATGGAAAATTTTAAAGTCCTGATAGAAAATTTCATCGGTGGTTTTATTCTTAAAATCACTGCCCGCCTGGAACATATTTTTGGAAAATTCTTCAATCTCCACGCCCGCAATCTCTGAAAGTGCATACGCAACTTCTTTGTCAAGCGGCGTACAGGTCGGGGAACGGAACATTAACGTATCGGAAATAATCGCTGCAAGCAAAAGTCCTGCAATCGTTGGCGGAATTTCTACCTGTTTTTCCTGATACATCTGGTAAATAATCGTGGACGTACAGCCAAGCGGCTGGTTTCTGAAATAAACCGGAGACATCGTCTCTAGGCTTCCCAATCTGTGATGGTCAATAATTTCTATGATTTCCGCTTCATTGATGCCGTCCACTGCCTGCGATTTCTCATTATGGTCAACAAGAATCACCTGCTTCTTCTGCATCTTCATGAGGTTACGTCTGGATATCATTCCCACATAGGCACCCTTTTCATTGAGCACAGGGAAATCCCGGTGTCTGACCTTGGACATTTCTTCTTTTACTTCATCGACATAATCTTCAATGGCAAATGTAATAATATGATTCTTTGTCATAAACTGCTTAATTGGCATACTCTGATTGATAAGACGTGCCACAGAAAAGGTGTCAAACGGCGTTGTGATGACAATACAGTCACTCTTTTCCGCTAACGCCCGCACTTCCTCATCGACCTCAAGTCCGCCGCCGATAATGATACAGCTCGCATTGGAGCGGATTGCCTGAAGCTGCGCTTCCTCTCTGTCTCCTAAGATGACAAGGTCGTCATCCTCGATATAATCTGCCATGTATTCCGGGTTTGAGGTTGCAACAACCACTTTTCCCCGGACAAAGTAAGCATGCTCATTTCCAACGATGACATTTCCATCTAAGGTCTCCGCAATCGTCTTATACTGTGTTCTTGCCTGTGCCAACACACGGTTGTCGAACACATCCATGTAGGAGGTTGCGATATCCTTGGTGACAATCAGTCCTTCAAGTTTTCCGAAACGGTTTGTCACCGGAAGTGTTACAACCTCTAATTTTTTCATCAGCTCCCATGCTTTTTTCAATGAAATCTGGCTGCTGACTCCCGCCGTCTTGCGGATATTGATATCTTTAATCTGCGCACCCGCATAGCTTTCAAGCTCCGGCTCTTTCACGCCAAAATAATCTAACACATAACGTGTCTCCGCATTAATCGCTCCGGCACGCTTTGCAAGAAATTCTCCCTGTTCGGTCTGGTTCTTCAAATACGCATACGAAATCGCAGCGCAGATAGAATCTGTGTCCGGGTTTTTATGACCGATTACCCAGACTTTTTTCTTTTCATTTCCCATATCGTAACGTCCTCTCTGGTTCACAGTCAAAACCGATGTTTAAAAATGGAATACGCCGAGCGAATACAGGATAAATCCAAGTAATACGACAAAATTTAAACCTGCAAACCATGATAAAAATTTCACATAGTTTTTCACGGAACCGACGCTCTTTTCCATTTCGTCCATCTTTTCAATTTTGGAATCAAATTCGTTAAATAAATCCTGGATGTTGCGGTAGCACTTGACATTCTCAGAATGTACTTTCTCGGACAAATCCGTCTTGATAGACTCTAACTGTCCGGTCGCATTCTCTAAAAGTGCCTTTACCTCTGCAATCTGTCCCTCGCTGAGCTTCTTGTTGGCAATCGCCTGCTCCTCTAAGAACTGCTTGTTGGTTGCAATCTGCTCCTCGCTCACCTTGCGGATTGCCGCAATCTGCTCCTCGTTTAACGCCCGGTTTGTAGCAATCTGCTCCTCGTTGCGTCTGCGGCTTTCTTCAATCTGCTCCTCACTTGTGCGCTTTACCTGTGCCACCTGCTCGGAAATCGTGTGCTCGATTTCGTCCATCTTTGAGGTGACCGTTGTCGAAAGCAAATCTACCTTTGTGCTGAATACACGGACAATTTTATCTGCCTCTTCCTGACGTTCCGTTAAAATCTGCTCCAACTCCTGCGCCTTGTCCTCACGCTCACTTACAATCGACTGCAGCTCCTGTACCTTGCTCTCTTTGGATGCCAGCAATACCTGTAACTGTTTCGCCTTTTCACGGAATTCATCAATCTGGCTTAATAAAAAATCTTCTTTTTCCACGTTATTTTCTGTCCTTTCACCTTCGTGCGCACTTTCTTCCTGCTCCTGCATTTCCTGTACGTCCTGCTGCATCTTCAATGCGCCCTGTTCTGCCATTATATCCGGCATCTTCTGCACTTCTTCCTGTACTCCTGTGCTTTCATGTCTCACTGTATTCTCACGCTTTTGTATATTTTCACGCCCAACCGGGTTTTCACGCTTTGACGCACTCCCCCGCCCGGCTGTACTCTCACGCTTTTGCACGCTTCTTGTCCTTCCTGGGTACAATTGCGTCAATATGTATTCAAATAAATTTGCCATGAGCGCTCCCTTCCCCATTTTCCAGAAAAACCTATTGGTATTTTATCATTATCATTTTTCTTTGTAAAGAAAAAAGTCCTGCCATCACTGCTTTAAGCACAGTGACAGCAGAACCTGCTTCTTATTACATTTACTGTGCGTACAAGGTTACTTTTCCGTCTGCCTTAGAAGAAAGATTCTTCACCTCCGCCTTATTCTTATAAGTCTTTCCATCACTTTTTTTCAATGAATGTTGTCTCTTACGTCAAGTATATTCTTCTCCCATCTCACTGACAAGTTTCATTAGGACACCAGTTTTATTACAAATGAATACTATTTCTGCTAAACATTACCCTTTAGAATGTTTAACATGGAGTTGATTATATCAACGTTCTACAGCGAATTGACCAGCTCATGGAAGAGCACCATTGGAGTGACTACCGGCTCGCCGCAGAATCCGGGCTGTCTGCATCCACAATTGCAAATATGCGGCGAAGAAATACCGTTCCATCCATCACAACCTTAGAAGCAATCTGTAATGCTTTTGGAATTACGTTGTCACAATTTTTTTATGAAAATGATAATCTGGTGGAACTCACGCAAGAGCAAAAACAACTTTTTGACACATGGGTACTGCTCACCCAGGAGCAAAAGAATCTTTTATCTGAATTGGTCAAAGAAATGAAATAGGCGTCATGAGATTTGCTTTCTCATGACGCCTGTTTTACGTTGTCTTGTCTGGCTTTTAAATCAACCAGATGGGCACAATATAATTTTCTCTGTCAATTGCACTAAGTACCGGCTTCATACATATGATTCTTTTATTAATCTGTCATACAAAACAATTATCATAGAATACACATTTGCCTTTTTATTATACTTAAAAACCGTATCGTTACTGTCTAATAACTGTTCCAACAACGGGAGAAAATTTATTCTCCCTTCTATTTTTTTGTAAAAATCTGATAATTCAACCTGTTCTGCGGTAATACTTCCTGCCACTATTCCATCAAATACTTTTCCCCTATCACGATTCAACTCAGGCCGATCAATCAAATACTGCAATCCCATCAGATGAAAACAATCTTTTTTATCGAAAACAATTCTGAGAGTTACAGCCACTCCTTTTCTTCCCAATACAATTTCGTATTCAGTATCTAAAAGCGGAAGGAATGCATTTACACAGTCTTTTATCGTTCGCATAAAGTCCGTTCCTCCTAATAAAAAAAGAAAGACTCTGCCAATAATAGCAGAGTCTCCGACATTTTCTTTTGAAACCCACGGTTTCTAGCCAGATTGTGGTAAATGTCAAACCCGTATAAAGCTCATAAGGCACT
>OIXH01001382.1_pt1 | contig 27396 bp, 25 predicted proteins | sample 1587741 | NCBI WGS metagenome assembly OIXH01 (sample SAMEA3888916, study PRJEB22519) | human gut metagenome | biome: human gut; feature: human-associated habitat; material: faeces | place: Denmark | collected 2011 | reverse complement strand
GCACTTACACAGTCAGTTCGTGGGTGAAAACGTGGTACGAGGTCTACGCCGAGCCGCGCATCCGCCCCAACACAAAATCCTACTACACCAACTACATCGAAAACCACATTGTACCCGGAATCGGGAACATTCCGCTGGACAAACTGACCACCATTCAGATCCAGCGGTTTTACAACAACCTCCAAAAGAGCGGACGGGTTCAGCGCAAAAATTTTCCCGAACTCAGGGATAAAAGCCTCAGCCCCAGAGTGGTGCGGGGCGTCCACACGTTGCTGCACAATTGCCTGGAGCAGGCGGTGTCCGAGCGGCTGATCCTCACCAACCCCGCCCAGGGCTGCAAGCTGCCGCAGTTGGAAAAGAAAGAAATGAAGATCCTACCGCAAGAGAAAATCGGGATGTACCTCGCAGAAGCGGAGCGCCGGGGCCTTCTCGCCGCTTTCTATCTGGAACTGACCACCGGCCTGCGGAGAGGGGAGCTGCTGGCCCTCCAATGGACGGACTTAGATGTGGAGAGCAAAACGCTTTCTATCACAAAGCAGGTAAACCGAATCAACGGGGAGTTGGTGGTCAGTCCGCCGAAAACTCGCAACTCCGTGCGAACGCTGGCTCTCCCCCAGCAGGCAGTCGACCTACTGATCGCCGAACACACAAAACACCCTCGCAACCCATATCTGTTCCCATCGCCCAAGACCGGAACCATGTATGACCCGGACGCTTTCCGTCGAACCCACGATAAAATTCTGAAAGCCATCGGTGCGGAGCACATCCGTTTTCACGATCTGCGCCACACCTTCGCAACGCTGTCGCTGAAAAGCGGGGTAGACGTGAAAACGCTGTCCGGCGCGTTGGGCCACTATTCGGCAGGGTTTACCCTGAACACCTACACCCACGCCACGGCCCAGATGAAGCGGGACGCTGCCGATACCATCGGCGGCGTCATCAGCCAGCAGATGCGGTAAAAAAACAGGGCCAGACAGGATTTTTCCTGTCTGGCCCTGTCCGGTACTTTCCGGCCCTTTCCCCGTGTGGGTCAGCGTGTGAGTCTTGAAGGAACGTCAAAAATTAAGTATCTCAAAAAGTTGTGAATTACGAAAGAAAATCACCGGAATCAAGTGATTCCGGTGATTTCTGGTGGAGACTACTGGACTCGAACCAGTGGCCTCATGCGTGTGAAGATTCGATAGGGATGCCTTCTGCCGAATTTTGGGAGAATAAAGCGGGTTTGCCGCATGATTTCCTCACCCGCAGATACGCTTTTCTCCGTTGTTTCCGCCCCGGTTTTTCTGTTCGTGGGTCACGGCGTGGGTCAACTGGAGATTTCCGCTGGGCGGGGACGGACCGCATCATGATGGACGACTTCAACGCCGACAACGCGAAGCTGGACGCCGCGCTGGCGGGCAAAATGGGCGGATTTGAGCTGATCCGCGAGATCACCGCCCAAAAGGCCGAGCAGACTCTCCACCTCGACTTGTCCGAGGTGAACTGGGACGAATGGAGCCTCGTCATTGTAAGTCTGTATCCGGTGAAGGGCGGTAATGTTCCGAATGAGCTTAATCTTTATGTGAGCGGCATCACCAACAGGAATGACTACGGCACAATTGACCGGAGCCTCAATAACCGCATCATGGCGTTCTTCCCCTTCCGGGACGGCAGCCGCCTCATGCGCTATATCGCCTTTCCCAACGGCTCCATCTCGTTCTCAGATTCTCCCTACCGCAACATCACGGACGTCTACGCCCACGCCAACGCCTCCGGCGGAGGCGGTCTTGGCGAAGGCACCACCATCAAGGCATACGGTCTCCGCTGAACACAGGAAAAGACCCCCGCTCTTCCGAGCGGGGGTCTCTCTCTACTCTGTTTGCGAATAGAGGCTCAGTGCAACTTAGGGAGTGGTGAAGAGGCCGGTGGTGGCGTTGTAGGTGAAGGTCGCTGCAGCCGCGGTATCCGTGGTGTTGCCGGCGTTCAGAACGCCAGTGGTGATGCCGACCTTGTCGCCGTCAACCAGAGCGCGATTCAGCGTGATGGTGACCACGTTGGCCTTCTCGGTGGTGCTGTGAGTCACCACTGCGGTGGCGGCGGACACGCCTGCGGCAGGGGGCTCGCGTTAGTGAACGTCACCTCGGTGGCGGTCAGCGCAGCGGGGCCAGTCTTGCACACGTCGGTGTTGAAGGTCACGGTGATGGTGTTGTCGGCGGTCTTCTTCACGACAGGAGCCTTCAGCAGTTCCTGCTCGACCTCGACCTTGACACCGGTGATGGTCAGGTCAGTCTTGCCCATATACACGATGTTGTCGCTGGCCTTAGCGGTAGCACTGTCGGGATTCACGCCGGTGAAGACGAAGGTCTTGCTCGGGTCGTTGGTGGTCACGGTGACCTTGTAGGTCACAGCGCCACGAGTGCCGTCAGCGCCCTTGCCAGCGGTCACCTTCAGGGTAACATCGCTGAACTCGTGGAGGCCCTGAGTGACATCAGACGCAGCCTCGAACTTGAAGGTATCGTCGTTCGTGTTAGCCAGACCGTAGTCCTTGCCCAGGATGTCAGTGCCGGGGGTAGTGTTATCCAGCTTGTTGAAGGCGCCAGCGAAGGCAGCGCCGGAGGCGACCTTCACGCCGATGTCGGTTCTGGCGACAATGTCTTCGACCTTGATCACGACGTAGCCGGTGCAGTCAGCAGCAATGTTGCCGGTCTGCATGATGTTCTCGCTGGCAGCGTTGGCCTTGACACCGAGGCCGGTGGTCTTAAACACGCCGGTGGCGTCGAACTCAGCGCCGGAAACGAGGGTGTACACCACGGTGGTCTTGCCGGAGGCCAGCGTGTAGGTGCCGGCGTCGGGAGCCGCAGCGATGGTGCTAACGCCAGCCGCAGCGGTGGTCAGGGTGGTGGCGGTGTTCTGAGCCATGGTCACAGCCTTGCCGTCAGCGCCAATGAACTTGATCTTGGCGGCGGTGAAGATCTCGTGGGAGCCGTCCTTAACGAGCTCGAACTTCAGACCGTTATCGGTGGTGTAGTCGTCGCCGGCGGGAGTGATGGCGTTAACGACGAACTTACCATTGGTCAGAGGCTCGGCCACGGTGATGTCGTCAATCCAGACGCCCTTTCCGTCATAGACCTTGAGGAGGAAGTTGGCGGTACCGGCAGCCCACTCGGGAGCGGTGAAGCTCAGCTTGTAACGCATTCTGCCGTTTCTGTTGACGCTGTACTCGATGTTGGCAGCGCCCATGCCGGTGGGAACATCCACGTTGCCAACATAGCCGTCCACGTCGCCGTTGACCTTATCCTCGTTCTTCGCGTTGACTTCCTGAACGAACAGGTTGGTGATCTGGCCATCGTCCAGAGTGTACAGGACGGTGTCGTTCTCATCGGTGGTGATGCTCTTCAGGGAGACAGCGGTGATGACGCCGTCGGTGTCGATCTTGAAGATCTTGGCATCCTCAGCCACAGTGTAACGGGCGGGATTGTTCTTGTCGGTGCCGAAGCCGATGGTGTACTCACCGGACAGCTTCACGGTGCCCTGAGTCGCATAGACCTCTCCTCAAAGGGCGGCAGGACTCTCCCTTGCGCCGCCATTGATTTTTTCTATCTGTACCCCAATGGAATGAAAATTATCATACCTCGAACGGCCGCCTCTGTCAATCGTCCGGCGGCGGGGACAGCAGGCAGGAGATCGGCAGGCACCATCGAAACCCGAAAAAGCAAAGGAGACCGGTCTCGGTCTCCTTTCTTGTTTTCTTAAGCAAGGAAGAGCCCGTGCCATCGCGGCACCGTTCCTCCGCCCGGCCGCTTCCCGGATTCCCGGCGCAGACTTCAGCCCTCGGCTTTGGCAAACGCCATGCGGATGCCGTAATCCATGGCGTTGACGAGGCTCAGCTCGTTGGCGTGTCCGTCGCCGGCATGGCCAAAGCCGGTGCCGTGGTCCACACTGGCCCGGATGATGGGCAGTCCCAGCGTCACATTGACACCGGCTACTGCATCCCAGTGCCCCTCAGCCTTGTTATAAACGAAGCCCTTTACCTTTAGGGGAATGTGTCCCTGGTCGTGATACATGGCCACCACGATATCGTACCAGCCGCCCAGTGCCTTGGAAAACACCGTATCCGGCGGCGTGGGTTTCCCGTCGGGGATACAGATCCCCTCGGCCATGGCGGCGTCGATGGCCGGCTGGATTTCTTCGATCTCCTCAGTGCCGAACATACCGTTCTCTCCGCAGTGGGGATTGAGACCCGCCACGGCCACCTTGGGCTCCCGGATACCGATGGCCTTGCAGCCGGCATCGGCAATGCGGATTACGTCCAGCACCCGGTCCTTCTTGACCCGGTCACAGGCCTCCCGCAAAGACACATGGGTGGACACATGGACCACCCGCAGATCCTCATGGGCCAGCATCATGGTGTACTTGGCCGTGTGGGTATAGTCCGCATAGATCTCGGTATGACCGGAATAGTGGTGTCCGGCCATATTGATGGCCTCCTTGCTCAGCGCGTTGGTGATCGTGGCATCGATCTCGTCGGCCATAGCCAGCTCAATGACCTTGACAACATACTGGAAGGCCGCCTCACCGCCCAGCTCAGTGACACCCAGGCCGAACGGCTTCGGGCTCGCAGGGTCACCGGGAATGTCGCTTTGCTTGATGAGTCCCAGATCGTACACGTCGATGACGCCGTAGCGGAACTGTGCCTCTGCCACAGACTGGATGGGACGGATCTTCAGGCAGATGCCGGATACCTTTTCCGCCACCTTGGCGGCATACTCCATGCTGGCGGCGTCGCCCACCACCAGCGGACGGCAGCGCTCATAGATCCGTTTGTCGGCCAGGGCCTTGATGGTGATCTCCGGGCCGTTGCCAAAGGGATCACCCATGGAAATTCCAAGAATCGGAAGGTTCATCATATCCCAACTTTCTATAATTAATTGTTCTTCTTTTGGTGCGCCCTGCGGTCCCATTCCCGGGCGGGACGCCTGACTGCGCAATCTCTCTATTCTTTACAGGGCACTCCCCTGTCACAGCACCTGCTGGTAGAGGTAGCGGGCGTCATCGGGCGTGATTTTCCGCATGTTGTTGTCCAGCAGCCGCGTGACCTCCATTCCCGAGGCCACCAGCGCCTCCAGATCCTCTTCGGGAACGCCGAACTCCGTCAGGCTGGTGGGGATATCCAGGTGCCGAACGATCTGCTCCAGCCGGGTGATGACCGCGGCGCTCTTACCCTCCAGGGTGGTCTCGCCGCCCCGGATGCAGCGGTCGTAGGCAGCCGCCAGCCGCTCCCGGCAGGCAAGCTCATTGAAGCGCATGATTGGTGCCAGTAAAATAGCGTTGGACACTCCGTGGGCAATGTGGTACTTGCCGCCCAGGGGATAGCTCAGCGCGTGAACGGCAGTGGTACCGGACGCGGTGATGGCCACGCCGGCATAAAAGCTGGCGATCTGCATCTGGTTCTTGGCATCCATGGCCTCGGCATCGTCGCAGGCCCGCTCAATGTTGTTGAGGATCATATCCAGCGCCTGCAGGGCGAAAATATCACTGAAGGGATTGGCCTTATTGGAGGTCCAGCACTCAATGGCATGGGCCAGCGCGTCCACGCTGGTGGCCGCCGCGATCTTCCGGGGCAGCTTTTTGATCATGACCGCATCCAGAATGACAAAGTCGGCGATCATTTCCGGGTTCACGATCCCCACCTTCAGCTGCTTTTCCGGCACTGCCACGATGGCGTTGGGCGTGGCCTCTGATCCCGTACCCGCAGTGGTGGGAATCATGAGGGATTTGATGCATTTTTTGGCCTGTGTGGGCGTATCCAGCAGCTCCTTGATGCCGTATTCATCAGTCATCAGGATGCTGGCCAGCTTGGCAGTGTCCATGACGCTTCCGCCGCCCACCGCCATGATGAAGTCCGCACCCCAGGCCTTGCACTGGTCCACCAGCTTCTGGGCCTCGGCATAAGTGGGCTCCGCCGGCAGGTCGTCCAGGATCACCGTATCCACACCGGACTGTTCTACCCAGGCCATGGGCAACTCCAGCAGCCCCGCGCCCCGAATGCCCTGATCGGTAAAGACTGCCAGATGCTGCACATGGTTTTCTTTCAAAATCGCAGGAATGTTTTCCAGCGCATTCTTGCCGCTGAACACACTGTGCGGCATCTTCAGGTTATACGTTTCAATCATGGACGTTCCTCCTCGTATAATAAGTTTAAAGTTAATAATTCAGATATCAGCAGGCTTTGAGATGCCCGTGATACAATGCTGTTAGGTCGGCAGGGTCAAGCTCTTTTCTCCCCAGTTGAACCGAACGGTTGCTTCAAGCAAAGTCCGTTCCCCTGGGCCGGAAGTTAGCTGCAAACTCATTGGCTGTTTGCCGGATGTGAGGCCGCCCCTTCAGCAGTGGGGGACATCGCATTGGCCTCCTTCGGAATGATTCTTATAAGCGAGGTTGCTGATGCTCCGGTCATCACGGGCATCTCAAAGCCTGCTGACCTGAAATCCACCATGTGAGGAGGTGATATTCGTGAACAAGCTTTTCGTTGGCATTGATGTGAGCAGCCAGAACAACGTTTCTTACTTGATGGATTCGGATGGAGTCAAATATAGCAGCTTTTCCGTGCAGAACAATCTTGGCGGTGCTAAACTGTTGACAGAAAAGATCGTGTCGGCAATGGAAACGCTGAAGCTCTCCGATGTGGTCATCGGGATGGAGTCCACATCCATCTACGGAAACCACTTGGTCCACTCTCTGCGGGAGGACGGAACGCTTGGCCGCTACCAGCGAAAGATCCATGTGCTCAACCCAAAGCAGGTCAGCAAATTCAAGGAGGCTTATCCAGACCTGCCAAAGAATGATTGGGTGGATGCTTTTGTAATTGCCGACTGTCTTCGATTCGGAAGGATCAGATCGGAGGTCTACATGGACGATTACCGCTATGAAGCCCTGAAAACCCTTACCAGAGCCCGGTTTTACGCCGTACAGAACCTTGCCCGAGAGAAGCAACGCTTCGCCAACCTATTATTTCTCAAGTGTTCCGGCCTGGCTCAAAGCGCAGATATCAAGAACACCAGCTCTACTGTTCTCTCCCTCATGGAAGAATATGAAACGGTAGATGATCTGGCCAACGCCGATCTCAGGCTTCCGTTGCCAAGTATGCCGGCCTTGTGTGGACACAGCATCAGTCTGGCAATTTCGAAGCCGAGAACACCCGCATGATTAAATCCGGCAACCGATTCCTTCGCTACTACCTGCTGGAAGCTGCAAACTCTGTGAGAGGATGCGACCCCGAGTTTCAGCGCTACTATGACCTCAAATACCACGAGGTCAATAAGGGCCAGCATAAACGTGCACTCGCTTTAACTGCCAGAAAACTGGTTCGGTTGGTCTTTCGACTGCTGAAAGACAACCGCCTGTATAACCGTTGGTGAGTTGATCTCACTGACATTTCTGGCCCTGCTTTTGAAACATTTTGCAGGTAGGGCTTGGATGAGTGTTGCTTTTTTTCTGAGCAGTCCGCCTAAAATTGCCGTTTTCCTCCGATTTTTTCTTCTTTAGCCTATTGACTTAGCACCATTGGACTTATTACATTCTCTGGGGTTCCGTCAGTTTCGCTAGCCTGCACATCAGGTCCGGTTCTCCGAACCCTCCGGACTTGGAGATAATGTAATGGATCTTCCCACGATACACGAAGTATGTCAGCACCACACCGGTATCCAGCTCACATACCGGCGTCAGCGCCGCCACGCCCACTGCACCCATCAGCGCCAGCAGCGTATCTCCGCCGGTGCACATCAGTGTCGCTTCCAGCCCGTCGTCCAGAAGCCGCCGCATCAGCCGGCCCAGGGTATCGGAAATCTGCACCCGCACCTGCTGGAGATCCATTCCCCGCTCCGCAGCAAACGCGCCAGCGCCGGGCTGTCCGGGCAGATCGTTGCTGTCCAGGATGCAGACCCCTTTTTCGTTGGCCGTTTTCAGCCAGTGCTCTACACGGGCTGCGCAGTCCCCGCTCTCCAGCCATGCCGGCAAAAGCTTTTCCTCCGACAAGAGCCGGAACCGGGGGAATCCAGCCTGCTCGGCAAAATCCACTTGGCGGCGCGTCACGGGGTTCACGCTGCCGCAGGCGACAAAGAAGGGCTTTTTCAGCGCCGGCGCCTGGGGAGCCGGCCCTGCCAGATCCAGCAGGTCTGCCATCACTGCAGCAAAGCCTGCACAACCCGCGCACAGCCGCGCCCCCGAAAGGCCCAGCTGTCGGCCGATCTCCGCCAGATTGTCATCACTGGCTGCGTCAAAGACCTGGATGCCGGGGGTGCCTTCATCCGGCTTTTCCAAAGACCGCTGCACCACCGGCACAGCGGTCTGCTCGCCCAGGATCTCTGCCACCCGGGAATGCCGCACAGGCTCAAAGGGGTCCTGCCCGAACACGCTCTGCGCCACCGGCACCCCGTCGATCAAATGGACTCCATCCTTTGTCGTGCGATGAGTCTTGGGGAACGCAGGGATAAAGGGGAGCCGATCGGCGCCGGCCGCATCCATTACGGCAGCCAACTCTGCCCCGATATTGCCCCGCAGCGCCGAATCGGTCTTTTTGTAAATACATTCCACATTCGCCGCCAGCGCACGCTCCGTAGTCTGCCGCACCACTGCGTAAGCCTGCTCCGGAGCCACGTGCCGGGTCTCGGCGTCCAGCACCAGTACCTGCAGGCCGGGCTCCGCCCCGGCAAAGGCAAAGGCCGGATCCGTGATGACTCTGGTGGCCGCTCCACGGGCGGCAAACTGCACGCCCGTATCCAGCGCCCCAGTAAAGTCATCGGCAATGATTAACAGTTTGACCATGCTCCCCCTCCGTATCGTTCGTATTTGAAACACTTCTTGTCGAAGAATCAAAATTCGCTGAATCACCGGCAAGTTTTTCATTTTGTCTGGTTTTATTTTATAAAATGCAGCCCATTGCGGCAATTCTTTTTCCCTGTTTTAGTGTTTCACTTTGAAACGCCATGAAAAAGCATTGCTCCGTTTTTGTAAATTTGATACAATGTGTTTAAAATTTAAACACATCAGGAGGCCGCCATGGAAAACCGCTATCGTGTTTTGGGCATTGCGCCCTACGAAGGAATGAAGAAACTGATGTCCGACCTGGTAGAAGACTATCCGGAGATCGATCTGACGCTGTTTGTGGGAGATCTGGAGGAGGGTCTGGAAATCGCCCACAGCAATTTCCACGGCAGCTACGACGTGGTGATCTCCCGGGGCGGGACCGCAAAAATGCTCCGGCGGAACCTTCCGCTCCCGGTGGTGGAGATTCCGGTATCCATGTACGATCTCCTGTGCTCACTCAAGCTGGCGGGTGCTTCCGCCAGGGCGGGAAAGGTCTCCATGGTTGCCTTTGACAACATCACCGCCAACGCGCGGCTGCTGTGCAACCTACTGGATTACGACATCGATATCCGCACGGTGGACGACGGCCCGGAAGCAGAGGCGATCCTTGCCGGGATGCAGCAGGACTGCTGCGAGGCAATCTTGTGCGATGCGGTTTCCAACGCGGCGGCCAAGCGTCTGGGTTTCAACTCGTTTCTCATCACATCCGGGCCCGACAGCATCCGCCAGGCGTTTGAGCAAGCATTGTTTCTATGCCGCAACCAGACCCGTCTCCGGGAGGAAAATCTTTTTTTTCGGGAACTGCTCCACGGTCAGATCGGACAGACTATCGTGCTGGATGACAACGGGCATCTCTACCTGTCCACGCTGGAGCACCCGTCCCAGGGACTTCTAGACCTTCTGAAGCGGGAGCTGCCCGAATCCCGGAAAGAGGAGGAGCGGAGGATCATCCGGAATCTGGACGGTATGCTCTATTCCATCCGGTCCCGGCGCGCCACCTCAGGCAGCCTCTCCCGCACAGCATTTTTCTTCGCTGCACGCAAATCCCCCCTGTCTCCCAACCAGGCGGGCATCCGGTTTTCCACAAGGCCGGAGACTGAAGCCGCCTTTTACAGCAGCATCTTCAGCTTTGCGGGGACCATCCGCGATTTTCAGGATGACATCGACCGCATCAGCCGCAGCAGTGCTCCCGTGATGGTCACCGGCGAGGACGGCACTGGAAAAGAGTCCATCGTCAGCGTACTGTATCTGAGGGGCACCCTGCAGAATAATCCACTGGTTTCTGTGAACTGCAGCCTGCTCAACGAAAAAAGCTGGGACTTTTTGCTGGAAAATCACCACTCCCCCCTGGCAGACGAGGACATCACCATCTACTTCTCCAGCATCGACGCACTGTCTCCGGAGCGCCGGCAGCAGCTGCTGGCAGTGCTGTCGGAAATGGACGTATGCCGCCGGAACCGTGTGATTTTCTCCTGCGTGTGCCAGCCCGGAGAATATACCTCCGCGGCAGGCTCCCTGTTTATGGACAAGCTGTGCTGTCTTTCCCTGTTCCTGCCCCCTTTACGGCAGCTGTCAGACCGGATCCCCGCTCTGGTGAACCTGTCCCTCAGCCACCTGAACGCCGATCTTCCCCGGCAGCTGGTGGGCGCGGAACCGGAGGCCCTGGAACTGCTGCAATCTTTCCGGTGGCCGCACAATTACACCCAGTTCCGCCGGGTGATGGGAGCGCTGGCGGTCACCGCCGCCGGACAGGTGATCACCGCACAGGACGTACGGGACATCCTCCGCAAAGAGCGGCATGTGGGCACCTTTTCCCCCGGTGCCGAGAACGCCGCCGTCCCCCTGGATCTGAGCCGTCCCCTGGAGGAGATCACGCAGGAGGTGGCGCGGTGGGTTCTGGAGGAAAACGACGGCAACCAGACCGCAGCGTCCAGACAGCTGGGGATCAGCAGGACCACCCTGTGGCGACTGCTGCAAAAGTGAGCGGCATATCCCTGCGCCTCTCCCTGCATACCTCCCAAAGCACCTGTTTCCAAAGTCAAGACCACCCGTAAAACGGGTGGCTTGCACAAGCCCTAAAAGGGCATAAGACAGGCCGCACCTTAAGGTGCGGTGAAACGGACTGCCGACCGCATATGATTTCGAGCAGCCCCACCAAGTGGGGCTGTTTTTATTTGCTCTTGTTTACTTGCTCACCCGTAAACGGGTCAAAGTACTCCTTAATCGATATCTGATCCGATAGTTTGTCCTCTGCAAGCTGATTTCGGATATACTCTGCAATCACCTTCTTGTTTCTTCCTACTGTATCCACATAGTATCCTTTACACCAAAACTGTCGATTCCCGTACTTGTACTTCAGATTCGCATGCCGGTCAAATATCATTAGGGAACTTTTTCCTTTGAGATATCCCATGAACTGTGATACACTATGCTTTCTGTAAGAGATTCCCGGACGAGCTGACCAGCGAAATTTTTGAACACATTCTCAACAAGGAATTGAATAACAGGATGATGGACACCAGCGCGATTTTCATTGACGGCGCTCACATCAAAGCCAGTGCGAATAAGAAAAAGTACCAGAAGGAACAAGTTGCGAAGGCGGCAAAGGTCTACTCCGGACAGCTACGCAGAGAGGTCAATGAGGAAAGAGAAAAGCTGGGTAAGAAGCCCATTGAAGATGAGGGTGACGAAAATCATCCCCAAGGTGGCAGCGGAGAAACGGTAGAAAAGACTATCTCCACCACAGGCCCGGACTGCGGAATGTTCGTAAAAGGAGAGCATGAGCGGCAATTTGCCTATGAGTCGCATACAGCTTGCGACAAAAGAGGATTTGTCCTGGGAGTAGAAGTAACTGCAGGAAACATCCATGACAGTGTGGCGTGGGATAGGGTATATGACAATATAACCAGCAAATTCGATGTTCAGTTCGTGGCCATGGACGCGGGATATAAGACCCCATGGATTGCAAAGAAGACCTTAGACGACGGAAAGATTCCGGTTCTCCCCTATACAAGATATATAGGCAGTAAAGAAGGATACCGTCCCTGGGACTACCAATATGACCCCGTAAAGGATGTGTTCCTCTGTCCCCACGGTCAGGAACTTCGCCATACCACAACAGACCGTGACGGGAAAAGAAATCTACCGCAGCACCCCCAAAAACTGCGTCAACTGCCCATCCAAAGCCTGCTGTAAGGCAAATGAGAAAGGCCAGAAGGTATTGACACCCCACATCTGGCAGGAATACCTGGACATTGTGGAGAGCATCCGATAGACCGACCTGGGCAAGCAAATTTATGCCCAGCGAAAAGAGACCATTGAACGGGTCTTTGCGGATGCGAAAGAAAAACACGCGATGCGTTATACACACCACCGAGGCTTGGCCGCCGTTGCCAGATGGGTCAGGCTTAAATGTGTTGCCATGAATCTGAAAAAGCTGGCCCAATGGAGCTGGAGGGGCTCCATTTTCCAGCCGATACTCGCTTATTTTTCCCCATATTGCAAGAGAACCCCCGCTTTCGTCGCATGAAAGCAGGGGTTCTTTGACAGACTGAGAAGGCCGACAGCGTATGCTGCCGGCCTTCTTTCATAACAGAAGCGGGTTCTTAAAGTTACTTTTCCGGGTCTTCTGTGCAGATGACCTGCACGTTTTCCTCCTCCAGCCGCTGCAAAAGCTCCGGGTCATCGATGGATTTGGAAGTGATGATTCCGCTCAAATCCTTGAAATCCGCAAAGAGGCTTACTCCCATGCTGTGGAATTTGCTCTCATCCAGCAGCGCGTAGACCTCCTTAGCGGAGGCCACCATTTGCCGCTTGATGGGTAGCTGCAAAGGAGAGATGACCGTCAGGCCCACCGTGCCCCGGGTGCTGCTGGCACTGATAAATGCCTTTTCCACAGGATGTTTTTCAATGAACTGCACCGCATCTTCTCCCACCAGGCTCATGTCGTCCAGAAAGCCGCCAGTGAGGAACACGTTCACAGGGGTGGAGTTCAGGATGTACGCAATGGAAATGGAATTGGTGATAACGGTGAGTCGCTGAAAGCAGCCCAGATTTTCCGCCATGGCCTGCAAGGTCGTGCCGGAGTCCAGAATGATGGTATCGCCTTCGTTGACAAGCTTCACGGCGGCACGTCCGATCTGTCTTTTCTCCTCATCATGCATGGCGTTTCGCAGCTCAAAGGCCGGCAGATGGCACTCGCTGGCCGGCGAGATCCTGCCCCGGGCTTTCCGGATTTTTCCAAGAGATTCCAATTCCGTAAGGTCGCGCCGGATCGTTGCGGGAGAAGCGGGGATCATCTCCAAAAGTTCCTTGACCTCAATACTGCTACGGGTACCCAGCGTTTCCAAAATGATTCGTTGGCGTTCCAGTCCTTTCAAGTCAATCCTCCCATTTCTTTCGAAACTCTCGGTAATTGAAAATCATTATACTCGTTTTTCCAGACACTTACAATCATTTTTTCAACGCTTGGGTACCCCGTTCCCTTTACTTTGCCTGATTTGCCCGACGTTTTTTGATCACAGGGCTGATCACAGGCCACAGCAGGGAGATGACGGAGATCACGATCAGGACCAGAGAGATGGGGCGGGTGAAAAACACGGAGATGTTGCCGTCAGAGATCACCAGTGCGCGCTGCAGATTCTTTTCCGCCAGGGAGCCCAGAATCAGACCCAGGATGATGGGAGGCATGGGGAAGTCGCACTTGATGAGCACATAAGCCACCACGCCGAAGATCATCATCATAAAGATATCCAGGATGTTGTTGTTCAGCGCATAGGTACCCACCACGCAGAAAACGAACACGATTGGGGTCAGGTAGGTGTTGGACACATTGCCGATCTTGGCGAAGCCGCGGATGGCGCTGTAACCTAGCAGGCACATCCAGAGATTGGCAAAGAAGAGGCCCACGATGATGGTGTAGACCGTGCCCGTCTGCTCCGTGAAGAGCATGGGGCCGGGAACGACGCCCTGCATCATCAGGGCGCTGAGCATGACCGCAGTGCCTGCATCTCCGGGAATACCCAGCGTCAGCAGCGGAATCAGCGCACCGCCGGAAATGGCGTTGTTTGCGGATTCCGGAGCGGCGATGCCCTCCGGTGCGCCCTCGCCGAACTTCTCCGGATGCTTGGACCAGCGCTTGGCTTCATTGTAGCCCACCCAGGAGGCGATATCGCCGCCGGTGCCGGGGATGGCGCCGATAATGGTGCCGATGATGCTGGAGCGGAGCATGGTGGGGAAGGTCAGCTTCGTATCCGCCCAGGTGGGAAGGACGCGCTCCAGCTTCGCCTTAGAGTGTAGGCTGCTGGTACCGCCGCCTTCAATGTTGTTGAGTCCCTGGGAGAATGCGTACAGGGCGATCAGGGTGGGGATCATGGCGATGCCGCCCGTCAGATAGACGGAACCGAAGGTGAAGCGGGGCGTTCCGGTCAGGGAGTTCATGCCGATGGTGGCCATGATCAATCCCAAAACCGCGCCGATGAGGCCCTTGACCACGCTCTTGCCGGAGATGCTGGTGACCATGCTGAGGCCGAACACCGCCAGAGCAAAGTACTCGGCAGCACCGAACTTCAGCGCGATCTTGCTGAGCATGGGAGCTGTCCACAGCAGCATCACCGCGCTGAACAGGCCGCCGAAGGTGGAGGCCATGGTGGAGATGCTCAGGGCCCGACCGGGCTGGCCCAGCTTAGTGGCCATGGGATAGCCGTCCAGGCAGGTGGCGGCGGAGTTGGCGGTGCCGGGGGTCTTGATGAGAATGGCTGTGATGGACCCGCCGTAGATGGCACCGCAGAAGATGCCCAGCAGCATCAGCACTCCGGAGTTCCCCTCCATGGACAGCGTCAGGGGCATCATGATGCTTAGACCCATGACAGAGGACAGTCCCGGCATGGCACCCACCAGAATTCCGATCAGAGTGCCGAAAAACATGACCGCAATGTTATAGGGCTGCACCACGGTCATCAGGGCAGCAAGCAAGCTTTCCGTCATTTCCATCCCTCCTTACACGAACAGACTTCCCTGCAGCAGCGGCAGACTCAGTGCTACAGAGAAAATCAGATAAACGGCTACCAGCACGCCCACCGTCAGGCCCGCCAGCACTTTGATCCGTTTTTCCCCCATGAGGCGCATAATGGTGGGAATCATAAAGGCCGACGCCAGCATGAAGCCCAGGAACTTCAGCAGCACGCAGAACACGAGGATGATGCCGATGCCCTTGAGCACACGCTTGAAGCCTTCAGAGTGAATGTCAAAGGGCTCTTCCTGGGAGGAGTGGCCCGTAAGGGCCTGCACCATCAGCAGGGCCGACAGCAAAAACAGCAATACCGCCAGAACACGGGGCCACGTGCCGGCGCCGATCGCCCCTTCCACTTCCGGGAGCCCGGAGGAGGCTGTGAAAAGCCCCGCCGCGACGACCATCAAAATCGTGGAAATCGTAATATCGTACTTTTTCATAGAATCCTCTTCATTTCTAATTCGGTGGAATGGTTTTTAGTAAGGGAGCCTCCATGAGAGGTTCATGGAGGCTCCTTTGGTCCATATACGCAATGGAAACCGTTTATGCCAGGACGCTGGCGTAGTACTCCGCCTGATCGGCAACGAACTGCAGCATCTCATCGTTGTCCATTGCGGGAACTGCCTGGAAGCTCAAGCTCTCCAGCGTCTCGCGGTACTCGTCGGAAGTCGCCGCAGCGGTGAAGATTTCCTGCAGGTAGGAGACTGCATCGGCGGGGGTGTCCTTGAGGGCCACGACCATGATCCAGCTGAGGATGTTCATGTCCTTGAGTTCCTCATAGCTCTCGCTCATGCAGGGAACGTCGGGATAAGCGGCGAGCCGCTCGGCTCCGGAGCAGGCGATGGCCTTCAGGGTTCCGGCCTCCAGCTGACCGGCGGCAGCACCGGGCGCTGTGATGGTGGAATCGCACTCACCGCTGACAGTGGCGATCACGCTGTCCGCAGAGGAGTCATAGGCCACCGTCTTGAGGTCCAGGCCCAGCTGCTTGTTGAGCACGGTGTAAACCAGGTGAGGCACTGCACCGCTGCCGGTGTCGCCCACGGAGAGGGTGCCGGGATTGGCCTTTACATAGTCCACGAACTCTTCAAAGGTGTCATAGGGAGCGTCGGAGGGAACCAGGAACAGATAGGGGTCCTGCTCGATGCAGGCTAGGGGGATAAACTGATCAGAGCTGATATCGGTGTTGCCCAGTGCGTGGTTGAGGACCAGGTCGCAGTTGAGCACGCCGATGGTGTAACCGTCCGCTGCGCTCTTGACGAACTGCGTGGCGCCTACCAGACCGGAACCGCCGGCAACGTTGGAGACGATGATGTTCTTGGAGAGCATGTCATCGGGAATAGCATTGATGGCGCTGCGCACGCAGGTATCCGTGGTGCCGCCGGCCGCCCAGTAGACCAGAGCGGTGATGTTCTTTTCCGGATAGGTGCTCTCGGCGGCGGGGGCGTCGCCGCCCTCAGAACCCTCAGCCTCGGGGGTGATCTTGCTGCCGCAGCCGGCCAGGCTGCCGCAGACCATCAGTGCTGCCAACAACAGAGCGGTCAGTTTTCTTTTCATGTGGATTTTCCTTTCTCGCCTTCGTTTAAATTTTATAATCTCCCTAAGGGAGGAATGCGCCTGGGAAAGGTCAGTGCCGGGTGATCTCCAGCTTGGGAGAGCGGCGAATAAAGTCCATAATCTCCTCGAAGGACTTCATGCCGGAGGTGGCACCCACCTGCTGGATCACCTGCGCCGAGCAGGCCGTGGCGAACTCCAGGCCCTGCTGGGGGGTGAATCCCCGCTGCATGGCGGCCAGATAGCCTGCAACAAACGCGTCTCCCGCCCCCGTGGTGTCTGCCACGGGAACCTTGTAGCAGCCGCAGGAGAAGGCCTCCTGCGCGTTTTTGAAGAACGCACCGTCGCTGCCGGCTTTGATGATGACGTTTTTGACGCCCCGCTCCAGCAAGAAATCCGCCATCTCGTCAAAGCGTTCCCGCTTGGTGATCTCCACAGCCTGTTCGATGCTGGGCATGAAGTAATCCAGGTACGGATAGTACGGCTCCAGCAGGCTGTTCCACCGTCCGGTCCGGTCCATGGTCACATCCAAGGACGTGATGATGCCCCGGCTCTTCGCTTCCCACAGCAGGCGGACAGCGCCGTCTCCGTCAAAGCGCTCCATATGGAAGGTTCCGCCGATCTGAAGCACCGACACCTGATCCAGCACATCCAGATTGATATCTTCAAAGCACAGCTCCGCGCTGCTGCCAAAGTTCTGATAAAAAGTGCGGGTGCCGCCGTGCCCCATCAGGATTAGGGACTTGGCCTGCTCTGCTGCGCTGGAGAATACCACGTGGTCCGTATTCACGCCTGCCTGCCGCAGAGAATTGAGGCAGTTTTGAGCAAAGATATCATTTCCGATCCGTCCGATATAAATCACATCGTTGCCCAGCCGGGCCAGATCCACCGCGTTGTTATGGGCGTCTCCGCCGGTCTTGACCCAAAAGCTGTCCATGGGGTGATAATCGCTTTCCAGCAGCACCTTTTCAATGGGGAACGCCACCAGATCCGCCATCATCTCGCCCACACAAAGCATTTTCTTCTTCAATCGATTCCCCGTCCTTTGTGCGCGTATTTCTTGAGAACAAATCATGTTTCGGTCATTATTTGATTGCAGCTATTATAATACAGTCATTTTTGTTTGTAAATTATAAACAGTTCCAAACAAAAACGCAGGTTTTTGTTAGTTCCGACGATTCCAATCAAATGTCAGCCGGATCACAGTTTTCCCTGGAACAGCTGGATCTTATGACGGGCCAAAGCGGCCATGTTTTCCTTGGCAGTCCGGTACATCTGATAGAAATCCCGCTGCCCCACCGTGCTCTCCAGACCTTCCATGAATGCCATGCGCAGCTCGGTGGCCACGTTGATCTTGCGGATGCCCAGCTTGATAGCCTGACGGATCATATCATCGGGCGTTCCGGAACCGCCGTGGAGAACCAGCGGCGGAGGAGAGAGCTTCTGGCATGCCTGGAGACGGTCAAAGTCGAAGTGCGGCGTACCCTGGTACATGCCATGGGCATTGCCGATCCCCACAGCCAGCGCGTCGCAGTCCACCTTGGAGATGAACTCCCGAACCTCGTCCACATCCACCAGATTAACATTTTTGTGGGAAATTCCGTCTTCTACGCCGGAAATAGCGCCCAATTCGCACTCCACAGACACGCCGACCGCATGGGCGCTGCGAACCACAGTCTGGCTTTCCCGGATGTTGTCTGCCAGAGAATCGTGGGAGCCGTCATACATCACAGAGGTAAAGCCCAGGCGCAGGCACTGCACAGTCTGCTCATAGCTAATGCCGTGATCCAGGTGGAGCACTACGGGCACTGTGCTTTCCCGGGCGATCCGCTTGACCAGATCGGCCAGATGCTCCAGCTGTCCTGCCTTGATGGCTCCCTGACCCACGGTCAGGATCACCGGGCAATGCTCCTCTTCCGCAGCATCCATGATGGCCTCGGTTCCCTCAATGTTATCAATGTTAAATCCCGGAATCGCAGTGTTGCTCTCCACTGCGATGGAAAGGACTTCTTGTAATGTTGCCAGCGCCATAGTTCAATACCATCCTTTATGATCGAATTCAGGGGTCGCATCCCTCTCGAAGCAACCTTAACATATCACAGTCGCATATTATAATCAACATTATTTTGATTGAATAATCATTTTTTGATTATTTGCAACAAGTGTGTTAAGAAAATTTGTATCATTTATCAATAGGCGACCCACCGTCCTGGTGCTATGATGAAATAAAAACTGCTGGGACGGTGATACGGTGACAAACCTATACCCCATTCGCCTGAATCATGCGGGTGCATGGCGTGTCTACTTGGGCGGAAAGCGGATCAGGGCGCTGTACGGAGAAAAAGACCCGTAGGACGATTATTACGTGGATCGCTTCCACAACGCCGGCCGCCGGCGCCGGGGCTGTACCGGAACAGGGGCTGAGCCGGCAAGCGGAGCAGCCCTCTCTTTTTTTGTGGGATGTGATTGCAGCCTCTCCCAATCGTTTTTTGGACCGAGCCTTTGTGCAGGCCTATGTCTGCCACTGCGGGGTCCTTTTGAAGCTACTGGACACAGCAGAGCGGCTGAATGTGCAGGTGCATCCGGATCGTTTCGCAGCCCGGCGGCTCTGAGACTCCTCCTACGGGAAAACGGAGTGCTGGCATTTTCTCCCCGGAAGAACGATTGACGGGAAGCCTCCGGTTTTTTATATGGGACTTCGGGAGCATGTGACCCTGGCAGACTTCTGGAGGGCCTTTGAAAGCGGAGATTCCGGCCAGCTTCTATCGTGTATGTACGCCTTTGAGGCCAGCCCCGGGCAGACGGCGCTGGTGGAAAGCGGCGTTCCCCTCGCGCTGGGAGCAGGCTGCTTTGCCCTTGAAATTCAGGAGCCCAGCGATTTGACGCTGCGGCTGGAACGCAGAACAGCTTCCGGCAGCGTAGTGCCGGACGAGATTTGCCATCTGGGGATCGGCTACGCCGCCATGTTCTCCTTGATCCGATGCGACCATCTGAGCCGCGAGCAGCTGCTGCAAAAATACGTGATGGAGCCGAAACCCCTCTATGAGTGGCCCAACGGACGGATCATCCGTCTGGTGGATGACGCAGCCTGTCCTTATTTTCAAATGGACCGGGTGGAAGTGGTGTCCTGCCTGGATTTCCCTGCTCCGGCGCAGTTTTACGGATTGTTCGTGCTACAGGGAAAAGGGCAGCTCCTGTGTAAAGACAGGCACTTCCCCCTCTTCCCGGGAGAACAGTTTTTCGTGCCTGCCGACTGCCCTGCCATCCGTCTTTCCGCCGATGAATCACTTTCCGTCATTCGTTTCTCCGGGCCTCAGGCACCGGTGCGATGACGCAGATCCTTTCATAAGTTCAGCCCATCGGAGTAAGGTGCACCTTGAGAGGCGTTTTCGCGGTCTTGGGTGAACGTTGGACACGGAAAATGCCTGTGGCAACAGACTTTTCAAGGTAACCGTTCCGCAGACGATTGAGATGTTTGCTGTTTTCAACCACCCGAAAAAGTACTTTTTGTGCAGCAGCGATTTTCGGAGGAAAACGGGTATATTTTGCACCGCTGTAGTCAATGGAAAGGCTTCTTGGCCGTTCGAAAATCGTACCGCTGTAACCAAAGAAGAACGCCTCCGGCAGCGCAAAAATTGCGTCGCCATAGACAAAGATAAGGCGGCGAGGCTCCGAGGGGCAATTGATAACTTTCTGATAACTGTTCCGTCTTTGGATAGCTTTTCCCTCTTGGTTACGGTATTGTTCGTTGCCGAAAGGGGTTGATTTTATGCCAAAACGACGAGCAAACGGCGAGGGCAATAACAGAATACTCATTCCGTTCAAAGCACCAGCCTCAACCGTTCCAGTTGCCGCCGGTGCTCTATGCCGGTAGTCAGCAGGTAAATTCGGGTGGTTTCCACGCTGGAATGCCCCAGAATATCCGCTAATTTCACAATATCCTTGTAAATTCGGTAGTAAACCGTGGCAAACAGGTGCCGCAGGTTGTGAGGAAACACCTTTGAGGAATCCACACCCGCCGCCTTGCAAATACGCTTCATCTCCGCCCAGATCTGACAGCGGCTCATAGGTTTTCCGCCTCCGGTAAGAAATATCTCGCCAGAGGTGATTTTTTGCTTTCTGGCGTATTTCAGCAGTTTTTTGCACAGCTTTCCCGGCAGCAGAATCGTGCGAATTTTACCCTTCAACGAGATGGTGGCGCTGCCAGCCTGGACAGCCTCCACCGTGATGTACCGCACCTCGCCCACCCGGATGCCCGTGGCACAGATGGTCTCCATGACGAGGGCGATTCGCTCCCGGCCCAAGCCGAGCGCGGCGGCGATCAGCTTCTCGTAGTCTGCTCGATCCAGCTCCCGCCCGGTCTCCCGGAACAGACGGCGCTGGATCTTCAAATAGTGTGTACGGCAGTCCGACCAACCAAGGAAATTGAACAGATAGTTCAGGGCTGCCAGCGACGCATTGACAGTGGAGGGCGAATAGTTTCCTTCTCTCTGAAGGTACTTCTTCCAGGCTAAAACGGTATCCTTCGTGACAGGTTGACCATTCAGGTACAAAAAGATAGCTCGTACACTCCGCAGATATTTTTCCACTGTGGCCTGAGACCGCTCCGCCTGAAAAAGTGCCGTGGAAAACGCGAGGATCTGTTCGTTTGTAAGGTTATGTCCGTCCATGATGACTCTCCTTAAAATCAAGCGTGATGGCTCTCATTTTACCGCCCGAAACGGCTTCCACACAAGCGCCAAACGGTTGTCCGTTCGGTTGTTGCGTGTGATAGTAACTCTGCCGGAACGCTTTGTCAAGTCTTTCCATCCCAACAAGTCAGGCTGAACGAGCAGCGGCAACAGGATCACGCAGCCCAGCGGGGCCGCGACGCCTCGGAACAGCGACGCGCATAAGCGCATCGCTGTTCCGAAGGCTTTCTGCGTTCTTTGGGAGCACCCCCGACCAAGCCCCAAAAGCGGCAAAACTTGCCGTTCTGATACCCGGCCCGGGGATGTTGGTGAACGTGCGGAACGCTCCGAGAGTAGTGATACCACCCCCATCCGAAACGCCCCCTGTTTCGGCGTGTAAGCCGCTGTGTGCGATCCTTCTCCGAAAGCCGAGTGTGTACCCGCTTTCACCCGTGAAAGCGAACGTGGGCCGTTTGTGAGAGAAGTTGAAAAACGCAATAAGGAACGGTTGGGGACAGCGTTGTGACGGTAACTTTTGGGCGATATTTGCGGGAATGGTTTTTGGCGAAAAACCGAACTTTACAGAAAGGTTTTTCGAGTGGCGAAAGCCGTTCGATTTTAGCACAAGATAAAGGGCCGCAGTCGCAAGCGCCTGCGGCCCGCCCACAAAGCCCCGCAGTGCGGGGCTTTCCGGGGTTTTGAAACCGCAGTCTAAGGTGCACCTTGAGAGGCACTTTCGCAGTCATAGGTGAACGTGAGGGACGGAAAAGGCCCGTGGCAGCGGACTTTTCAAGGTGGACGTTCCGCAGGCGGTTGAAGAATCCGCTGTTTTCAATCGCTCAAAAAAGTGATTTCAGCATAGCGGCAATTTTCAGAGTAAAGCGTGCATATTTTGAGCCGCTGTAGTCAATAAAAAGGACTTTTCAACCGTCCAAAAATCGCACCGCTGTAACCAAAGAGGACGCCCTGGCAGCGCAAAAATTGCGCCGCCATAGACAAAGATAGGGCATCCCCTTCAAATGATAACTTTCTGATAACTGTTCCGTTTTCCGGTAGCTTTTCCCTCTTGGTTACGGTATTGTTCGTTGTCGAAAGGGGCTGATACCATGCCAAAAAGACGAGCAAACGGGGAGGGAAATATCCGAAAACGCAAAGACGGACGCTGGGAGGGTCGGTACACAGTCGGTCACGATCCAGAAACCGGCAAAGCCATCATTAAAAACGTCTTCGGCAAGACGCAGGCCGAGGTTAAGGAGAAACTGAAAAAAGCCATCGAGGAAAATGTGGGAATCGACTACGGACGGGCCAAGAACTACACCGTGGGTAACTGGTTAGAAGTGTGGTACGAGAACTATGCCAAAATCAAGATGCGCCCATCCACCTACCTGACCTATCATGGCTACATCGAAAACCACATCAAGCCGCAGCTCGGCAAGATCCCGTTGAATGATCTGACGACGCTGCATCTGCAACAGTTCTACAAGAAATTGTTGGCGGAAGGGCGGGTAGAGCGAATCGAAGCACAGAAGCAGCCCAAGGGACTGAGCGCCAAAACAGTGCGCAACATCCACCAAATCATTTCCTCTGCCCTGAAGCTGGCAGTCGAGCAGCGGCTGATCGCCCGCAATCCGGCAGACGGCTGCGCGTTGCCGAAGGCGGAGCGCAAGGAAATGCAGACGCTTCCTGTTGAGCAGCTGACGTCCTTCCTCCGCGAGGCAAAAGACAGCGGCGTGTTCGCCCTGTACTACATCGACCTGACCACCGGCCTGCGGCGGGGCGAGTTGCTCGGATTAAAATGGTCGGACATTGATTTGGAAAAAGGAGACCTCCGGGTTCAACGGCAGATCGGGCGCATCGACGGCAAAATCATTGAGATGCCGTTGAAAACGAAAAACGCCTACCGCACCTTGCCCCTGTCGGCAGACGCGATAGACGTTCTGATGCAGCAAAGAAGAAAAACGGGCAACAGCGAATGGGTATTCCCATCGCCCACTGGAGGTCCCATGTCCCCGGACAGCGTCCTGCACATGCTGCACCGCGTTCTAAAGCGGGCAGGGTTGCCGAAGGTGCGTTTTCATGACCTGCGCCATACCTTCGCAACGCTGGCCCTGCAAAACGGTGTGGACATCAAAACCGTGTCTGGCATGCTGGGGCATTTTTCAGCAGGCTTTACGCTGGACACTTATGCGCATGTAACGACCTCCGCCAAGCGTGAAGCGGCAAAAACAATGGGTAACATTCTCTCTGGTGCGGTATAGACCTTTCCGCTGTCCGCTTAAAGTGCTCCCCAAGTCAAGGACATTTTCATTTGACCCATAGCGGCAGCATACCGGCGGGGTACTCACCTGTGGTGATGTAGTGGTAATATTCGTTAGGGGATAGCTTCGCCAGATCCCACTGGCAGCGGTCGTTGTTGTAGTAATCCATCCAGCGGTCAATGGAGGCTTTGGCGGCCTCAAAAGACGTCCACCCCGGGATCTCACTGGCCAGTTCGTCCTTCATGTGCCCGAAGAAGCTCTCTTGGGGCGCGTTGTCCCAGCAGTTCCCTCTGCGGGACATGGACCGCCGCAGTGCGCTGTTCTCCACCAGCTGGATGAACTTCAGACTGGTGTAGTGGGTCCCCTGGTCGCTGTGGATCACGGTCTCCTTGCTCAGCGAGATCCCATGGTGCTTTACCAGCAGCTGGACCGTTTCCAAAACAAAATCCACTTCCAGCGATTCGCTCATCGCATAGGCCAGGACCTGCTTTGTGCAGGCGTCCAGGATCGTGGAGAGGTAGCAGAATCTGCCGCAGAGCGGGATGTATGTGATGTCCGTCAGGAGGATGGCTCTCGGCCCATGAGACTCGAATTCCCGGTTGACCAAATTCTCCGCGGCGCTGCCCATTCGGATGGATCGCTGCAATCTGCGGTAGGGATTCGGCTTTCGGATGGGGCAGGTGAGCTTGTATTTCCGCATCAGGCGGCGGATCTTCTTCACGTTCATTCGGATACCCATGTGCAAAAGCCGCATATGAATGCCGCGAACGCCCTTTGCGTAGCCCCGGAACCGGTATGCCTCCAGGATCTGTTCGAATGCCGCCCGGTCCTTCGCCTCCCGAAGCTCTCTGTTTTTTTCAGAACGAACCCAGTTGTAGTAGCCGGAGCGGGAGACACCTGCCAATTCGCACAGGTCTTTCACGGTGAGGATGTTGTTCCGATCCGCCAACGCGGCGCGAATGGCCTCAAATCTCTCTCCGGCGCTGTCCATGGCTATTCTCCCGGCTTGCCGTGCAGCCGCATGACTTTTTTTAAGAACGCCATCTGCTGCTGGAGACACAAAATCTCCCGTTTCATGCGTCTGGCGGCTTCGTCAGACGGGGCGGACGCCCCCTCTGTCTGGTTGTTCCCGCCGCCTGGTATACGCACACCGCCCCGGGCGCCCTCATGAAAGCCCTCCGGCGATCTGGCCTCCCGCCGGATGCGCTTTGTAGTATTGTGGATCCGCTCGAAACCCAGAGCTTCCGTGTTATAGCCCAGCTTGCGGAAGGCGGCTGTGCCGGTGTAGCCCTGGAGACTGAGCGCCCAGAACGCCTCCTTGAAAGCGAGGGTGTAGGATATGCTGTCTGCCGTCACCCGCAGCGTGTAGGGGTTTGCCTGCAGATGCTTCAGTTCCTCTGGTGTGAATTTCTTCTTCGTGCCCATACAGCACCTCCGTTCGGTAGTTCTATCATAACACAGGTGCGGCGCTTCTGACCCTATGGGTCAAATGCGTGTCCGCCGAACGGGGCCATGGGTCAAAATCTCGTGTCCATTTTCTTGGGTACAGTTTAATATCCCGTTGGGGTCAGCGTTTGGGTCAGGAAAAAGCGGCACCCTAAAAACAGAACTTATGAAAAGCAAAAGCCATCGAAATCAGACGATTTCGATGGCTTTTGGCAAGCTACTTCATTCTGGATATTTTCTTTTAACGTTATTGTTATGTCATCCTTGTACTTTTTATCTTTGTGCCATCGGTTATTTTACAGTTTACAGAGAAGCACTGTAAATTTCCTCTCGGGTACAAGTATCCTGCCATAATTTATGCCTTTTACTAATTGCCAATCAACTTATGCCGCAACAGTTCTTGAATTTGCGCCCGCTGCCACATGGACATGGCTTATTTCTGTCACGCCCTTTCATTTTTGGAGTCTCTGAGTAAAAGGTTCTTGATGCCATTGAGCGTTCTGAAAGCAAATGAAGTTCCTCATATTCTGTTTTTAGAGTTACTGCGTTATGCTGATCTTCGTCAGACCATTCGCTGGCATCGAAATATACAAAATCTTCTGAAGAGTAGTCTTTATCAGATGTTTCGTGCGCTACGCCGATTATATAAGAAATTTCCGGATATTCAGATTTGATAATTTTACAATAATTTGTAAGCATTTCCCTTCGGATGGCACGATAATCTGTATCGGACATGTACTTCTCTCTGGGAAGCAGTAACAATAAATAGCAATGGTTGCATTCGCTGGAATTAAACAGGATTCTCGTTCCTCTATCCCCAGGATTAGCCTTTGACAAAAACGATAAAAAACCTTCTGAAAGGCAATACCGATGAAAACGATCCTCGCAAGCCATGTATTTAAACAATTCACTTTGTTCATGTATTGTTGGAATCGTAGTAAATTCTGACATTCCATTTTCAACAAAGAAAAATGTCTTCTGTAACAAGTCATCCCAGAAATAGCTTGTTCTTACTTTTACGCGCCAATCGCGGTACTGCTTAGATTGTTTTAATTCTGGTAGTAATCCTCCCTCAAAGTAGACATCAGAATATTCTCTGCTGATTTCCTGCAAAGATGCGTTGTTTCCTTTTATTACCCCATACAAATGCTGTGCTAAAATGTCATTCTCACTTTCAGCCAATACATGTTTTTGAGTCAAGAGTTCTTGGCGTGCATTCAAATATCCGACAAAATCTCGTACAGTATCTAACTCTGAGAGAATATTGTAATATGATGAATCATCAAAAACGTGTATGAAATTATCTGTATCGTCAAGTATTTGCCCTATGCGAAATGGTTCGCAATCTTTACCGATATGCATATCACCGATAATCTGATTGTCGATAAGGAGACCTCCATCTTCACCGGAAAAATAGGCTTTGCATGATTCTTCAGCCCCATGTGCGATGGCAATTAAATGAAATCTGGTTTCGGGGGTAATTTTTATTTCCAGTGGAAGTTTTTGAGAGCACTTAGCATCAACTGCGATTCTATCTGGGTAATGCAGTATCCAGTTTTTGGCTCCAATCAACTGTTCTGCAGATTTTTGAATTGCTTTTTTGTACCATCTTCTCCAATCAACAAGTGCATCACCGGAGTTTCCATACGCACAGTCTTTGTCTGAAAAAATGATGATATGGTTATCAAAAACAATTAATAAATCGCACAATTCCTTTCCATTTGACTGCATTTTATATGGATTAGGATAGCTCCACAAACTTAAAAAGGTATGATATCCCAGGATAGCCAGTTTGTTCTCTGATGCGGTTAGTCCACCAGATTTTTTTACCACCATCTCTGGATAGTTAATTGGAAATGGCATTTTCATCAGTTTTCCTCACACTGTCATATATTGTAATACAGTTATTATCTGAGCAAACCTATTTATCCTCGGCTGCATCGAGCTGCAGCAGCCTGTGGTCTTCCGTCAACACCTTCATCTGGCTGATGGCAATGGCGTTGAGCTTTGCCAGACGCTCTGCCTGCGGGATTCCTTCGTTGATGAACACCGCATTCAGGTTCTCCAGATTGGACAAGCACACAAGCTGCGAAACGTTGGCGTAGTCACGGATGTTACCCTTAAGATCTGGATTGGCATCGCGCCACTCTTTTGCCGTCATCCCGAACAGTGCCATATTCAGCACATCGGCTTCGTTGGCATAGACCAGGGAAATCTGACGGGCGGACAGCTCCGGCGGGATCAGATTCTCCTTGATGGCGTCCGTATGAATGCGATAATTGATCTTGGCAAGGTTACGCTTGATGTCCCAACCAAGCTGCTTCATTTCCTCGGCCTTGAGGCGCTCAAACTCTTTGACTAAGTAGAGTTTAAACTCCACAGAGATCCAAGAGGCAAACTCAAATGCAATTTCCTTATGTGCGTAGGTCCCACCATAGCGGCCAGCCTTAGAAACAATGCCGATGGCACCGGTCGCATCTACCCATTTCTGCGGTGTCATCACAAAGCTGTTCAGCCCTGCCTGACTTCTAAACGCATCGAATTCGACACGGTTAAAATTCGGATTGTAGAGTGTTTCCCACACGCCGAGGAACTCGATGGTGTTTCTGTTGCGAAG
>OIXH01001379.1_pt1 | contig 27488 bp, 20 predicted proteins | sample 1587741 | NCBI WGS metagenome assembly OIXH01 (sample SAMEA3888916, study PRJEB22519) | human gut metagenome | biome: human gut; feature: human-associated habitat; material: faeces | place: Denmark | collected 2011 | reverse complement strand
GGTCAAACCGGCGCGCCTCTTTTCCGCGAAAAAATGTTTCGGCGCTTACTGCTGGGAGGCCAGCGCAATGGCCTGCTGGATGTGGTCGCAGAAGTTCACCCGTCCCACCTTGTCCACGAAGCCGGCGTGCTCCATCACATGCAGGGGCTGCTCGTTGACATGGGAGAAGATGACCCGCACGCCCTTCTTGGCGCACTCGTCATACAGCGCCTCCAGCGCGTTGAGGGCGGTGACGTCCAGCGCATTGACCATGTGCATACGGATGACGAGGCAGCGGGTGAACTCCTTAACGGTGATCTCGCCGATCTGGTCAGCCATGCCGAAGAACAGCGGCCCGCGGATCTCGTACACACGGACGTGCAGCGGCACCTCGGTGAGCTGATCCTCCGGCATATCCTTGTACTTCCAGCCGCGCACCTCCGTCTCGTCGCTCATGCGCTTCATGAACAGCAGCGCCGCCAGCAGCATACCCACCTCGATGGCCACCACCAGATCGAAGATGACCGTCAGCAAAAAGGTCAGCACAAGCACCAGAATATCGCTCTTGGGGGCGCACTTACACAGGCGCACAAAGGGACGCCACTGGCACATATTATACGCCACGCTGAACAGGATGGCAGCGATACAGGGCATGGGGATGAGGGCTGCGTAGGGCATCAGCACCACCAGCACCAGTACCAGCACGGCGGCGTGGATCATGCCCGCCACGGGGGTGCGGCCGCCGGACTTGATGTTGGCGGCGGTACGGGCGATAGCGCCGGTGGCGGGGATGCCACCGAACAGTGCCGAGCCCACGTTGCCGATGCCCTGTGCGATCAGCTCCGTGTTGGAGTTGTGGTGGGAGGCCACCATGCCGTCGGCCACCACGCAGGACAAAAGACTCTCGATAGCGGCTAAGATGGCGATGGTGAAGGCGCTGGGCAGCATAGCCTGCACAGTGTCAAAGGAGAAGTCCGGCGGGGTGAAGGAGGGCAGCTTATTGGAGATGGTGTAGAGGTCGCCGATGGTGTTTACCGGCAGGTGCAGAAGCTTCACCATGGCGATGCCCACCAGCACGGCGATGAGGCTGCCGGGAATGAGCTTATTGATGCGGGGCCAGATGAGGAGAACGGCCAGACACACCGCGCCCACCAGCGCTGCCCAGAGGTTGACGGTGTCCAGACTGCGGAAGAAGCAGGCGGCCTTTTCCATGGTCTCAATGGGCTTTTCCGGGTAGCTCACACCGAAAAAGTCCTTCCACTGTCCGATGAAGATGGTCACGGCGATACCGGCGGTAAAGCCGGTGGTGATGGTGTAGGGGATGAAGCGGATCAGACTGCCCAGCTTCAAAACGCCCATCAGGATCAGGATGATGCCCGCCATGACGGTGGCGAGGGCCAGCCCGCCCATGCCGTGCTCCGCCACGATGCCCGCCACGATGGTGGCAAAGGCGGCGGTGGGGCCTGCGATCTGCACCCGGCTGCCGCCGAAGAAGGAGATCAGGAAGCCCGCGATAATGGCGGTGTAGATGCCCTGCTCCGGGCCGACGCCGCTGGCCAGCGCCAGCGCGATGGAAAGGGGCAGTGCGATGATGGCCACGATGACGCCCGATACCGCGTCCTTGGCGAACTGCTTGCCGGAATAGGATTTCAGGCAGTCAAACAGCGCGGGGGCGAATACTTTCTTATGCATAAGGTACCTCTCTCGTCCTTTTTTGCCGCGACGCGGCCTTACCATCATAGCGCTTTACCACCGCCGCCGCAACCTGAAAAACGGCGAAAAAGCCAATTTTTGGGCGATTTCTTTGTGAGAATGTTACAAAGAGCGCTCACCGGCACAGCCGGGGAGCGCTCTTTTCGGTCGAACGGCGGATAAACGCCGGGAAAAATGGCCGTTTACCGGGTGTCCGCCGGATAGTTGCGGAGCAATGCCTTGTAGAAATCCACCGCCAGATGGAGCTTATCCACGCTGATATTCTCATTCTCCCCATGCACCGATGCGTATTGCTGCTTGGCGATGGCCTTGGGCAGCTCCAGCCGTGCGTCGAAGCACTTGCCGATGCCGTGGTCGCCGCACATGGCGATGTCGCAGAGCCGGGCGATCTCCTCGTCGGTGCAGCCGGCCTTCTGCCACGCCTTGACCAGCGGGCAGTAGTGGAAATCCAGATACAGGGTGTCGTCCGGCGCGATTGCATTCGGCGGGGGGCGTGGTATAATCTATGGATACATGGAAATGCGAATGGCGCGGAAGGGCGGGAGAAAAGCAAATGAGCACAGGGAAAAAGCAGCGCCTGCGGGGCGCCGTGGCGTTTATCACGCTGATGGGCGTGGTCAGCCTGTTTTCGGACATGACCCACGAGGGTGCGCGGAGCATTCTCGGCGAATACCTGAATCTGGCAGGGGCCTCCGGTGCGGCCATCGGCTTCGTGTCCGGCGTGGGCGAGCTGTGCGGCTATTCTCTGCGGCTTTTGTCGGGTATTTTCGCGGACAAAACGAAAAATACTGGACGCTGGTCATCGCGGGCTACGCTCTACAGGTGCTGGCTATCCCGGCGCTGGCGGTCATCCCGGAAAACGGCTGGGTCATCGCCTGCGGGCTGGTGATTTTAGAGCGGGTGGGCAAGGCCATTAAAAAGCCGGCGAAAAACACGCTGGTCAGCTTTGCCGCCAGCGAGATCGGAACGGGAAAGGGCTTCGCCTATCAGGAGTTCTTAGACCAACTGGGCGCGTTCTTAGGCCCGGTCATCCTCTTTGTCATCGCCGCCATCAAGGGGACCGGCGACCTGTTCTCCACCTACCGGCTCAGCTTCGCCGTCCTCGGCATCCCGGCGCTGATCACCATCGCGCTGGTGGTGCTGGCCAAGGTCAAGTACCCCCACCCGGAGATGTTCGAAAAAGCGGCGGACGCCCCGACAGAGTTCCACTCGCAAAAGTCCTTTGTACTGTACATGGCGGCCATCTGCCTGTTTGCCTTCGGCTTTGCCGACTTCACCCTCATCACGCTGCACGCCGCCCGAACGGAGGCCTTTCCAACCTCCACCCTGAGTCTGCTGTACGCGGCGGCCATGGCGGTAGACGCCTTTGCCGCGCTGTTCTTCGGCTGGCTCTTTGACAAGATCGGCCTGCGGGCGCTGATGCTGTCCACCCTGTGCAGCGCGTTCTTCTCCTGCTTTATCTTCCTCACCGGCGAGCCGGTGCTGATGGGCGTTGGCATCGTGCTGTGGGGCGTGGGCATGGGCGCGCAGGAGAGTATTATGAAGGCTGCCGTCAGCCGCATCGTCCCGGCCGCCATGCGCAGCACGGGCTTCGGCATCTTCGAGACGGGCTTCGGCATCGCGTGGTTTCTGGGGAGCTGGCTGCTGGGTGCGCTGTACGACGCGAACCCGGCATGGCTGGTGGCAGTCTCCGTCTCCGTGCAGCTCCTTGCCATCGTGTTCTACGGCCTCTGCATCAAAAAACAGAAGAAGGAGCGGTTCGTATGACCGAAAGCTCCCGACCGCTGCGGTCGGGAGCTTTTTTGTTCTGAAAGTATCCGCCTGGCGGGCGGATGCGTATTCTCTCTTGAAAAATGTGCGTGACCCTGCGATCCCGGTGGCTCGGCGGGCCTGTCGGACGCAGGAGGCAAGGGTACTTGCGCGGCTGGTCAGTGCTGCATCATATTTGCCGCGAACTGCGCCGCCTCCTCCGCGATATGGGGCAGCTTTACCAGACTGCCCCGCTCGTTGGCGGTCTCCAGCAGACAGAAATGAGGCGGCAAAAAGAAGGACTTGTTCATGTTCAGGGAGGAGATCAGCTGCCGCGCCAGCAGGTCGCCGCCGGAGTAGCCGGACACCACCAGCCCGAACAGCCGCTTATCGTAGAACCGGCTTTGCCGGAACAGCGCCGTCAGCCGGTTGACGCAGGCGGTCAGGTTTGCCGCCAGCGCGTCGTTGTAGTTGGCGCACAGCATCACCAGCGCGTCGCAGCGGCGGATCGCGGGATAGACCTCCTCCACCATGGGGCCGCCGTAGAAGCAGCCGCCCTGCTCCCCGAAGTGGAGGCAGGCGGTGTAGCTGCACCCGTTGCAGTCCGCCATGGTGCCGTTGCGCAGGCAGATCTCCTCCACCTCCACCGTGTCCGGCAGGGCGCTTTTCACCAGCTCCCACAGGGCCAGCGTGTTGGAGGTGCTGCGCTGGGAGGCGTGGAGCGCCAGAATGTGCCGGATGGGGGCGGGCGTCTCCCAGCCCTCCAATCGCCCGATCAGCTCGGCCACGGCGGTATGGAAGGCGGTGACCTCGTCGGTGCCGCCGATCTGCGCCTGGGTGCGGAAATTCCGCAGGGAGCCGGTGGCCTCCACCAGCGGGCGGCCGATAAAGGCACAGCCGGACTGGTTGGCGGCGAACACCATGTCCCGCGCCACGTCCTTGGTGTAGAATTCGCCCACACCGGTGACCACCAGTCCCGCCACACAGCCGTGGAGCAGCGTCAGGCTCCGGCGCAGGCGGGAGAGCATCCGGTAGTAGGACTCGTTGCAGCCGCCCTCGTCCAGCGCCACGGCGAACAGCAGCCGCCGTCCCGCCAGACCTTCCAGCCCGTCATCCGGGTCGCGGAAGGTGCTGTCCGCCGGCAGCAGCGGCGTCAGCAGCTGGCGCAGCGGCGTACTGTGACCGTTTTCCGGCAAAAGTACCGTCAGCATGGCGCATCCCTCCTCAGTCGATGGCGCGCAGCCGCGCTGCCGTTGTGTCAAGGCGTTTTTGCAGGGCGTCCGGCAGCGTCAGCTGCTCCACCTCGACGCCCGACGGCGTCAGGCGCTGTCGACAGCCCATGAAAATGCCGTCCATGTATACGGAGGCGTAGTGCCACTGTCCCCGCAGCAGCGCCAGCAGTGTCAGCGCGCCGGAGCTGAGAGCCGGCGCCACATAGGGCTTATAGCCCAGCTTCCGCATCTCCAGATTGGCGTGTGCCACCCTGTCCGTCAGCTCACGGGACAGGGCATCGTCGTAGTGCTCGATGGAATTGGCCAGCACCAGATCCTCCCCGTGGGGGCCGAAGGCCCGGCCCTCCGTGAGGTAGCTTGCAAACCGCGCGTCCTTTCTGGCGAAGTACAGCGCACGGGCGTGCATGACGCCGAGGCCGAAGCCCCGCACCTGACAGGGCAGCAGCCCTCCGCCGTCTGGCCTGCCGTTTTCGCCGCGATCACTCTCTTGCAGCACGGCGCGGCACAGGGGATCCACCGGGTCGCTGACCACGCAGAAAAGTCCCTTGTAGCCCTTATCCCGCGCCATACGGGCGTAGACGGCGGCCAGCTCCCGGTTCAGCCCATACTGCGCCATGCGCACGTCGCCGCCGGTGACGGAGGTGTCCGGCACCATCCGGGAGGCGCAGAACAAAAACACGTCCCCGTCAAATACCTGCTCCGGCTGGATGATGTCCACCGGCGGCATGGCCGCGCCGTCCGGCGACTGGATCTGGTTCAGCTCAAACTCCCAGCGCTGTGCCGCGCCGGGGCGCACATCGCAGATGCCGATGGACGAGATGACGTCGCCGCCCATGAGACGCAGTCCTGTGAGCAGGGTGCTGCCCACGTCACCCAGCGCCAGCAGGGTGACGCGCACCTTCTCCGGCAGGTGCAGCACGCCGCCGGAGGCATTGTCAAAGCCAAGGGTAAACCCGTTCATATCGTTTCTCCTTTCCCGTCAGTCCGCCGGGCGCATCCGCTTCAAAAGCTCGATATCCCCCTCCAGACAGGCGGAGGCGGCGCGGCTCACGTCGTAGGTGATGCAGCCGCCCTTGTCGGGACACAGGGGCAGCACCACCGCCTCGCCCAGCCGGTTCAGCGTCAGGTTGCGGGCGTAGAGGCTTCGGAACTCCGTCTCCAGCGCCAGCAGGATATCCCGTGCGTTTTCCAGACAGCACAGGCTCAACTCCCACGCGGTGCGGCCGTCCATGGGGGAAAACTCCGGCGCGGCGTAGGGCAAAATGCGGTTCACAGAAGGCTGAAGCCCTCCGGGGAGCCGCTCGGTGCGGCGGACGGTGTCACCGCCGATAAAGGGGTACAGCGTGGATTCCACGAACCGCATCCGCAGGTTGGGCAGGTAGTAGATGCCGTCCACCGGGTAGCCAAGCTGCTCCATAAGATCCCGTCCCACGCCGGTGAGATAGCCCACCAGCACCTGATCCACCGGTGTGTGCGTCTCCTCCAGCAGCGGCGCCAGACAGCGGATGCGCTTGCCGTCGTGGAGCATATCGTCCACCAGGATCACCGGCCGGTCAAAGGCGCGGATGGTGCGTACCTGATCGGCCAGCGGCGAGTAGTCGGGGTAGGCCTCGATGGAGGAGGCGCTGAGATCGGGCTCGTAGACCTTGTCGGTGCGCAGCGTCTTGGTAACGGTGTTCGGCACCGCCACGCCACGCAGGATCTTTCCGTAGGGTACGCAGATATCAGGGCCGAGGACGCGGGGCGTGACAGGCTCTGCCGGTACGCCGTTGCGTTGGGTGATACGCTGGAGCAGCCGGTGGTAGATGACACCGGCGGACAGGCTCAGCACCAGCGAGCCGGGCTGGAGGCGGGTCAGCGCCGCCTGTAACCGCCGATGAGCGGCGGCGACGGCCACCACCACCTGGGGCGCTGTACTCAGCGGCGCCTTGATGGCGGTGTCCACGTTGCGGCTGAGGACGATGGGACAGTGCATATCCACGCCCAGCACGTCATAGCCGTCCCGGTGCTGGATGGGGACAAAGCCCTGCAGCTGCATGAGCTGTCGGCCATAGCCGGACACGGCGCCCTCCAGCGGACAGTACAGCGCATAGGTGTACTCCCGGCTGAGGGCGGTGGTCAGCACCTCCGTCAGCAGCAGCTGGCCGAAGTCCAGCTGCCGCTGGCCCTTGGGGACGAACAGACCGCTGAGCAGCAGGGTACGTCCTCCGGCGTTCTGGCGGACGATGCCGCTGAGGGTCGGGTCGTTCAGCCGCGCAAACAGGTGCTGGGAGTCCAGACAGCGGTAAGACGCGGCGCCCAGCACCTCGCCGCTGACGCCGTCGCACAGCAGCATGAGCTCGTCGCCGCTGTCCATCAAACGGCGGCACATGGCGGCGGCGGAGGCGGGGAAGATCCGTTGAAGCAGGGCGTCTGTCCGTTCCTCCGGGCCGGAGCAGGAGATGAAGGTCAGATCCTCTGTCCGCAGCACCGGCTTGTCCTGCGGCTCCCGCAGGTACAGTCCCTGCCGGTAGATGAACTCCTGCGCCATGGGGTCGATGAGGTTGGATACATCCCGGTTGGCGTCCACCGCCTCCCGGATGCGGGTGGAGCTGATCTCCTCCAGCTGGGGCGGCAGCGTCAGCTCCACCACATGGCCGGTGATGCAGCGGTAGTCCGCCGGCTCGGCGCCCGGCTCGGTGCGGCGGAAGATCACATGGTCGAAGGTGTGGATGGAGTCCGCCGTGGGCGCTTTGCGGTAGGAGGAGGCGTGGGCTACCACGTCGCTGCCCACCACGATGGACACGCGCCGTCCCGGAAATGCCCGCCGCAGACGGCGCAGGTTGTCGGGATTGGCGATGTTCACCGGGAAATCCTCCGGGAAAAGGTGGACGTGGAACTCGTTGGCCACGGACATGGCCGCGATGCGGCGGCGGATGCGGGTGGGCTGTGTGCGCTTGGACCAGGAGAATTCGTCGATGGCCAGCAGCACCTCGAAGCCTGCGTCCCGGATGGCGCGGACGATGCCCTTGTGGGACAGGGTGAAGGGGTCGAAGGTGCCGGGGAAGAACGCCACAGGCCGGGGCGCGCCGAAGTCAAAGCCCTCCCGGAACAGCTGCTCCTCCGTCACGAAGCGGTAGAGCTTGCCCAGCATGGCGGCCCGGTAGTAGAACGTCAGCCCGTCGTCCGGCTCCTCGTCGTAGGCGGCCAGCAGCTTGCGCTCCGTCAGCACAAAGGCGCGGCGCTTCTCATGATCGCCCAGCTCCACCGAGCCGAAGACCCGGCGGCCCAGCACATACAGAGCCTCCTGCCGCACGGCGTTGTCGATGCCGTACAGACCCCGCATCAGCATACCCAGCAGCCGCTGACGGCGGCGGCGATAGGCGTCGTCCGTCTCCGGGAAGCGGGTGCGGTAGGCGTCATACGTCTCGTAGATGATGCCCACGGTGTCCAGCACGGAGGCGGCCACCCGGCTGTCGGAGGCGCTGAGGTTGACCCACAGGTCGTCCAGCACCTCGTCCAGCTCGGCGGGAGGCAGCCACAGGGCGAAGCGGCCCAGATAGTCGGGGATATATTTGGTGAACTCCTGCTGCCCCAGCTCCAGACCGCGGCACAGCTCCACCGCCACCTCGTTGCGCTGATCCACCGTCAGCCGGGGCGCCAGCTCCAGCAGGGCGCTGCCGGCGCTGTGGCGCACGGTGACACGGTCGCTGACTTTGATGAGGTTGGACAGATGGGTAGCGATATGCAGCGCGGGGCTGCTGCCGCTGCGGGCAAAGTCCGTCAGCAGGCGGATATTTGCCTGCTTGGTGATCCACGGCGTGGCGGTTTTCAGATTGTCCAGAAAGATCTCGGATACGGCGTCGTCCGGCAGGGTGATGGGGGCGCCGTCCTGCAACACATCCTCCCGCAGCAGCCGGAGGGTAGTGCTGCCGCCGCAGTCCATGCGCGCCAGCGCACGCAGCGTTCCGGCGGATCGGGGCGACGAGCGGCGCAGGCGATCCAGCAGCAGCACGGCGGCGGTACGCACCTGCACGTCCTGCCGGGCAGAGAGGGTCTCCGCGAACCGCAGCAGCAGCGCCCCGTGGCGGGCATACACCGTGTCCGGCAGGGAGACCGCCGCGTCCAGAAGCTGGAACGCCGTGGCGTCATTCAGCTGGTCGGGGCGGCGGTAGTAGGAGAACAGCGGCGTCAGGAAGCGCTCCTCCCTCCCGGCGGCGTGCCGGAGCAGGGAGGTGACTGCAAATTTCAAGGTGTAGCCGATCCAGCGGCGATGCTGGGGCATCAGCTTGTGGTCGGGATAGATGATCTTGTCCAGATACAGCTTCCACTGATCCAGATCGGTGATGCCGCGTGGGTCGGGACGGCTGCCGGCGGGACGCTCCTTGGCGTAGCCGGCGTGGAAGCCGCCGATGATCTCGCCCAGCAGCGCCGCCGCCTGTCGGCGGATGTCGCCCTCCCGGTGCATCAGCAGCTCATAGAGAAAGGCCAAAGTCTGTACCTTCTGGGGGATGTGCAGGTACAGGGAGTAGGATTCAAACACGCCCAGATAGGCGCGGAGACGGCGCCAGTTGGTTTCGCCGCGGGCCAGCTCCAGCAGCCGGGCAAAGCTGCGCTGGCCGGTAAGGCGGCTCATCAGCTCCATATTGTGCCCCACGCACTGCATGGTCAGGGCGTGGAGGGCCTCATCATCGGTCATAAGGGCAGTCTGCTTCTCCGGACGGGGCGGTGTGTCATGCCCTTGCAGCGTTACATCCACGCCCCTGTCGACCATGAACTGCTCAAAGTCCCGCAGCCGGGCGTAGACCCGCATATACCGGCGGCGCTTGGCGTCGTCCACGCCGTCCAGCTTGGATAGGATCACGTCGAAGGCCTCCGCCAGCGAGGAGATGCGGGTGATCTCCCGCCCATCGGAATCGCGGCTCTGCTTTACCCGGAAATCCGCGTAGATCAGCAGCAGCGATTCCACCGACAGATAGTCCGGCTCCAGATCCCAGACGGAGTGGTTGGCGGCCACATGGCCGATATCGGTGATGCGGCGGCGGCGGAACCACAGGTCGGTGTAGTAGTAGTGCAGGTAGGGTACCCGCTCGCCGGGGCGGCAGCCGAATTTGCCGATATCGTGTCCGGCGGCGCTGCCGGACACCAGCGCCAGATCCAGCGGGATACCGGCCCGGCGCAGACCGCGGGCGGCGGTCATGGCCACATGGTGGACGCCGGCGATATGCTCCAGCGTGCGGTAGGGTGTGGCCTCCAGCCCCAGACGCATCAGCTCGTAGACGTACTCACGCTTCCAGCTCCGCAGCATCTGGCCGAGGCTGGCGGCGCAGGCACAGCCGGACAGCTCCTCCTCCGTGGGGAAGTCGAAGGTCCATGCCGGGTCGCGGGGCAGCAGCTCATCCTCCGCCGCAAACAGTACCTGTAGGACAGAGAGAAGGAATACGGCTCCGGCGGCGCAGGACGTGTCCGCGTCCTCCTCCGGATACAGCAGGCGGCAGGCGAAATCGTAGGTGTAGGCCAGCCAGCCCCGCGCGGGCTCCTGCCCGCCGCTGAGGGCGTCCAGCTCCGGGCGGCACAGCGCCAGCACCTCGGCGCAACGCAGCCGTACCCCGTGGAACAGCGGGGCAAAGCGCTGCATATAGTTCTCCGCCTCCAAGGTCCGGGCAAAGGACTCCCCATCGGGGAGCCAGTCCGCCGCCGGGCGGCTGGTCAGGCGGCGGCGCAGAGCGCCGTTCATCTGCCGGATGCGTTTTTTCGTCATGGCGATCCCTCCTGCGTCAGAGGCGCACCGCCCGGAAAAGCGCCGGGCGGCGGCAGTTTTCATCAAATATTTTATGCCATGGGCGCGGGCGCTGTCAACATTTTCCCGCCCGCAAACTTATACAGCCCTTAAACCTTTGTTCATGTTTTATTCACATTTGCGGAAAAGGGGCATGGTATGATAAAAACGACGTTTTTTCGGCGGATACACCCTTGTTTTGCGGAACATTTTTCCGGGACGCTCCGTCATAAAAGTATGTGAGATACTGCGGCGTGCCGCAGAGGAAAAGCAAAGGAGATATAAAAAGATGAAGAAAGCTGCATTCATTCTGGCGCTGGTCATGCTGCTGGGCGTAGCGGCCGGCTGCGGAGAGAGCAACGGAGAGGCATCCGTCCAGTCCGTCTCCATGATCTGCGGGCTTGGCACCGCCGGCCTGACAGACCGGTTCGCAGGCGTGGTCAGCGCAATGGGCGAGACAAATATCAAAAAGGACGACTCCCTGACCATCGGGGAGATCAAGGTTAAAGTGGGCGACGCCGTCAAGGTGGGCGACGTGCTGTTTACCTACGACATGAGCCAGCTTGAGATCAGTCTGGAGGAGGCGCAGATAGCGCTGGAAGATCTGAAGGCAACGCTTGCCGACAAGGAGGAGGAGAAGAAGCAGGCCGAGGCCGCGTTGAATGAGATCGTGGACGATATCGAGAGAAACAAGACCCTTGGTCAGATCCGCCAGCTCAATCTGGATATCCGCACCACCAACCGCAGCATCACGGATAAGGGCCGGGATATCGAGAAGATACAGAAAAACATGAAGAACAGCTCCGTCAAGGCGGAGGTGGAGGGCGAGGTCAAGAGCGTCAATCCCAACGGCGGCACCGACGACCGGGGCAACGCCCTGCCGCTGATCTCCATCGTCCAGACCGGCGGCTTCCGGGTCAAGGGTTATGTGAATGAGAGCAATGCGTCGGTGCTGAACGAGGGCGCCAAGGTGGTCATCCGCGCCCGCACCGGCAATCAGACCTGGGGCGGCACCATCGCCAGCATCGACTGGAACAACCCGGCGCAGAGCAGCGGCAGCAATTACTATGACGGCGGCTCCAGCGACACCGGTACCTCCAGCAAATATCCGTTCTATGTGGAGCTGGACAGCAGCGACGGACTGCTGCTGGGCCAGCATGTGTACATCGAGCCGGATCTGGGCCAGAGCGACAGCCCCACCGGCATCCAGCTTCCGGCCGGCTTTATCAACGATGCCGACGCCTCTCCGTGGGTGTGGGCGCAGGGCAGCAACGGCAAGCTGGAGAAGCGCAGCGTGACGCTGGGCGAATACAACGGCGAGCTGGATACCTACGCCGTGACGGACGGCCTGACGGCCTCGGACTATATCGCCTACCCCGACGACACGCTGAAGGCCGGTATGTCCTGTGTCACCTATGATGAGAGTACCTTCGAGCCGGATGGCAGCGTCACCACACCGGGCGGCGACATGGACGGCATGGACGGCATGGATGGCATGAACGGCATGGATGGCATGACCGGCGGTACGGACGTTCCGGAGGATATGCAGACTGCGGATGCGCCGGTGGAGGGTTGAGTATGATCCTTGAAATGCGCGACATCTGCAAGGACTACCCCATGGGTAAATCCGTGAACCACATCCTCAAGCACATTGATCTGGATGTGGAGGCGGGGGAGTATCTTGCCATTATGGGTCCTTCCGGCAGCGGAAAGACCACGCTGATGAATCTCATCGGCTGTCTGGATGTACCTACCAGCGGCAGCTACCTGCTGGGCGGGCAGGACATCACCAAATGCACCCCCAAGCAGCTGGCGGAGGTGCGGAATAAGCAGCTGGGCTTCGTGTTCCAGTCCTTCAACCTGCTGCCCAAGCTGACGGCGCTGGAAAACGTGGCGCTGCCCCTGCTGTACGGCGGCGTGAAGAAGGCCGAGCGGCTGGAGCGCGCCCGGGAAGCGCTGGAGACGGTGGGACTTGCCGACCGTGTGGACCACCGGCCTGACCAGCTCTCCGGCGGCCAGTGCCAGCGTGTGGCCATTGCCCGCGCCATCGTGGGAAAGCCCCAGCTGTTGCTGGCTGACGAGCCCACCGGCGCGTTGGACTCCGCCAGCGGCGCGGCGGTGATGGAGCTGTTCCAGCAGCTCCATGACAGTGGCTCCACCATCATTATGATCACCCACGATCAGGGCATCGCACAGCATGCCCACACCATTATGAACATCCGCGACGGTGTGCTGTCAGGAGGTGCGTTCCATGAATAAAACCCTGAAAAAAACGCTGCTGATCGCGGGCATTACCGTGGCGGTATGCGCCGCCGTCTGGGGCGGTCTGACACTGGCGCGGAATGCCCAGCGGGGCGACGTCAACGTGTATCGGGTGTCCGATGTCGCCATGACCGACTATTGGGGCGACACCGCCAACACCAGCGGTACCGTGAACACGGATAAACTGCAGAAGCTCTTCATTTCCGAGACGCAGGAGGTCAGTGCGATCTACGTCAAGGAGGGGCAGAATGTCAAAAAGGGCGATAAGCTGCTGGCTTACGATACCTCCCTGTCTCAGGCGCAGGTGGAGCAGGCGGAGATCAATCTGGACGCGGCACAGCTCAACGCCAAGGCCGCCAAGCAAAATCTGGAGCTGTACAGAATAGCGGAGGACAAGGAAAAGCTGCAGATCGAATACGACACCCAGTACGCCAAGCTGGAGGCGCTGATCCAGGCGCAGGACAAGGAGGCGGGCCGCTATGAACCGGTGAAGGAGGGGCTGCTTCCTGTTGAGAACAGCGACGGCAAAACGAAGGAAACACCCCTGTATTATCAGATGCTGGTGGACAGCGGCAAGAAGGAGTACTATCTGACGGACGAGTGCATCCGCACGAAGATCCTCGAGAACCGCGCCAGTGCGTATGTGGTGCTGGTGGAGAAGGCGGGCAACGTGAAAAACGGCGCCGTCACCTGCTACGGCGTGTACCTCGTGGCGGACGATACCGCCGCGCCGGTAAAGCTGAAGATGCTCAGCGATCTGCCGCCCTATGAGGACGCCTACTCCACGGAGAACACCAAGGAGATCAAGGAGGCCAGAGAGAAACTGGACAAGATCAAGGAGCTGCTGGATAACTCCCTCACCAAGGAGGAGCTGAAGGCGCTGATCGCCAGTACGGAGAAAGAGGTCTATTCCACCCAGCGCGCTGTCAGACAGGCGCAGATTGGGCTGGATAAGAAGAAAAAGGAACTGGGCGACGGTAACGTGTATAGCGAGATCGACGGCGTTGTGAAGGTCGTGCGGGACGCGAAGGAGGCCTTCAACAACAGCGAGCCTGTGGTGGAGGTCTCCGGCGGCGGCGGTTACTACGTTACCGGCTCCATCGGCGAGCTGGATCTGGGTACCGTCAAGATCGGCGACACGGTGCAGATCAGCAGCTGGATGACCGGCGCAAGCTGTGAGGGCAAGATCGTGGAGATCAGCGATTTCCCCACGACCAACGGCAGCTCCTGGGGCGGAGACTCCAACAGCAACGTGTCCTACTACCCCTTTAAGGTATTTGTGTCCGAGGACGCCAACCTGCAGGCCGGCGACTATGTGGATATGTCCTATCAGAAGACCGTGGACACCAGCGGCAGCAGCCTGTACCTGCAAACCATGTTCATCCGCACCGAAAACGGCAAGAGCTATGTGCTGGCGCGGGGCGAGGACGGCAAGCTGGAGCAGCGCTGGGTCCAGACGGGCCGCGACCTGTGGGGCAGCTACACCCAGATCCGCGGCGGCCTGACGGTGGAGGACTTGGTGGCGTTCCCCTATGGCCGCGACGTGAAGCCCGGCGCCGCCACGGTGGAGGCCACGACGGATCAGCTGTACGGCGGTATGTAAGGAGGGCGAAGGTATGTTAGAAAATATCAATCTCGCCTTTCAGGGCGTTTGGAGCCACAAGCTGCGGTCGTTCCTGACCATGCTGGGCATCATCATCGGCATTGCCGCCATCATCACCATCGTGTCCACCATTCAGGGTACCAACGAGCAGATCAAGGAGAACCTGATCGGCGCGGGCAACAACGTGGTGCGTGTCCAGCTGACGCAGGACGGCAATCAGGTGGAGCTGGGCTATATGGCGCTGCCCCAGGGCGTCAGCGTCATCACCGAGGAGATGCGCGACGAAATGAGCAAACTGGACAGCGTGGCGGATGTGGCGCTGTACCACCAGCGCCAGTGGCCCGACGGCGTGTATGTGGGCAACAACTCCTTCAGCGGCAACCTGTACGGCATCGACAGCCACTATCTGGCCGCGGCGGACTATGCCGTTAACTACGGCCGGGGCTTCAGCGCGTCGGACTTTGCCAACTGTCGGAAGGTGGCGCTCATCGACACCAAGACGGCGCAGAGCCTGTTTCAGGGTGAAAACCCCATCGGCGGCACCATGGAGATCTCCGGCGAGCCGTTCACCGTGGTGGGCGTGATCTCCCCGCGGGTGACCTCCGAGCCGGTGATCAACAACCTCAACGACTACTATATGTACACGGGCAATACCTCCGGCACGGTGTTTATCCCCGATAGCTGCTGGCCCATCGTCTATCGCTATGACGAGCCCCAGTCCGTGGCGGTCCGTGCCACGTCTACCAACGATATGACCACCGCCGGCAACAACGTGGCGGAGTATCTGAACGGTCATGTTATCTCCGGCGACACGTTCAAGTACCAGTCCAAGGACCTGCTGGAGCAGGCCAGCCAGCTGCAAAGCCTGTCCGAAAGCTCCAACAAGCAGTTGATCTGGATCGCCGCCATCTCTCTGGTGGTGGGCGGCATCGGCGTGATGAACATCATGCTGGTGTCGGTGACGGAGCGTACCCGCGAGATCGGCCTGAAGATCGCCATCGGCGCCCAGCAGAGCCGGATCCGCTGGCAGTTCCTGACGGAGGCGGCGGTGCTGACCAGCATGGGCGGCATACTGGGCGTGGGCTGCGGCATCGGCCTTGCGGAGATGATGTCCCATGTGATGAGCACGCCGGTGGCCATCAGCGTACCGGCCTGCATCATCGCTGTGGCCTTCTCCATGTGCATCGGCGTGGTGTTCGGCTTCGTACCGGCGGTGAAGGCCTCCAAGCTCAACCCCATCGAGGCGCTGCGCCGCGAATAGAAAACACACAAAAAAGAAAGACCTGCCGGGCAGGTCTTTCTTTTTTGCTTTTTTCAGCGGGTGGTGGGCGGCGGCGCGTTCCAGCCGTCGGGGAAGTTGGCCAGCACCCAGCGGCGGGTGTGGTCGATAAAGGCGCGGGTACTGTTGGACAGGGCGTTTTTGTCCTTGACACAGACGCCGATGTTCCGGTAGAAGGGCTGGGGCAGAGAACAGGCCACCAGCGGGTAGGCACAGCGGTAGAGCATCAGCTCCTCCATGATGCTGATGCCCAGCCCGTTGGACACCATGGCCAGAATGGTCTGGTCCTGCTGAACGGTGTACTGGATCTTCGGCGTGATGCCCAGCGTGTCGAACACGGCCTGTATCTCATAGTCGTCCCCCTCGTCCAGCAGGATCAGGGGGTACTTCTCCAGTGCCTCCGGCGGGAAGGGGTCGGCGCCGGCCAGCGGGTGTCCGCAGGGGACGATGACCTTCCACTGATCCTGCTGCAAAAGCCAGCAGTCCAGATACTTTTCCGCCGGGGCGGGCAGGCTGATAAAGCCGCAGTCCGCCTGCCCGTTGAGTACCCAGTCGCTGATCTCGTTATTGAAGTTGGAGGGCAGCAGCTCAAATTCGATGCGGGGGTACAGCTCCTGAAATGTCTTGAGAATGTTGGGCAGCCACTTTTCCGACACGCTGGTGAAGGTGGCGACCTTCACCAGACCGGTTTCCATCCCTCGCAGGTCGGCGGCCCGCTGCTCCAGCTGGTGCTGCATGGCGCACATCTTCTCAAAATAGGGCATCAGCGCCCGGCCATCCGCCGTGGGGGTGACACCGCCGTGACTGCGGATGAGCAGGGAAACGCCCAGCTCCTCCTCCAGCGAGCTGATGGCATGGCTGATGCCGGACTGGGTAAAGCTCAGCTCCCGCGCCGCCGCTGTAAAGCTGCCGCGCTCCACCGTTTTCAAAAAGATCTGGTATTTTGCCACGCTCATGCGCCCACGCTCCTCTCTTTGCGCCAGTATACCACACCGTGTTGTGCGGTGCAAAGTATTTTTCATGATTTTGATGAATATGATGCGTTTTACAAATTGAATGTTGTATGATACAGTAAAGATACATTAAAGAGACGTTAAGAATTCAACAGAAAAGGAGGCGCTGAAGCATGGGTCCGAATATTATGTTGGCAGCTCTGGCCGGTCTTCTTCTGGTGGTCGGCATCGTCAGCAGAGTCACAGACAAGTAAAACTTTTCTTTTCCCTGTTATGCATAATCCCGCCCGGAGGGACCTCCCCAAGCCTCCGGCACGACAGTCCCGCGCAGTGCGCGGGGCTGTCGCTTTTTCCGGGGCGGTACGGCAGAAAAGAAAAGCTTCCTATATCATTCCGTGTTTTCTTGTGGTATAATCGCCGCAGAACGGCTGCCGCATAAGGCGGCCGCAAAGAAAAAAGAGGTATCGGGACATGACACAGAAAAAGACGCATACGCTGTCGCTGCTGGCGGCACTGACCTCCGCCGTGATCTTCGGTATGAGCTTTATGTTCTCCAAGCTGGCGCTGGAGGTGGCGGCGCCTACGGTGCTGCTGGCCTTTCGGTTCACCGTGGCGGTGGCGGCCATGTCGCTGGTCATCTTAGTCAATGCGCTGGTGGGTAAGCTCCGGGGGCGGCCGCTGTTCGCCTTTTCCCTGCGGGGCAAGCCGGTGTATAAGCTGGTGCTGCTGGGCATCGTGCAGCCGGTGGCGTATTTCATCTTCGAGAACTACGGTATCCTGTACACCTCCTCGGCGGTGGCGGGTACCATCATCGCCGCCGTGCCGGTGTGCTGCATCCTCATGGATGTGCTGGTGCTCCACGAGCGGGTGACGCTGAAGCAGGTGCTGTGCGCGCTGGGCGCCATCGGCGGCGTGGCGCTGATCTCCGTGGGCGGCGCCATGATGGTCTCCGCGCTGGGTATGCTGTTTCTGGTGCTGACCATGCTCAGCGATACGCTGTACTACGGCATCAGCCACAACGCCGCCAAGCGTTTTACCCCCTTTGAGATGACCTACGTCATGTTCATCGTGGGCATGGTGGTGTTCATCCCGGTGGGACTGATCTATGCCGGCGGGCTGCACAGCCCCCTCATCACCGGGCCCATGCACGACGGCGGCTTCTGGGTAGCGGTGCTGTATCTGGGGCTTTTGTCCTCGGTGCTGGCCTACGGTCTGCTGAACTTCGCCAACAGCCATCTGTCCGTGTCGGAGACGTCGCTGTTTTCCAACGTGACAACGGTGGTATCGGTGCTGGCGGGCGTGGTGCTGCTGAAGGAGCCGTTCAGCGTGTGGCAGATGCTGGGCGTGGCGGTGATCCTGGTCTGCGTATTCGTCGCCAACGTATCCGGCGGCAAGGAAGCCTAAGGAAGCCTGACGATTTTTACAGGAGGTGCTGCGATGTATAAGAACGAGACGCGCTATGCGCTGATAAACGGCGTCCTGCTGGACGGGACGCGGGACATGATCCCTCAGACCGGCAAGGTCGTCTGTGTGGAGGGCGGTAAGATCGCCGCCGTCACCGACGGCCCTGTACCCGCCGGGTATGAGCCGGTGGATCTGGCGGGACGGTACATCCTGCCGGGGCTGATCAACCTGCACGTACACCTGCCGGCCTCCGGCAAGCCGAAGAAGAAGCCCTCCGACCCGAAGAAGCTGGTGAAGCTCATCACCTCCAACGGACTTATGCGCCGGGTGGGTGTCAAGCTCTGCGAGAGCTACGCCAGAACGGAGCTGCTCAGCGGCGTTACCACCGTCCGTACCGTGGGCGGCGTGGCGGACTTTGATACCATCATTCGCGAGAAGGCGGCGGCAGGCGAGATCCTCGGCCCCCGGGTGGTGGCCTCCAATATGGCGGTATCCGTACCGGGCGGCCACATGGCCGGCTCGCTGGCCTATGAGGCACGGACGCCGGAGGAGGCAGCGGCCTGCGTGGAGCGGATCGCGGCGGAAAAGCCAGACCTCATCAAGCTGATGATCACCGGCGGCGTGATGGACGCCGAGGTGGTGGGCGAGCCGGGCGTCCTGCGGATGGAGCCGCCGCTGGTGAAGGCCGCCTGCGACAGAGCCCACGGGCTGGGCATGAAGGTGGCTGCCCACGTGGAAAGCCCGGAGGGTGTCCGGGTGGCGCTGGAGAACGGCGTGGACTCCATCGAGCACGGCGCCAAGCCGGATGAGGAGATCCTGCGCCTGCTCAGGGAGCACGGTGCGTTTCAGGTGGCTACCCTCTCCCCTGCCATCCCCTATGCGCTGTTTGACCGTAGCGTCTCCCATGCCACCTACGAGCAGCAGGAGAACGGCAAGGTGGTGCTGGAGGGCGTGATCGCCATGGCTCGGGCGTGTCTGGAAAACGACATCCCCGTGGGACTCGGCACCGATACCGGCTGCCCCTACGTCACCCACTACGATATGTGGCGGGAGCTGTGCTACTTTGTGAAATACTGCGGCGTGACGCCCGCCTTCGCACTGCACAGCGCCACGCTGCTCAACGCCCGGCTGGCGGGCATCGACAGCGTCACCGGCTCCGTGGAGGCGGGGAAGGCCGCCGATCTCATCGTGTGCGACCGGGATCCGCTGGCCGACCTGTCGGCGCTGCGGAGCCTGCACATGGTCATCAAGGACGGCGTCCGTATCGAGCATCCCGCCGTGAAGAAGCTGCCGGAGGTGGAGCGGGAGCTGGATAAGTTCCTGTGAGATGCACCGCGTATGCAAGAAGTGAAAACGGGACGACCCCATCGGGTCGTCCCGTTTTCTATTGCTCCGATATAGTCCTTACAGCGCTAATTCCTTCAGCACGCCGTGGCACTTGGCGTTGGTGGCAAACACCGACGAGGGGTGCAGCACGTCCAGCGGCGTATCCGCCAACGTGGTGACGGTGCCGCCGGCCTCCGCCACGATCAGACTGCCGGCAGCGTAGTCCCACGGGGACAGACGGCACTCGTAGAACAGCTCCACCCGTCCGGCCGCCACCTGACACAGATCCAGCGCCGCCGCCCCGAAGCGGCGGAAGTCCAGACCCTTTTCGTATAGCTGCCGCATCAGGGAGAAGCTGCGCTCCGTCAGACTGCGGTCGTAGATGGTGGAGCCGCAGAGGAACACGGCGTGTGCCACGTCCTTGTCGCTGACACGGATGGGCAGACCGTTGCAGAACGCGCCGCAGTCCTTTTGGGCGGAGAACAGCTCGTCGGCAAAGGGGGCGTAGACCACGGCGTATTCCACCTGCCCGTCGTGGGCCAGCGCCACGGAGATGTTGCTGTAATGCAGGCGGCGGACAAAGTTGGTGGTGCCGTCGATGGGGTCGACGATAAACGTCCACGGCTGAGTCAGCGCCGCGTGATCCCCCTCCTCGCCGAAGAAATCCGCCTCCGGCAGCAGCGCCAGCAGCTCCCGCTTCAAAAAGCCCTGCACCGCCACATCGTACTTGGTGACAAGGTCGGCGGCGCCGTTCTTCTCCGTGGTGACCTGCTCGATGTCATGAGCCTCCCGCACCATATCCCCGGCGCACCGGACGATGCGCTCCAGCTCCTGCAGCATATGTTCCTTCATAGGGGATCCCTCCTGATGACTGTTCCGGCTTGTGCGCCGGTGTATGTATCGTGTATGACCGCAGCCTCCCCCGCCACCAGCACGGCGTCCAGTCCGGACGCCATCCGGCAGGGGTGCTGATAGTCGCCGTTTTCCCGGAGCTGCGCCGGATCAAAGACGCAGAGATCCGCGTCCATATCGACAGCAATGGTCCCCTTGCCCCGCAGACGCAGCGCCTTGGCGGGGAGCGCCGTCATCTTCCGGACGGCCTGCTCCGGCGTGAGGATGTGCTTTTCCATAACGAAGTGTTGGATGAGACGGGGGAACGTGCCGTAGACACGGGGATGGGGCATCCCCTCCGTGGGGTAGGTGGCGTCGGAGATCAGATTGGACAGCTCGCTTTGCAGAATGGCGGCGATGTCCTCCTCCGAGGCCATGAAGTCGATCATGGTGATCTGGCAGTCCTCCCGTACCAGCAGGTCGCAGCAGCAGTTCAGCGGGTCCTGCCCCGTCAGCGCCGCGATCTGGGCAAGGCTCTTGCCCAAAAACGGGTGATCCTCCGGACAGTGGAGGCTGGTGAGATAGATGCCGTCCCAGCCCGCCAGACGGGCAATGTCGTCGAAGCCGTCGCCTGTCTCGATGCGCTGTGCCAGCTCCCGCCGGGCGGCGGGGTCCCGGAGACGGCGCACCACCGCGTCCATGCCGCCCTCCAGAAACTCCGGCGGCAGGATGTGCAGCAGCTGGGTGGAGCCGGCGGTGTAGGGGTACACATCGCAGCTGACGTCCAGTCCCTCCTGCCGCGCCTGTTCTAAAAGCGCCAGCGCACGGGGGATCCTTTTACCCCAGCTGTCCCGCCCCATGGCCTTCAGGTGGCTGATGTGCAGGGGAATGCGGAGCGTCCGCGCCACGGTGAGCATCTCCTCCACGGCGGTGCAGACCCCGGCACCCTCCTGCCGCATATGGACGGTGAGGGGGATATCCTGTCCCCGCAGCGGCGCCAGCGCACGGAGCAGCTCCTCCGTGGTGCAGAAGCACTCCGGCGCATAGCCCAGCCCCAGCGACACGCCCAGCGCACCGTCGGCCAGCGCCTGCTCCATGGCGCGGTGGATGGCGCGGTAGTGCGCGTCCTCCAGACGCTCCAGCTCATATCCGGCGGCGGCCGCCCGCAGGGTACCCATGCCCACCAGCATCCCGGTGTGGAGGGGCAGCGCCCGCAGCGCCGCCAGATACGCCGCCATGGAGATGGCGGGCAGCGTTTCCGGTATGTCGCCGGTGATGGGCCGCAGGTAGGCGCGGATGGCGGCGTCGTGCGCGCCGCCGAAGGGGGCGGCGGACAGACCGCAGTTGCCGTTGACGATGGTGGTCAGCCCCTGCCGCAGCTCCAGCTCTCCGTAGCTGGGGCGGAACGCCGCCGCGTCGGCGTGGCGGTGGATGTCGATGAAGCCGGGAGTCACCACCTTGCCGGAGGCGTCGATGGTGCGGCGCGCTTGGGCGGCGGACAGGTCGTCCACCGCGGTGATCCTTCCGGCGGTGACGCCCACATCGGCGGCAAAGCCGGGGCGGCCGGTGCCGTCGAGCACCGTACCGCCGCGGATAATGGTATCAAACACAGTATCGTCTCCCTACTTCCCCTGTTGGACGGGGATGGTGATGGTAAAGCGGGTAACGCCCCCGCCGCTTTCACAGCGGATAGCGCCCCGGTGCGCCTCCACGATGGCCTTGGCGATGGGCAGGCCCAGCCCGAAGCTGTCGCCATTGGTGCGGGAGGCGTCCGCCCGGTAAAACCGGTCGAAGATGTGGGGCAGCTTGTCGGCAGGGATGGCGTCCCCCTGATTTTCCACCCAAAGGCAGGCGTTTTTCCCCTGCCGCACCGCGTCCAGCCGGATCTCCGTGTGGGGCGCGGCGTATTTTACGGCGTTGTCCAGCAGAACGGCCACGGCCTGTTCCAGCTTCTGCCCGTCGCCCCGCACCAAAAGTCCCGGCGCAATGTCGTAGGACAACGTGTGTCCCGCCTCATACGCCACCGGCTCGAACCGCAGGGCCACGTTGGCCGCCGCGTCCGACAAGTCCGCCGTGGTATCCGGCAGGCGGGTATCGCCCCGCTCCACCCGGGACAATGTGAGCATATCCTCCACCAGCTGCTTCATCCGGCGGGACTCGGCGCGGATGTTGTCCACATACTGCCGCTGCTCCGGCGCAGCGCCCTGCTCCAGCAGCTCCGTCGAGGACAGGATCACCGTCAGGGGCGTTTTCAGCTCGTGGCTGGCGTCGGACAGGAACTGCTTCTGCTGCGCCCACGCCCGGTCCACCGGGCGGGTCACGGCGCCGCTGAGCACATAACTGCACACGAACAGCACCGCCAGCGCCGCAAGGCCGATGAGCAGGCTGCCGGTCAGCAGACTGCGGAGGGTGGCCTGCTCCAGTGTGCTGTCGGTAAAGGCGATGCGGGTGGACAGCAGCCCCTCCTGCCGCAGATAGCGCAGGTGGTGCGCCGGCAGCACGCCCTCCTCGCTCTCCGCCGCCAGCGCGGCGGTGACGATCTCCGCCAGCGCCGCCTTGTCCGTCAGGTCGTAGTAGCTGTTGCCGGAGACACGGACGGTGCCGCTGGCATAGACCTCCGCCACAAAGCAGGGCAGCCCCTCCTGCCCCGGGCGGTACAGCTCGTAGCCGCTGCTGGGCTGGAGCGCCTGCTGTAATTGCTGGCGCACATTACGGGAGATGACGGCGCGGGAGGAGAAGTACACAGCGGCGAACACCGCCAGCAGCACGCAGAACACCATGCCCATGTTCAGCCCCACGACCTTCCAGCGAAGCTTGCGGATCATGCCGTCACCTCCTCCAGACAGTATCCCACCATGCGCAGCGTCTTGATGCGCACACGGGAGTGCAGGTGGGTCAGCTTCCGCCGCAGGAAGGAGATATACACCTCCACGTTGTTGTCCTCGGCGGCGGAGTCGTAGCCCCATACCTTCAATATAAGCTGCTCCTTGGACACGATCTGGCTGCCGTTTCTCATCAGCAGCTCCATGAGATCGTACTCCCGGCGGCTCAGGCGGACGGAGCGCTCTCCGCAGGCCAGCAGGAACGTGGCCCTTTGCAGACGCAGATCGCCGAAGCACGTCTCACCGCTGTCCGCCGTTTCGCCGCCCCGCCGCAGCAGGGAGCGGATGCACGCCAGCAGCTCCTCTGTTTCAAAGGGCTTTGTCAGGTAGTAGTCGGCGCCGCAGTCCAGTCCCCGCACCCGGTCGCTCAGATCGCTGCGGGCGGTCAGCATCAGCACCGGCACTGTCTCGCCGCCGGCGCGGAGCTGCTGCAACAGGGAGAAGCCGTCCAGCCCCGGCAGCATGGCGTCCAGCAGCACCAGATCGTAGATACCGCTGCGGGCATTGTCCAGCCCGGACACGCCATCGTAGCTGACGTCTACGGCGTAGCCCTGCCGGTGCAGCAGCTCCGCCAGCGTACCGGCCAGACGTTTTTCATCCTCCACGATAAGAATACGCACGGGCAGTCCCCCCTTTTCTCTGGATCGTCTCCTCTTATACCACAAAAAGGTGCGTTTTGCAACGCACCTTTCGTGTTCAGCTCAGACCGTTCTCCGCCAGCGTCAGAACCTGTACCAGCGATGTCTCCTCCATACGGTAGATGGTGGACTCGTCGTTCAGCGTCACATAGCGGCCGCCGTCTCCGGTGGGCAGGCCGATGGTGACGGTCAGCGCCTCCTCGCGGCCGGTGATGCCGGTATAGGTCACCACCAGGATCGCCTCCGGCGTGTTGAGCCCGCAGACGGCGGCAGCGCCCTCGGCGGGGGCATAGTCCACGCAGGAGGTCACGCTCAGACGGGACAGCTCCTCCACCAGCGGGGCGGTCTTCTCGGTTACATCCCGGGCGCCCACCTTCCGCACGCCGTCCGCCGACCGGATGGTGAAGCGCTCTCCGTCGGCGCCGGCAATAACGGCGGTACGCAGCGTATCCTCGGTGATGGCGGGCATGGTGGGCAGCACCGCCATGTCATAAATGCTGCCGTCCAGCAGCTGAAAGATCTTCACGGCATCGTCGGACACCAGACGCACGGACGCGTCCTCGGCGCACAGCAGGTACCAGTCGCCGGAGGCGGCCTGATCGCCCCGTGTGAAGGTCAGCGTCTCGCCGTCCGCCGTGACGGAGAGACTGGTCTTGGCGTCGTCCAAGCCGTACTCCGACAGATCGTCCCCCGCCTGCACCGGCGTGGAGGCGGTCATGGCGGCGGCAGCCTCCAGCAGCGCCGGCATACCGGCCTGATCCAGCGGGAACGTGGCGTCGTCCTGCCAGAACCATACGCCGTCGTCGTCCCGGCGGAAGCGCAGCACCTGCGTGTCGTCGGACAGCACCAGCGCCGTGATGCCCTCCGGCGGCAGCGCCGCCTGCGCGTTGGGGTCTGTGTCGGCGTCCGGCTGTGCCTTGTGGCCGCAGCCCACCAAAAGCGCCGCTGTCAGCAGCAGCGCCGGCAAATATACGTGTCGTTTCATAGGGAATTCTCCTTTCTCGATAGGAACCATGCCAGTATACCAGCTTCGTGTACAAAAGTGAAGAACAAAACGTGAATAAACCGCCGAAAACTGAAAAAATATACTTTACAAACCATTTATTTTATGGTAGCATACCAAGGTACGCGACTGAGTCGCTGCCCCTTGCCTTAGCCCTGCGGAGCGGTCCATCTCTCCCGTGGCTCAGGATGCGGGCGTAATTTATGAAAGGTGGAAACACAACTATGATGCTGAAAGACCAGAAGACCTCCATCATCGAGGCCAATCGTACCCACGAGACCGACACCGGCTCCCCCGAGGTGCAGGTGGCGATCCTGACCGAGCGTATCAACCAGCTGACCGCTCATCTGAAGGTGCATCCCCACGACTTCCACAGCCGCCGCGGTATGCAGATGATGATCGGTAAGCGCCGTCGTCTGCTGGACTATCTGGCCAAGAAGGACATTGAGCGTTATCGTGCCCTGATCGCCAAGCTGGGTCTGCGTAAGTAAGTTGAAACAGGGTGATGTGCGTCCGCGCATCACCCTTCTTTCACATTCTGCGCCGTGTTCACATCCAACCATTAGCAGTTGAAAATGCGCCGAAACCGTCGCTTTCGGGGTGTTTTCAAGTGCTAACGGCGATGAGACCGGCACAGGATGCTATTTCACAAAAAGGAGAAACGATATGTCGACTATCATCACCAAGCGCCAATTCCCCCACTATCACAAGTACACCATGGATCTGGCCGGCCGTCCCCTCACGCTGGAGGTGGGCAAGCTGGCTGAGCTGGCCAACGCCGCCGTCATGGTGGGCTACGGCGACACCCGCGTGCTGTGCTGCGTCACCGCCGCGCCCCGTCCCCGGGACGGCATCGACTTCTTCCCCCTGAGCGTGGACTTTGAGGAGAAGATGTACTCCGTGGGCCGCATTCCCGGCAGCTTCAACCGCCGCGAGGGCCGCCCCGGTGAAAAGGGCATCCTGACCTCCCGCGTCATTGATCGCCCCATCCGTCCCCTGTTCCCCTACGACTTCCGCAACGACGTGTCCGTGATGTGCACGGTCATGGCCGTGGATCACGACTGCTCCCCTGAGATCGCCGCCCTGATCGGCACCTCCGCCGCGCTGGCCATCTCCGACATTCCCTGGAACGGCCCCGTGGGCGCCCTGAAGGTGGGTCTGGTGGACGGCAAGCTGGTGCTGAACCCCGACAGCGAGCAGCGCAAGGTCTCCGATCTGGACGTGACCGTGGTCTCCACCGGCAAGAAGGTGGTCATGATCGAGGCGGGCGCCAATCAGGTGACCAACGACACCATGTTCGAGGCCATCAAGATGGCTCACCAGGAGAACCAGAAGCAGATCGCCCTCATCAACCAGATGGTCAGCGAGATCGGCAAGCCCAAGTTCGACTATCCCCACGCCGACTTCGATCAGGAGCTGTTTGACAAGATCGTGGCCGCCACCATGGAGGACGCCAAGGCCGCCATGGACACCGACGACAAGAACGTCCGCGAGGCCCGCTGGAACCAGCTGATCGAGAAGTGGCACGAGCTGTTTCTGGAGGACTATCCCAACATGGATCAGTATCTGGATGAGATCACCTATAAGTTCCAGAAGAAGATCGTGAAGGCATGGCTGCTGGAGGGTCACCGCGTGGACGGCCGCCAGAAGAACGAGATCCGTCCGCTGGACGCCGAGGTGGGCGTGCTGCCCCGCGTGCACGGCTCCGGCCTGTTTACACGCGGCCAGACCCAGGTGCTGTCCGTCTGCACGCTGGACACTCTGTCCGCCAACCAGAAGCTGGACACCATCTGGGAGGAGACCGAGAAGCGCTACATGCACCACTACAACTTCCCCGGCTACTCCGTGGGCGAGGCCAAGCCCGCCCGCAGCCCCGGCCGCCGCGAGATCGGCCACGGCGCGCTGGCCGAGCGTGCCCTGCTGCCCGTGATCCCTCCTGTGGAGGAGTTCCCCTACGCCATCCGCGTGGTGTCTGAGGTGGTCAGCTCCAACGGCTCCACCTCTCAGGGCTCCATCTGCGGCTCCACGCTGGCGCTGATGGACGCCGGTGTGCCCATCTCCGCGCCTGTTGCCGGTATCTCCTGCGGTCTGATCCAGGACGACGAGGGCGGCTTCACCACCTTCATCGACATTCAGGGCGTGGAGGACTTCCACGGCGAGATGGACTTCAAGGTGGCCGGCACCAAGAAGGGCATCACCGCCATCCAGATGGACCTGAAGAACGACGGCCTGACCATGGAGATCATCCGCAACGCGCTGGATATCACCTATGACGCCCGCTGCCAGATCCTGGATCAGGTGATGCTGCCCGTCATCAGCGAGCCTCGCCCCGAGGTCAGCCGCTACGCACCCAAGATGATCACCATGCACATTGATCCCGACCGCATCCGCGAGGTCATCGGCAAGGGCGGCAGCGTGATCCAGAAGATCGTGGCCGAGTCCGGCGCCAAGGTGGATATTGACGACGACGGCACTATCCACATCGCCTCCCCCGACGCCGAGAGCTGCGAAAAGGCCAAGAAGTTCATCGACGATATCGTGTTCGTCCCCGAGGTGGGTAAGCTGTACTACGGCCGCGTCGTACGCCTGATGACCTTCGGCGCCTTCGTGGAGATCGCGCCCGGCAAGGACGGTCTGGTGCACATCTCCAAGCTGGCCGACAAGCGCATCGAGAAGGTGGAGGACGCCTGCAAGGTGGGCGATATGATGTGGGTCAAGTTCATGGAGATCGACGAGAAGGGTCGCTGGAACCTGTCTCACAAGGACGCCATGAAGGAAATCGCCGCCAAGGAAGCCGCCGGCGAGAAGATCCAGTAACGCTCCCCTTCCGGCAGAAAAATTGATAGAAAGCCCCCCGCTTTCGGTTCACACCGAAA
>OIXH01001378.1_pt1 | contig 27498 bp, 29 predicted proteins | sample 1587741 | NCBI WGS metagenome assembly OIXH01 (sample SAMEA3888916, study PRJEB22519) | human gut metagenome | biome: human gut; feature: human-associated habitat; material: faeces | place: Denmark | collected 2011 | reverse complement strand
GATTGTTCATATTGTCGCTCCTTTTCTTAAAAAAGAAACGGAGCTGCTGACAGTTCTATTATACCGCCAGCAGCCCCGCAAATCAATGATGGGTTTGGAAAACCTTATGTCCCGGCTTCCTCACTCTCCCGCTTGTCGGCGTACTTGCGGAACACCTCATAAAGCTGCTGTTCCAGTTCCCGGCGTTTGGCTGCTTCCTGTTCCGGCGTGAACACCGGGGAGAGATTTTCCAGTGTGATTTCCTTTCCCTGAAAAGTCACGATTTCGATTTCCTTTTTGTATCTGATATTACTTATAAGATCACCTTTCCTTTCCATGCTGCCGCTGTTGCCGTTTCAGTTCCGCTAAAATCTCCGGCGGGATACGGTCAACCAGCCGCCGCATATCGTCCAGTTCGCTTTTTAACTTCGCCCGTTCCATCGTGTCATTCATCTTGCCTTTTTCGCTGGCCTTTGCCCTGACTTCCAGCTTTTCATTTTCCGCTAACAAGTCATTGATTGTGACCTTGTATTTTTTCAGTTGCCCGGAGAAGTTCTCCATCTGCGGAAACCACTTTTTCAGCATGGAGAGGGCTTCCTCTTTCTTCTTTCCGGCGTTCAGCGGGGTAATGCCGGAGAGAACCGCTTCAATGGCCCTCGCCTGTTTGGAGAGGTTGACCGCCTGTTTGAACAGCCGGGTGGGGATATGCTTCCGGCCCGTCTTGCTGGCGCTTTCCCCACGCTCCAGGTCGGGGTACTGCTCCACCATACAGGCGTGAAAATCGTCCTGCCACTTCGTCAGATTGGCCCGGTTGCCGATAATTTCTTTGGCGCACAGGCGGTTGTCCTTTGTCAGCGGCACAAAGACCAAGTGCAGATGGGGCGTTTTTTCATCCATGTGTACCATAGCCGAAACGATGTTCTCCCGGCCCACCCGGTCAATGAGGAAGTCCGCCGCCCTCTGGAAGTAGGCCGCTATCTCCTTTGGGGACTTGCCCTTGAAAAACTCCGGGCTGGCGGTAATCAGCGTGTCCACAAACCGAGTGCTGTCCTTGCGGGTGCGGCATCTGGCCTGCTCGATGCGGCTCTGAATGAAATGGTAGTAGCGGCCATCCGGCTTGACGATGTGGAAATTGTACTTGCTCCGGCTGGTGTCAATGTCCGGGTTGCTGGCGTACTGCTCCTTTTTCCGTTCATGGTGGGCTTCCAGCGGCCCCGCCGGGTGGCCCTTGTGCTTCTCAAATCGCAAAATTGCGTGTTGTGCCATTGAACTCCTTTCCCCATTCCATTCCTTTCCGGCGGGTTTTCCCGCCGAAAATATCTCTGATAGGATTGGAATGGAATGAATGTAAATAGATGGTTTTAATCTCTGTATTTCTATATACCGTCAGATTTCCGTACTTCAAGAGGATTGATTTTCGTACTCGCCAAGTACGGTTTTCAGCCCTCCGGCGTACCATAACCGGATTTCTTGAAGTCGGTGTTTGGAACCGCTTCATAGGATTTCGGGTAAATGCGGTTGGGTTTTCCACAGCCCTGTTTCTGGATTTCCACCAGCCCCGCATACTGCAACTCCCGCAGGGTGTTGACCGCTTTCTGCCGCCCGCAGCGGAGCAAAGCGACCACCTCGCAGATGGGGTAGTACAGGTAGACCCGCCCGTACTCGTCCGCCCAGCCGTTCTTCCGGGACAACTCCGCCCGGCGCAGGACAAAGGCATACAGCACCTTCGCTTCGTTGCTCAAGGGCTGGAATGTGGGTGCTTCAAAAAGGAAATTGGGGAGCCGGGTGAAACTGAACGCCTTTTCCGGCTGGTGAATATAAATCGTGTTTGTCATAGCGTGTTTTGTGGACGGTTAGAGGCCCGTTTTCCGGGGCGAATGATAAATGATACCAGCCGCCCCGGTTGAGGGCTTGCGGAGCCTTGCAAATCAAGGCTTTTCCCGCTCTTAACTGTCCACAGCAGACCTCCTTTTCCGTTCACTTTCTGTTTTCTGCCGCCTGTGAACTCTGGCGGCGCAGTCCGGGCAGTATTTGCCCCGGTTGGACTTCGGGACGAACACACCGCCGCACTCCGCACAGCGTTTCAAGTCCCTGTCCCGGTAAATCTCCGCTTCCAGCGTCCTGTCCAGCGGCAAGACCGCCCAGCGGAACCACTTGCAGCAGACGGAGAACGAAATCATCTGCGGACAGGCGCAGGTGTCGCCATCGTCCAGCGCAAGGCAGTTTCCGTCCTCGCAGTTGCAGCACTCCCGGCGTATCAGGCCGCTGGCTCGTCTCTTCTGGGGCGGGGTTATGCGGTAGGGGGAGCCGTCCGGCCTGTGTTCCAGCGGCGGCAGGTGTTGATAGGGTCTTTTGCTCATGCGTCCCTCCGTTTTCTTTGGCGTGTTCTGTTTCCAAGGTGCTTGTCCATCGATGAACTATCCCAAGTCTACACCTTTTTGACCGCCTGTGCCGTATATCCAAGAGGTAGGAAATCAGCCTGAAAAACTCCCTATTTCCACGCTCTCGGATTTGTGATATAATCAAAAAAAGATAAAAGACAAATTCAGGTTTCTGGTCTTCTTGCACAAAATAAAGGAGGAGCTATTATGCAAATTGTTTATATTCCAAGCGAATCAATGTCTGTTCAAGGTAAAAAAGATGAAATCTATAAAAGATATGGGAAAGACTGGAATATTAGAGAACAGGGAGGAGGTAACGGAAATTGGTTGTTGACCAGAAAAAGTGATGTGCTTGTAGATGGAAAAAGTTATCGTACTTTTGTACTTGAACACTACGGTAAATCCAAGCTGACAGCGAAGCTTGTTGATAAATTTCGTGAAGATGTAGCAAATGGTAAAATAAAACTGTAAATGCCTATGCCGTTATGCTATGAGCATAGTACATAGCATAACGGCTTCTCTTTCGTTGAGCTAGCAAGGAGGGTGAATATGTCTTTATCCATACAAGAGCGATTAAAAGACCTACGTGTGGAGCGTGGCTTGACGCTGGGGCAGCTTGCGGAGCAGACCGGGCTTTCCAAGTCTGCGCTGGGCAGTTACGAAACGGAAGACTTCAAGGACATCAGCCACTATGCCCTTATCCGGCTGGCGAAGTTTTACGGTGTGACCGCTGATTATCTGCTGGGGCTGTCTGAAATGAAAAATCACCCAAACGCCGATCTTGCAGACCTGCGTTTGAGTGATGAAATGATTGACCTGCTGAAAAGCGGGAGGATAGACAATACCCTGCTGTGTGAGCTGGCGGCGCACCCGGATTTCCCCCGGCTGATGGCTGACCTTGAAATCTATGTGAACGGAACGGCACTGAAACAGGCGCAGGGTGCAAACGCCATAGTGGACACGATGAGCGCAACTGTTATAAAAAAGCATAATCCTGGCATGAGTGATACGCAGTTAAGACAGCTTATCACCGCCCATATTGATGAGGACGAGTTTTGCCGCTATGTGATACAACGGGACATAAACGGGATTGCCCTTGCTCTGCGGGAAACACACAAGGACGATTTTTTCAGCGTCCCAGAGGATAACCCGCTAAAAGAAATGCTGGAAACTGCTGGTGAAATCGTCAGCCAGGACAGCGACACGGAACAAGCGTACTTGGCGTTTATCTGCAAACGGCTCAAGCTGAATTTTAGGAAGCTGTCAGTAGAAGAACGGAAGTGGCTGAAAAAGATTGCGGAAAAATCCGACTTGCTGAAGAATCCAAAACCGCAGAGAGGACGAAGATAAAAAATGCCTGAACGGCGGTTCTGGTTTTTCAGAACCACCATCCAGGCATTTTGTTTAGTAATAGAAAAAGGTGCAGTTGATTATTGCGTATTGTCAATCTCTCTCAAACCGGGTAGTAAAAATACGGCAAGCGCAACGATGATAATGCCAATTCCGCAAATGACAAACCATTTCTCAACTCCCAGCCGCTCCGCCAGAGGCCCGGAAATGACAAGGCCAAACGGCATGGCGAGGGAAGCGGCGCTTGTCAGTAGAGAAAAAACTCTCCCCAGATATTCTGGTTTGACCGTTTCTTGAAAAATCGCATTTTGCACACCGTAAAATGGAGCGGAAATTCCCATAACAGTACAGCACACAACAAAGACAAGAAATGCGTCTGGCGGCAAAAGCCCGGAGAGCATATTGCTAACGCCCATCAGGAGAACGGAAAGACCGATGGTGTACCGCCGTTTCTTAAAACCGCCCCAAATGCTCAGAATGACTCCGCCAAGCAGCATACCAACCGCAAAAGCAATTTCAGCGGCAGAGGCATGGGCCGGTGTTCCTTTGAAGTATGACATACAGATGAGAGGAAAAAGCGTACTGATTGGCATATAAAAGAACATATAAATTACACCAATCCAGAGCAGAGCAAAGAGGCCCCTGTTTTGCTTTAATACCACATACCCCTCTTTCATATCCTGTAAAAACTGTTGTCTTTTCGTTTCTGGACATAGTTCAGGCGTTGGTATGGACGAAATCGCAACAGTCACACAGGCAAGGATTGCACCCACAATATCTAACAATATAATTGCATTAAGAGGCCAAACAGCATATAAAAACGCTGCGGCAGCTGGACTGATAATCGCACTTACTGCTTGCATGGTCTGCGTGTAACCAGCGCATTTTGTAAGTTCCTCTTTTGGCACAATCATAGGTGTTGCTGCGCTGAATGCTGGAGAATGAAAAGCAGTTCCCGCACTTCGGATTAACAGGACAACCATAATAGACCATACGGGCAATTCCATGTAAAACGCCACCAGCGCCAGAATACCGCCAGCGGCGGCAATTATCAAATCCGCACCAATCATTACGCTTTTACGGCTGTGCCGGTCAACAAAAGCACCTGCAAACGGGCCTAAACAGGCTTGCGGCAAAAATCCAATCAGTGTTGCCGCCGTCAATATGATTGCAGAATTAGTTTTCGCAACCAAATAAAAGATAATGGCCATTTGCAAAATACCGCTGCTAATAAAGGATATTGCTTGTCCGGCAAGAAGTGTAAAATAAGTTTTTCTCCATGAATTGTTGTTTTGGGTCATAATGCGAACCTCCTTTTTTATTGCATTGTTCCTTTGTTTCTGCAATAAAAAGCAGGCGTTGTCCCACAGAGAGGGCAGACGCCTGCATAACAACAAAGCACGAAAAAACACCACGATACAGTTCAAAGACTGCTCGTGTCAAACCTACGTGTTCCTTTGCATACGCACGCAAAAAAAGCCCACCATCATGTGGAAAGGTACTTCTACTTTTTATTGCTTATTAGCGTACACAAATTAACACACGTAAGCCTCCTTCCAATCTCAAACTGTCGCACAGTATAACACACATCCGATAGACTTGTCAACCATTTTTAACCTTGTTTTCCATCTTGTTTTTCCATCTCTTACGGGCAGTAGCAAAGCCAGGCGAGCCAGTCAACGGTCAAGATGAACGGCGCTTTCAGCGCCGCCGTTGACAGTCTCGCCCGTCTTTGCTAATGGGTAATCAAGGCGGGAAAGCCATTTTAGGGCTTTCCCGCCCATTTCAATTTTGGGAGAAGAAAGGCCCCAAAATGAACGAGTGCGGCCAAACACTTTTAGGGATTGGCCACCTTGTCCACCCATCCAGCGGGGCGGCGGGGAACGGTCAAGGCCGGGCGTCAGCCCATTCATTTCAGCCTTGACGGTTTCCTGCCGTCCTGCTACTTTTCCCGGAGTGTGGCCACACATCTGGTCACGGTGTCCAGAGCTTTGGGACTTTTTGTCCCATAGGCCGGGGGCGGAGGACGAGGGACGGGGGCTTTCATAATACGCCCTGTCTGCTGCTGAAATCAGCCCTTTGTTTCCGGCTTACCAGCCCCAAACAAAGCCCTGCTTTCCTGCCGCGTCAAATGCCCTTGCCCTCCCCGGCGGCAACGGTATTTTCAGGGCAACGCCGACAGAGCGTATAACACACTACACTTTGCTCCGCAAAGTCGTGTGCCAAATGGGGCGCTGCCCCCTTTGGAAACCCCCGCAACAAACAGGTGCTATGCACCCAGCCGGGAGCATAGCGCCGTTTGTTGTCAGCAGCCCGTTTCACGGTCTGCGTGTAGTTCCTTGTAAACTGACCTAAGCCGTGTTATTTATAACCAACTCATACCTGCCACAATTATCCCCCATATTTTCATTATATACGGGATACATATTAACTTTTAATGAATCCCTAGTACCATCTAAATTTAAATCATAAAACACAGGGGTGCTTAACAAGTCATCAAAATTATATTTAATAATATTTGTTATTGGTGTGGTCTCTGTGTTTCTATAAAACTCACCCTCAAAGGCTACTCCTTCTGCATCCAAATTATATGACTCAAGATAAATATTGTCATCATATAAATTTAACGTAATTTTGAACTGTGCCATTACGGGATCTCCGGGAATTTTGCGGGCGTTTGTAACTACTGATACGCTATTGTTCTCAATGTATCCGGTACAAGTATCATAGAAATACAAATGAGAACCTCCCATTTGGTGATAATAATCAAAAGTGATTTGATTATTGTTAATATTTTTAATATCTATCCACGCCTCGTTATATGTACCCCAGTTTTCTTGATTATTAAGTAGAGGAATAGAGTTTTCCCAGTCCCATTTTCCTATATATGTAGAATAATCTATAGTTTTTTCTTTTTCCAATAGTATTTCTTTAACATCGATCCATTCACTATCTTGACCAATATAATTATCCTCTACAATTACAGTTACTGTTTTGTAGCCTTCTTTAGATATGGTAATTTCATGATTATCGTCAACCAAATATATATCACAATTACCTATCATATCAGTCGTTTCATTTAAACCGTTGCCATATGAGATAGTAGCATCTGAAATACGGCCGTTGGTATCTTTATCGCCAACGGTGATTGTAGCACATTTTGTTTTTAGTAATTCTTCAACGGCACCGCGAACATTCAGCATCGGATATTCACGTCCGGCATCTTCTCCTGTCACGCCAATAGCTTTGCATTTTGAACCTTTAATAATGTACTCCTTAACCTCTGCCGCCGTTAACGTTGGGTCAATACCCCACAATACTGCCGCTGTTCCTGTTACCATAGGGGCTGCCACAGAAGTACCAGAGCTAGGATTATACCATGTATTATTATAGGTTTCGTCTTGCCCGTTTATCTTAATAGTAAAACTATTTGTCGCATTACATACCTTTATATCTTCGCCCGGTGCGTATATATCTACCATATCTCCGTAATTAGAAAAATATGTTAATGTATAATTATCATCTTGTTTATCATTTTTAACAGCGCCAACAACAATAAAATGTTTTCTCAATTCATTATAACTAATACCATACTTTTTGCATACATCTTGTATTTTAGAATTATTCTTTGTCATTCCGCACCATGATCCACTAAATCGAGCTTCTACCCCCGGTCCTTCGTTATCCTCTCCGTTGCCAGCACCTTGTATCACTAAAAAGTCCTTACCATTTTTTATCAGTTCGCACATTGCTAAAGATGTATATACAGACTCAAGTTCAGCTAATAATTCATCGTATCTTTTTTGACGTTCATATGACGTGAATTCATACTTTTTGTTACCGTATTCATCTTTTTCATGTTTATTTTCATTATAATATTTTTCAGATAGGTAATACATACCATACGAATAATTTAGCACCTTTGCGCCTGATTCTATTTCTTTTTTCAACGCATAAATGTATCCTAACTCAGACTCGTATTTCATTTCCCATATTTCATTTTGCCAATCATCCTCCCATGAATCAGCAGACGCAAAAATGACATTTGATTTGTTTGCTATACCAGTTATTCCTATATTATTATCGTTTGCGGCTATAATGCTGGTTACACCCGTGCCGTGATTAATATTTTTCGCTGCATTTTCATTGTTTTTTTCTTGATTATATTGTTCATAGTAATCAGTGGCAAAAGTGATTTTCCCATCTAAATCTTCGTGATTTTCCAATATTCCATTATCAATTACACCAACTGTACTTGCACCGATATATTGATTGTAATTCTCCCAAACATAGTCAGCCTCAATGGCGTTTACCCACCATTCATCATCTACTGTATAGCCAGTTTTATTATTCCTATAAACAGAAGTGTTTCCTACAAGCGATTTATCTATAAGGATATCTGCATTTGCATAATAAACCCTTTCATCATTCATTAATTTCTCTGCCATTGCATTTAATTCATTATATGTGCTGACTTCAACTTCAATTTGTAAAAGGTTGATACTGCCTGCCAATTGCGCAACAATATCACCGTTAATAATGTCCGCGATTTCTTCTTTTTCTTCTTCGCTCAAACCTCTTTTGGTAAAAGCAAGAATTATATTGTCTGTATAATAAACTAGGGTTTCATCGTCTTGAGCAATATGTTCTTTCGTCAATTCATATATGCTGTCAAGTTGTGATTCTTCGTTATAATATTTATTAACGGTTCTATAGACCAACAATATGGCTTGCTCACAAGTTGTATTTGCTTGTGGATCAATACAGTTATTGCCAACACCTTGCATTATGCCCTTATCATATGCAAAATTTACTGATGAAACTGCCCAATCGCTAATGCTGTTTTTATCGATAAAATAGTTATCATTATAAACATTTATATTTGCGTAAGAAACAGACTTGTCTATCATACGGACAAGCATCGTCGCTATTTGTTCTCTTGTAATTAAATCATTTGGTCCGAATACATTATTTCCGTAGCCTGTAACAATTCCAAGATTTGCGGCTTTCAATATTTCCGCATTGCTTGTATCAGAAAAATACATGTTTCCGGTTTCCGCATTTTCACCGCTTATTTTTTCATAAGCTCTTACAACCATTTCACAGAATTGCTCGCGGGTAATGTTAGCTTGATAATTTACCATAACACTATCTGTAACCAGCTCCGCATTTATTGCAGCATTTACTTCTTCGGTAGCCCACGAACTAGGATTACTTGAAGCAAATGTTGTAATGGGTAAAGTTACTGTCAACACCATCGCAATAACAAGTATTGCACTTACAATTTTTTCCTTCATCAGTTTTACCTCCATAAATTTAAAAAGTGCATAACCCATATTTCAGAGTTATGCACCGAAAAACATACAACCCTGACATTAGGTTGCTACACCAATACACATTACACTTTCTCGTTACAAAGTTTCAATAGTTAGAGTGTACGCTTTTACCTGGTTAGAGTACACTTTATAACGAGAAAATATACTTATTCCATTATAATGAGTATAATGTAGCATAATAAGTATAGCAAAGTTTTCTAATGTTGGCAATGTTTTTAAGAAAATTTTGTCATAATAACGATAATTGTTTTCATCTTTCCATATCTTTAGACTTGATACCTTAAAATGAGGTTAAAGTCCATACAAGACAGAGCGTAGATGTTTATTATGCCGCCTGTGCAAGCTAAAAAATGCAAAAAACCGAGTGCCGTTCAGAACTGTTCAGGTTCTGTAAGAACACTCGGTATGGCAAAGGACTGCAATTTTGATAAAATGCACACCATTGCGATTTTCTGCACACCCTTAAACGGGATAAGGCAAGTACCTTTACAAAATGCACACCCCCCTAAAATGCAGTAGCATCTACAGTTATGTAGTACGTATACGAAACCCGTATGTACAGTTCAACGTGAGATAGAGGGCATCCTCCGTCTACCCCATTTTGTACACACAAGGCACTACTTGCAAAAGAATATTTTATATATGCTCACCATTTCAAATATTAACATCTCGGACAATTTTTTACATGGTTTTGCTATTGACAAATCCTATAAAAAAAGATATAATCGACATATGACGGAAACGAGAGGTGAGCATATTGGCAAGACCTAAAAGATGCAGACGAGTTTGTACAGAACCGATTATTTCAAATTTTGTGCCGAAAAATGTAGACAATCCACAGGATGTTGTTCTTTCGGTAGATGAATATGAAGTTATCCGATTGGTTGATTTAGAAAAACTCAGCCATGAAGAGTGTGCAAAAAATATGGATATTTCCAGAACGACAGTAACGGAAATTTATGAAAGTGCAAGAGAAAAAATAGCAGAATGTCTGGTACGAGGAAAAGGGCTTGTTATTTCAGGCGGGAACTATTGTATTTGTCAAGGAGGTTTACCGCACTGTATGAAGAAAACCTGTATTAAGTCAAATGTAAAATTATCAAAAGGAGAGAATACAATGAGAATAGCGGTAACTTATGAAAACGGAGAAATTTACGGACACTTTGGACATACCGAGCAGTTTAAGATTTATGACATTGAAGAAGGGAAAATTATCAAATCCGAGGTGGTAAATACAAACGGATCAGGGCACGGGGCATTGGCAGGTTTCTTATCTGATGTCGATGTAGATATTTTAATTTGCGGCGGCATTGGCGGCGGCGCACAAATTGCACTTTCAAATGCCGGAATTAAATTATATGCAGGTATTACAGGAAATAGCGATGACGCAGTAGCTAAATTACTTGCAGGAGAACTTGAGCATAATCCTAATGCAAATTGTAACCATCATCATAGCGAACACGAACATAATTGTGGAAGCGGCGGTTGCGGACATAATGGGTGCCACTAATATGGATAATAAAGATACACTTTCAAAGCTATCGTTTTGGAATAAGCTAACCGATAACGAAAAAGAAACAGCTGTTCGCGGCTCTGTCATAAAGAAATATGATAAGGGAGTTTATATCTATGGTTTCACCGACGCTTGCCTTGGATTCGTATATGTAAAACAGGGTTCAATCAGAGTGTATATCACATCGGATGAAGGCAGGGAAATTACACTGTTTCATATTGCAAAGGGTGATACGTGCATTTTATCTTCCGCTTGTGCTCTTTCGGGTGTCTCTCTCAATGTTCAAATGGTTGCAGAAAATAATACCGAACTTTTTGCAATAGGGGCCGGTACTTTTGAAAAACTTGTTAAAAGTAACATCTACCTAAAATCCTTTGCTTACGAATTGACAGCGAAAAGACTTTCGGATGTTGTTTGTGTTTTGGAGCAGATTTTATTTGCTCATTTTGACTCACGCATGGCACAGTTTTTGATTTCTGTTTACGAACGCACAGGCTCAAAAATAATTAAAATGACTCAAGAGGCAATCGCAAGAGAAGTGAATTCCGCCCGTGAAGTTGTTGCGCGAATGTTGAAACAATTTGAGAATGACGGCATTATCTCTATCGGCAGAGGTACGATAACAATCAAAGATTTAAATACTCTTGAAAAAATTATAAATTAATTTCATCAAATGAGACTCGGTTACAGAAACTTTACTTTATTTTGTGTATTATATAATTATAAAAATAAATGTAAAGCGAGGAGAAAACAATGGCTGAACTTAAGATAACAAAAAATAATTTTGAAAATGAAGTGTTAAAATCCGATATTCCTGTACTTATTGACTTTTGGGCAGCTTGGTGCGGCCCGTGCCGAATGATGTCGCCTGTTATTGCAGAGCTTGCGGAAAAATACGAGGGCAAGGCTAAAATTTGCAAAGTAAACGTGGATGAAGAACCTGAGCTTGCTGCTGCTTTTAAGGTTATGAGCATTCCTATGTTTGCGGTAATTAAAAACGGACAGGTTACCGACAGCTTAATCGGAGCAAGACCAAAAGAGGATTTGGAGGTGCTCATTAAATGAGTTTATTAAATATGTTTAAGAGAACAGATATAAATGCCGGTGTTGATGAATTTCGTAACACTCAGGGCGCTGTTTTACTTGATGTCAGAACTAAAGAGGAATATAATGACGGGCATATTGAGGGAAGCATTAATATTCCTCTCCAAAATATTTACTCGGTACAAACAGTCATTACTGATTTGGACAAGCCCGTTTTTGTTCATTGCCTGAGTGGCGGAAGAAGTGCACAGGCAACATCTATATTAAAGTCAATGGGATATAAGAATGTAGAGAATATTGGCGGTATCAGTAGTTTTCGTGGTGAGATAATGAGGTGATTTTATGAAAATTGTAATAGTAGGCGGAGTTGCAGGCGGTGCTACTGCCGCAACAAGATTAAGACGGTTAGATGAAAAGGCAGATATTACTATTTTTGAACGCTCCGGTTTTATATCCTATGCGAACTGCGGTTTGCCATATTATATCGGCGGAGTAATTGAGGACGAAGAAGAACTTACTTTGCAGACTCCAAATAACTTTTGGAACAGATTTCGTATAAAGGTAAATGTTCGTCACGAGGTAACCTCAATCAATACTGACAGAAAGACAGTTACTGTTCATAATCTTGAAACTGACGAAATATTTGAGGATACATATGATAAATTGATTTTATCTCCCGGTGCAAAACCCGTTATGCCCAATTTAACCGGTATAGACAGCGATAATGTTTTTACACTCCGAACGGTTGAAGATACACTCAAAATTCATCGCTTCGTAGAAACAACCAAACCAAGGACAGCTGTTATGGTAGGTGGCGGATTTATCGGTCTTGAAATGGCTGAAAATCTATCGGAACTCGGTATCAAGGTCACAGTTGTGCAGCGTGGAAATCAACTTATGAATACTTTGGATTACGATATGGCTACAATGATACACAGCAAGCTTCGTTCTGAAGGTTTGAATTTGAAATTAAACGGTGATGTAATCGGATTTGAAGAAAAAGATGATGGCGTTTCTGTTTTACTGCATAATGATGCACCGATAAAAACCGATATGGTTATTCTTGCGATAGGTGTCGCACCTGATAATACTCTTGCAAAAGATGCTAATATGGAGCTTGGTATAAAAGGCGCTATCGTAGTAAATGACAAAATGGAAACTTCTATTTCTGATATATATGCAGTGGGTGATGCTGTTCAGGTAAAGCATACCATAACCGGCAATAACGCAGTTATATCTCTTGCCGGTCCTGCAAATAAGCAGGGAAGAATTGCCGCAGATAATATTTGCGGAAGAAACAGCAGATACAAAGGCTCAATGGGAACATCGGTTATTAAATTATTTGATTTAACTGCGGCATCTGTGGGACTCACTGAAAAAGCTGCTAAAGATTCGGGATATGATTTTGAGAGCGTTATACTTTCACCCTCATCTCATGCAGGATATTATCCCGGTGCAACGACTATGACGATGAAGGTTGTATTTGACAAATCAAGCTTTCAAATACTCGGAGCGCAGATTGTAGGCTATGACGGTGTTGACAAGCGAATTGATGTTATTGCAACCGCAATTTTCGCAGGGCTTAAAGCAACAGAACTAAAGGATTTGGAGCTTGCCTATGCTCCACCGTATTCTTCAGCAAAGGATCCGGTTAATATGGCGGGATTTATTATTGATAATATCGCATCAGGAATAGTAAAACAGTTTCATATAAATGAAATTGATACACTTCCGCGAGATGGCAGTGTTACATTATTGGACACGAGAACTGAAAATGAATATGCAAGAGGTCATGTGGAGGGATTTATCAATATTCCTGTTGACAGTTTGCGTGAAAGACTTTCGGAAATTGATAAAACAAAACCATTATATGTAATGTGTCAAAGTGGTCTTAGAAGTTATATATCATGCAGAATACTGACGGGTGATGGCTTTGATTGCTATAACTTTGCCGGTGGCTATCGTTTTTACGAAAGTGTAAGAAATGAAAAAATGCTGTCCGAGTGTTCATATTCTTGCGGAATGGACAAGCAAGTGAGGTAACATGATGAAAAGAATATTGTTGCTATGTTTGTCACTGTTTTTGCTGCTTTGCGGTTGTGGGAATAATTCCACCCAATCCGATATGAATTACGAAAGCATTTCTATGTCTGAGGGAATAGAGCGAATGGCAAATGATGAAGGATATATTATACTTGATGTTCGTCGAGCTGATGAATTTAAAGCCGGACATATTCCGGGAGCAGTTAATCTGCCTAATGAAGAAATCGGAAGCGAGGAAATTGCGATATTGCCCGATAAGGAACAGACCATCTATATCTATTGCCGAAGCGGAAACAGAAGTAAACAAGCGGCAAATAAGCTAATTGCTCTGGGCTACAAGAACATTGTTGAATTCGGTGGATTTATGGATTACACCGGTGAAATAGAACATTAAAAAGGAGGTTTTATAAATGAAGTATGTGTGTCAAATTTGCGGATATATCTATGATGACGCAAAAGAAAAGGTTCCGTTTTCCGGACTGCCTGACGATTGGAAATGCCCACTTTGCGGTGCGGCAAAATCCGACTTCAAAGCTGAGGAAACATCGACAGAACAGACAAAATCCGCATCTGTACCGATGAAACGGTCGGATGAAAAATTATCTGCCGGTCAGCTTGCCGCTCTTTGTTCAAATCTGGCTCGCGGCTGTGAAAAACAATATAAGCCGGAAGAAGCGGAATTGTTCAAAGAACTTGCAGATTATTTCGCAGCAGTTACTCCCGCAGTAAACGATCCGACAGTCGAGAAGCTGTATGAGGCATTAATGACAGATGCAGAGAATTATGCAGGCGTCAGAGCTGTTGCGGACGAAAGTTCCGACAGAGGTGCGGCTCGTATATGTGTTTGGGGTGAGAAAGTAACAAGAATGCTTGCATCTTTAGTAAATCGTTACTTAAACGAGGGCGAAAAAATGCTTGAAAATACAAATATATGGGTATGTACAACCTGTGGCTTTGTGTATGTAGGAGATAATGCACCCGAGATTTGCCCCGTATGCAAAGTGCCTGATTGGAAATTTGAGAAAATAGAAGGGAGAGCATAATGATGGAAAAAGTTGCTGTTAGAAATTTACGACTTTGCACAAAAGATTGCCTTTGTCTTTATGTTTGCCCTGTTGGTGCAACAGATACAGAAAACAGTATTATTGATATAAATAAATGTATCGGCTGCGGTGCTTGTGCTGATGCCTGCCCGAGCAGTGCTATCAGTATGGTGCCGAAGGTTTATCCACCTCAGCAGCCAAAGACTGATGAAGTAAAGTCTGTGCTAAATGCTTTATCGAAAAATAAAGCGAATGAGGAAAAAGCGGCTCTGCAGATTGCCGCGGAAACAAACAGCGATACACTGTATCGTTTAATGAAAGCTGTGGCAAAATCCGAAAGGCTTATTGCGGAGGATATTATGCGTGAAGCCGGGTATATGCTTCCGCAAAGTGACAACGCTCACAAATTATTAGAAGAACTTATTACAGATCCTCCAACTGAGGAATTCCCCGTTGAGGCTGCTAAAAAATTACTTAAATTAATTCCGAATAATGAAAAGAAAGAGGTAAAGAAAATGGAAAAATGGAAATGTACTGTATGCGGCTATGTTCACGAAGGTCCTATGACAGATGACTTTACTTGCCCTGTTTGCAAACAGCCGGCAAGTAAGTTCGTAAAAATTGAGGACGCACCTGCAAAGAATCCTTATGCTGGAACTAAAACAGAAAAAAACCTATGGGAAGCTTTTGCCGGTGAATCTCAGGCAAGAAATAAATATACATATTTTGCGTCAGTTGCTAAAAAAGCAGGATACGAGCAAATCGCAGCCTTATTCCTGCAGACTGCAGAGAACGAAAAGGAACACGCAAAGCTGTGGTTCAAGGCTCTTGGCGAGCTTGGAGATACCGCAGAAAATCTTCTCCACGCTGCAGAAGGCGAGAATGCAGAGTGGACTGATATGTATGACCGTATGGCAAAAGAAGCTGACGAAGAAGGCTTCCACGATTTGGCAGAACAATTCCGCGGCGTTGCTGCAATTGAGAAAGCTCATGAGGAGCGTTACCGCGCACTTCTTAATAATGTGGAAACAAAGGCTGTATTTGAAAAATCCGGAGTAACTATTTGGGAATGCCGTAATTGCGGTCATATTGTTGTCGGCACTGCTGCACCCGAAATTTGCCCGGTTTGTAAACATCCACAGGCGTACTTTGAAGTTCGTAAAGAGAACTATTAAGCAGAAGTAAAAATGAATAGTTTTATGTTCTGCTCAATTACGGTAATTTAATCGGATTCATACACGATATGATTTTTTGATATGAAAATTATCCCGCCTCATCGCATATTCAGCTTTGGGGCGGGATTTTTTTGTATTAACGCTTGGGCTGCAGTTCACCGGTAATAGATTCTATTAACCCTCAATCTCACAGCCGTTCCGGAAAACAAACACTGGCCTTCCGTCTTGATGGACTATTGCCTTATCAATAACCATCATCCAAAGCTGCTCGTCAAATTCGGTTATAGTTTCTTCGTATTCGGTAAGTTCATACATAAACCCGCCGATTTCTATTTCCTTCGCCTTGCGTTTATTCTTCTCATTTTCCAATGTTTCAATTTTGTTCTTGATGGAATCATATCGCTCACAGTATCCGTTATACCGTTTGAGGTATTCTTCTTGGTTAATTGCCTGCAGTGAATTTTCCTCAATACACCTTTTTGTAAGTTCGGCTATGACCTCACTTTCTTGATACAATTCATTAAGTTTCACATCAATGTCGCTGTAATCGGAAACGACCTTCTGCATCAAGCGACAGTCTGCAAGCAAGGCATCCCGGTTATAAGCAAGTCTGTTATAAGCCTTGATAAACCGCTCCTTTATGTCCTGCTCCGTCAGAGTTGGAGTATCGCATTTAACATCACCCTTGAACTTGCTGTTGCACTGCAGTATCGTCTTTCTGTATTTTGTATTTGACTGCCATACCTTTGCCCCATAGAATTCACCGCAATCCGCACATATAAGTTTTGTCGAGAATATGCTTTTACCGGAGTATTTCTTTCCGAGTTCTTTACGCCGTTGAATTTCCACTTGAACCCACTCAAATTCAATAGGGTTAATTATAGGTTCATGGCTATGTTCAACATGGTACTTTTTCAATTCGCCTTTATTGATTCTACGCTTTTTAGTTATATGATTTTCTCTGAAAGTTTTTTGTAAAATCAAGTTTCCGGTGTAGGTGTAGTTTCTAAGCGTACAAGAAATTGCTTCCATACTCCATTTATTTCCAAAGCGTGTCTTAATCCCGGCATCGTTAAGTTCATGCGCTATTGACAAGTATCCTTTTCCGGATAAATATTTGTTAAAAATCTCAACTACGATTTTCGCTTCCGAGGGTTCAACTTTCAACTCTCCATTAACCAGTTTATACCCGAATGCAAGGGAAGAATATTGAATTCCCTGCTCAAATTGTTTTCGTATTCGCCATTTGCAGTTTTCGCTTACTGACCTGCTTTCTTCTTGTGCGTATGCGGCAAGGAATGTCAGCATAAGTTCACCGTCAGCACTCATTGTATGAATATTTTGTTCTTCGAAATAAACATCTACTGATATGCTTTTTAATTCTCGGATTGTTTCAAGCAAGGTGATTGTATTTCTTGCAAATCTTGAAATGGATTTTGTTATGACAAGGTCAATTTTACCTGCTCTGCAATCATCCAACAGCCTTTGAAAATTCGTTCTGTTAGCCTTTGTACCTGTCTTTGCTTCGTCGGCATAAACATCGCAATACTGCCAACCTTGATGTTTTTGTATGTATTCGCTGTAATAGCTTACCTGCGATGACAAAGAATGTAACATTGCGTCCTTGCCGCTCGACACACGAGCATAAGCCGCAACCCAAAGGATCCTGTATTTGGATTTAACAAGCGTATTTTGGCGTACTTTGCCTGCGATTTATATGATGTTTACATGACAACAAAACTGGACGGAGCATCTACAGTATTTTTACCATTTAACCAAGGCAGCAATGGACCGGGGAAAGATGGCGGAGCAGGTAATCCTCATGATGATGCACACGATTATGTGACTGAGTATTTTTGGCAGAATGTCCTTCAAAAAGATAAACTCTTGGATATTCTTCAGAAGTTTATCAGCTTTGAGCGCACAGAAAAGAAAAAGGTAATGCCAAACGGTTCTACCGAAACCACCGTATCCAAAAAGGTTATATTCCCAAGATATCATCAGTTGGATGTAGTGCGTAAACTTGTAAGCCATGTTCGAGAAAACGGTACAGGACACAACTATTTAATTCAGCACAGTGCAGGTTCAGGCAAATCAAATTCTATTGCATGGACAGCCTACCGTATGGCAAGTTTGCATGACGAAAATAACAACCCGGTATTTGACAGCGTTATCATCGTTACAGATCGCCGGGTTCTTGACCAGCAATTACAATCAACCGTATCAGGCTTCGACCATACTCTTGGTAGTGTTGTAACGATTGATGAAAATAAAAACTCCGGTGATCTTCGTGATGCCATCAATGCAGGAAAAAGAATTATTATTTCCACATTGCAGAAGTTTCCGGTAATTTATGACGAAGTACACTCTTCTGTCGGAAAGCACTATGCTGTTATTGTTGATGAGGCACATAGCAGTCAAACGGGGCAGAGCGCATTAAAACTTAAAGCTGCACTTGCTGATGTCAGCGATGCTTTAAAAGAATATGCAGAAATTGAAGAAAAGGCCGTGGAAGAGATTGAAAAAAATGATCCTCTTGTACAGGATATGCTAAGTCAAGGTAAACACAGTAATCTTAGCTTTTTTGCCTTCACGGCAACCCCTAAAGGCAAAACTCTTGAAATCTTCGGCGAGCCGCATCAAGATGGATCTTTCCATCCGTTTCATATTTATTCAATGCGACAGGCAATAGAAGAAGGATTTATCTTGGATGTTTTGGCAAATTATACAACATATAAAATGTGCTATAAGATCGCAAAGAACGTGCCGGATAATCCGGATGTACCAACCTCAAAAGCTGTTCAAACCTTGAGCCGAGTAAACAGAATCTATCCCGGCAAAGAGGATACTTATATTCTCGACTTTGTAAACCCTGTGGAGCGTATTAAGGAGGCGTTCCAGCAGTTTTATCAGGAAACAAGCCTAACGGAGGAAATAAACTTTGACTTGATATATACAACACAGAAAATCATTCGCGGTATGAATGTATACACTGATGAAGATGTTGAAAATGTGGCAAAGATTTATTTTGACCCGGATACAAGAAAGGCTAATGCTACTCAAGGCAAAATATCTAACGCATTGAAACCGATTGCAGATAGATACAATCAGCTGAGTCAGGAGGAACGATATCAATTCCGGAGAGAGGTTCGCGCATTTGCAAAATGGTATAATTATATATCACAAATTACCAGAATGTTTGACAAGGAACTTCACAAGGAATATATCCTTTGTTCCTATCTCGGAAAGCTACTTCCGGCAGATCCTTCACCGGAATTCGACCTTGATAACCGTGTCAAATTAGAATACTACCGACTCGAAAAAACTTTTGAGGGTGCAATCGAGTTAGAGAACACTCCGGGAGAATGGAAACCTACCAATCCTAAAAAGGCAGGTGGTAAAAAAGATAGAACCAGCCCGCTGGATGAAATTGTAGAGAGAATTAATGAAGAATTCTACGGAGAATTCACAGATGCTGACCGTGTTATTGTAGACACCCTGTATAACAAAATGAAGAAGGATAAAAACGTTAAGCGTGCTACCAAAACTGATGATAAACAAGTATATGAGCGTAGTATTTTTCCTAACCTTTTTGAAGATACAGCTCAAGAAGCTTATATGGAAAATATGGCAGCCTACGAGCAATTATTCATGGATGCAGAAAAGTATCGTATAATACAAAAGGCTCTTGCTGAACGTCTTTATAAGGAACTTCACAATTAATACTTTTCGGGCAGGTGGAATACCTGCCCATTTTTCTCCTTACAGCTTGAGTGCGGGCAGTCCTATCTACATAACCTACCAAAATTCAATACAACAACAAGAAACACGATTATAATAAAAGGAAGCACGATTAGCGAAAAGAAACACGATTACCCCAAAAAGAAACACGGTAGTTTTTCTCAAACCCATCCCAAAACCAAAATAAGACCGGCTTTCCGTTGCTGGAGGTCAGTCTTTTACTATGCCTTATATCCAAAAACAGCACACCTATGCTGTTTTTGGACAAAAAAGAAGAACGGTAACTTTTTATCAAAATTACCGTTCTTATGTGGTGCGGGTAAAAGGACTTGAACCTTCACGCCTGCTGGCACCAGAACCTAAATCTGGCGCGTCTGCCAATTCCGCCATACCCGCACGACCGCTTTGTATTATAACAAATTATTTTTTGATTGTCAAGCAAAATATACTTGTGGCTCATAGCCTAAGGCTCAATCAGTTGTTTTCCTGCTTGATTTTTCCTGCGTATATCAGGTACAGTACGGGCAGAATCAAAGCTGCAATCATTGCTGCAATATTCATTGGACTGAGGCTTACGCATATGCTGTACAGCTGGTTGAAGGCGTTATAAATCAGGCATACCCAGCCGAATATATACGCCGGCTTAATCCTTGCCTTGTCGTTTGCGGCGCGAATTCCCAAAACGGCGGTTGTTATTTCGATAGCCGATGAGACTGCCAGTGCGATACCAACCGAAAGTACCTCGGTAAAGCCGGTGCCGGCGTCCGACAGAAAGGCCTGATTTGACGCGCACACAAACATCATTACGGCGTACAGCGCCTGAAGAACGCCCCATATAAGAGTCAAAACCGATACGATTTTTAAGGGTTTTTGCCAGTTTGTCATGTTGTTTACCTCCTGTTACAATCCATTAATGCTCATTTGAAAGCGTTGTGAAATAAAAAAGAGCCGCGTCCGGCTCTTTGAATTGTAGAATTTAATTGACATTCAAGTGTTAGACGCCGTCGTATACGGCCAAGAATTCAATTTTTGTTATAAGCTGTTATGCAAGCTTATTCAGCATATTAGTGTACTGACTCTTTCTGCGTGCAGCAGTATTCTTATGAAGAATACCCTTAGCAACAGCTTGGTCAGTTTTCTTAACAACTACCTTATAAGCGTCGGAGGCAGCAGCCTGTCCTTGCTTCAAAGAAGCCTCAAACTTCTTGATGGCTGTTTTAAGCTGAGATTTAATCATCTGATTTCTGAGAGTCTTTTTCTTAATAACCTTAACTCTCTTCTTAGCTGATTTAATGTTAGGCATTAATTTCACCTCCAAACAAATTACAATTTGATTTTTACATCAGTGTTACTTATTATAGCACTAACTTTTGAATAATGCAAGTGTTTTTTTCAAAAATTTTAAATTTTCTGAAATCCGTGAAATATGCAGTAATTTCGGCATGTATAAAAAATGAATTATGTCAGAACATATATAAAATATGAATTTAAAGTATAAGAGGTGGTACAATGTCAGAGCAGGTGAGATGCGACTTAGCGCTTGAGGCTCAGGAAATATACTCCGAAACAGCTGCGGAGGAGAGCGAAAAGGAAAGCGGAATAAGAGTTGATGAATATTCGGTACAGGAACTGATAAAGGTGACCCGTGTAAAAATTCTGAACAAAAACGGTGAACGCAACTTGGGAAAGCCGAAGGGCGATTATATTACGATAGAGATGCCTAGCAGATTTTATAATGAGCAGCGGATCTATGAGGAGATGTGCTGTGTTTGCGCAAAGGAGCTTAAGACGGTCACGGATAAGTTCATAAGCTCGGATGATGATGTGATTTTGGTGGTAGGTCTCGGCAACCGTAATATTGCGGCTGACGCACTCGGACCGAAGGTGATTTCATCGCTTATGATAACCAGACATCTGAAGCAGTATGTGCCCGAAGAAATAGACGAGGGAGTGCGTTCGATATGCGGTATTGTTCCGGGTGTTCTCGGTCTGACCGGAATTGAAACTGGAGAGATAATAAGAGGCATTGCCGACAAGGTCAAGCCGAAGCTGGTTATTGCTATTGACGCGCTTTGCAGCAGGAAGATGGAGAGAGTGAATACAACAATACAGATTTCCGACACAGGAATTACACCCGGCGAGGGAGTGGGAAACAAGCGCAATGCTTTGAATAAGGAAACTCTCGGCATTCCTGTTATCGCCATCGGAGTGCCGACGGTAGTAGACGCCGCCACAATTGCGAGTGATACGCTCGATATGCTTGTTGACGCGGCAAGCCGGGGCAATGCAAGCGCAATCAAAGACAAGCCGACACATAGAATACTGAAGATAATCGGCAGCGCAGCCGACAGTAAGTATGATTTAATCCGTGAGGTCATAACGCCGAAGTTCGGCAACTTTATCGTTGCGCCCAAGGACGTTGACACAATAATCGAGGATATATCCTCTGTTGTTGCAAACGGAATAAATATTGCTGTGAACGAAGGAATAACCCTCGCAGATATTGACAGATACAGATAAAGCCCTGAGCAATTAATAAATCAGCTATTTTTCGGCACTACCTTAATATCAACGCCGTACTTTTGCTTGAAGTACAGCTTGTTGCAGCGCTTCTGACCGATTATCTTTGAAACCTCGGACGGAGCGGCAGGAATTTCAAGAGTTTGGTTTTTAATATTCTGCCTGATAATCTTGTCTTCAATTCTGCGGCGATAAAGCAGATTTTCAGTTATCTCGCCGAATGCCGGATGAAACGGTCCGGCAACTATATTACCCTCGGCGCGCAGGTCGTCGCTTGAATACAGACCTATGCGGATTACGTCAATATCGTTTTGCCTGAATTTTTCCAGACACTCAGCCGCAACCACGGCGGCGGTTTCAATTGTATACGGTGTGTATTCGCCGGCATTATACAGGCTTTCAAGCTCTGTACCGCTTAAGACAAGAGTTGGATAAATTCGTGTGCATGACGGAGACAGCGATATAATATCATCGCAGGTCTTAAGGTCGGTTGCCGGGTCAGACCCGTACATGCCAAGCATCATCTGAAGTCCGAGGCTGATGCCATAGTTTTGAATAAGCTTTGACGCTTTCTTTACATTCGAAAATGAGTGACCGCGTTTGTTAAGCTGAAGCACATCGTCGCTTGTGGTCTGAACTCCGAGTTCGATTGCCGTCACACCAAACTCGGCGCATTGGTCTAAAATTTCAGTATTTATATAGTCCGGTCGGGTAGACATTCTGATTCCGGTAATTCTCGGGTCGTTAAAGCTTGCGGCAGCTTCAAGAAATTCGCGCTGAAGACCTTTTTCAAGCCCGGTAAAGCTTCCGCCAAAATATGCGATTTCAATTTCGCAGTCGGAGTTTGGTATGGTCGAAAGGTATTCTTCTATCTGGCGTTTTGCATCGCCCGGAGTGACTGAGCTGTCAACCCCCGTGATTTTTCTCTGGTTGCAGAAAAGACAGTCATGAGGACAGCCCTCATGCGGAATGAAAATCGGTATGTTATACTTTCGCATAGTATCAGAACCTTTCGGAGTGGAATTAAATAGTTAATACAGTATTATAAGGGTTATACTACAAAAACCGCCTGTGATGAAGAAGCACAGGCGGTTTTGTTTCTGCCCAAAATTGGGAACAATGGGAGGTAAACAAAAGTGGGTGTTGGGCGGGGCAGCACTTACGCAAATGAATACGCACTTTCATTTGTGTAACCGCCGTCCCCGCAAGGATAGGTCAGATTGTCCTCTCCTATATTATATAAGACGGTACACTCTCCCAAAAGTTCCCGAAAAATACTGTAAATTTTAATATTATTTTTCGAGTGTAAAATAAACCTCTGCCTTGTCGAAATTGCTGTAGAACACAGACGGAATGACCTCGCTTGAGCCTGCGGGGATATTCGGTATATCTCCGTTGTCAAAACCGACAAGCTCATCGTCTTCAAAGAACAGTGTCATATATTTCAGACCCTTGACCTCGCTTGTGCCACTGTTTCTGATTGTTACATTAGCTCCGCCCTCTGCTTTTGTGGCTTTTGCTGTCAGTCCGGCAAGCGGGTTTTCTTTGGCTGTGTTTTCGGTATACGTAACTGTGCGGACTATAGTTTCGGTATCGGGGTCAAGTGAAAATGAAGCATATGCCTCTTTGTTCTTGGGCAGACCCTTTATTGTTTTTTCTTCCTCCTGAAGGACTTTATTGTTTTTGTCCTTTGTGGTTATCTTAATTTCGGCGTCAACATTAAAGTCTGAATCGTTCTCAAAAACAAAAATCGAAAACTTGTTGCCGTCATCGTCAAGATAATCATGCTGCTCCACTTCGATTTCTTTGCTAACTTTGCTTTCGTCAAATTTAGAATCTGAACTGCTTGAGCTGCTTGAACTATTTGAATTGTCAGTGCTTTTTGATGAAGAAGCGGAGCCTGAGCTTTTAGAGCTGCTTGAACTGCTTGATTTTTCAGAAGAGTTATCGATTTGGCTTTCGAGCTGTGCAACTCTTTTTTCAAGCTTTTCAAAGTCGGATTTTGAAACTCCGCAGCCTGCGAGACAGCCGGTCATTACAGCGGCCGCGATTATTGCAGAAGCTGTTTTCAGCGCTTTTGACTTGAGTGTGTGCTTTTTAGTATTCATTTCAGACCTCCAATTATTTAGGCATAAATAATATAATTTTCTTTGCGTGGTTTTGCTTCCGGAAGCTCGCTGTCACGATAGCCGAGAATACAGTTCCCGACAGCGATAAAGTTGTCATCAAGGCCCCATGCCTTCATGAATTCCTTTCCCTCGTCCGTCTTAAAGGATTCGGTAGCTCTGTTAATCCAGCACGAGTCAACACCGAGTGAGAACGCGGCATTCATCATGTTGCCGAGTACAAGACTTCCGTCCTGAATGGCATTGTTTGTAAGACGTGTATCCGAGAATACAATAACTACGACCGGCGCACCGTAAAACGGCTTGCATTCGGGATCGGTCATGAACGAAGCGTTTAACTTTTCAAGTTTGTCGATTGTGCTGCGGTCCTTTACTACAACCATAACGGGAGCTTGCCTGCCCATTGCTGTCGGTGCGTATGTTCCGGCCTTTAAGATTTGCTCAAGCGCAGAATCTTCAACCATATCAGGTTTAAAACTTCTGATACTGCGTCTTTCTATCAGAGTTTTGATTGTTTCGTTCATAGCCTTACTCCTTTATAAATATTTTGAAAAATTTTTATAATAATATTATAATCTGAGCTTTTGAAAAAGTCAACCTATAATATTATTAGGTTAGTTTCAAGCAAAAGTCGGCAAATTTTTATCACTTGAAATTAAATTTTTAGCTATATTCTATTTGATTACACTAATGCGAATCAGCAATATCGGAATTTGAGGAATTAAAAACGTAGACAACCTCCGACAGACATACTGTTGCCGGAGGTATGTTTATAATTATTTATCTTTATAAGGAGTGTCTTGTATTCCTTTGTTTTGAAGCGTAGAAACCAACTTATCCAGTTTGCCTCTCCACATCTTTTTGAACCAGGATGTATTCCCGAACCACTTTACCAGCACAGGGCTTATTGTGTAATATATACGAATAAAAGCTCTGCCGGATAAGTTCTTTGCGAGAATATCATCTCTGAACCGGCGTAGTGTCCAGACCTGCGGGCAGTCATATGAGCCGTATACGCAAGTTGCTATATAGCATCCGCCGGATGATGAGTGATTATAGCCACCAAACATATTAGGGTTACTGGAACCGGTTGATTTATTATTAGTGTCGTAATGATTGTATCCTCCGAAAAAGTTCAGGTCACTATGACCTGTTTTCTTGCCGTGATTATCATAGTGGTTGTATCCTCCAAAGAAGCCGGGACTGCTATGTCCTGTTTTATGTCCGTTGGCATCGTAATTTGTATATCCTCCAAACAATCCCGGTCTGCTTGTTCCCGTTTTATGCCCATGTTCATCATAATGATGAATATCTCCAAAAAAGCCTTGTTTGCTGTAACCATTTTTGCTCATTATAAACCCTCCTGAATTTTATGAATTTAGTCAACTCGTTCTAAATATGCCGGTTCCTTTTTTTCTCTCTGTTTCTTTTTCGAGTAGTAATAATCAGCTTTTTCTACATCCATTTCATAAATGATTCGTACAACGTTAAATGTTCCGTCTGCCTCTTTTGTAAATTTAAATCTCACAAAGAACTCTTCTCCGTTTTCGCACTTGCCAAGACAAATATATTTATCGATATTTTGCCTTACAAAATCTACACATACAACCTGCAAGTCGCAATTTGGGCAATAAAATGTCAACAGTGAACTATCATTTAATGCTTCTTTTCTTGTTTGATAAGTTTTACCGTTTCTGCGTTTATCGATAGCTTGAGTAGCCTGCTTATTGAATTCCTTCGCCAAAGCCGAATATTCAACCAATCCTTTTTTTATATCAATATGCGGACACAAACGAGCAGTGTTACGCGCATCATTTAACGCATCATGTGCTTTAAGCGCCGGTTCACCCACATACTCCATAGCATGCTTTAGTGAAATCTGATGGTTTGTCTTTGTAATCTGATTATCAAAAATAATTTGCAAATTATATGAATCCGGAATCCATTCCGTAGCTATTTTATGAATTCTCATATTCTCACGAAGCATTTTGATATCATCAGGACCCCAAGTAAGAAAAGAAAAATCATTTCCACACCATTTGCTAAAATGTTTAAAAACTGTTTTAAATGGAAATCCATATTGCAAATCATCTGTTTTAATATTCGTAAGTTTTGAGACCTTTTTATGCATCGCTTTATAATACTTAGGAGTGACGATTATTTTGAATGTATCAATAAGATGATAATTTTCATCAAGCTTTACAGCACCAATCTGAATAATCTCTCCATGTAGCATAACAGGCTCTTTCACCATTGTTTTTGCGCAAAAAGGCTGATTCCATTCTAAATCCAGAATAATATAATTCACAGTTTCAACTCCCCACCTGTTATCTTATGATTAAATTTTAACATGGTGAGTGTACGTTAAAACGGACTGTGCAATACAAAAATGGGAATTTCTTATGAGACTTCAGATTAGGAAGTGTTTTTTTATTTCTCTCGTTTTTTGCCAATTATTATTTTATGCTGATTATTATTAGTCTTTTTTTCGAGTATATTATCCCATAAGTTACAAATAATATTGTTACAAGTCTTTTGCGGCATTGCCGCAGTATCCAAAATTTTGAATTCAAAAGGAGAGTAAATATATGAAAGCAACCGGAATAGTCAGAAGAATAGACGATTTGGGCAGGATAGTAATCCCAAAGGAAATACGCAGAACTTTAAGAATACATGAGGGGGATCCTCTTGAAATATATACCGAAAGCGACGGCACGGTAATCTTTAAGAAATATTCGCCGATTGGCGAGCTCAGCGAGTTTGCGAGCCAGTACGCCGAATCACTGAACAAATCAACCGGACTTTTGACCTGTATAACAGACAAGGACAGCGTTATTGCTGTCAGCGGAAGCGGCCGCAAGGAGCTCAAGGAAAAGAAGCTGTCGGACGAGCTTGAAAAGATAATGGAAAAGAAAACCATGTTCTTCTCGCAGAGTGGCGACAGGGTGAAAATTATTGACGATAACGATAAATTTCAGGCCGGAGTAGTTGCGCCGATTGTCCATGACGGCGACCCGGTCGGCACGGTGATTTTTATCGCTGAGCCTGAACAGAATATGAATGAAGTCGAACAAAAGCTTGCCGAAACCGCCGCAGGATTCTTAGGCAAGGCGCTTGAGTAATGTTTTATATGGGTTTTATTTGATGCTGCTGCAATAATGATTGCAGCAGCATGTTTTGTAATACAAATTGTAGTTTGACGAGTAGTTCGCCCACCCAGTTGCGCTCGCCGCCTCCGCCCCGAGCG
>OIXH01001368.1_pt1 | contig 27630 bp, 32 predicted proteins | sample 1587741 | NCBI WGS metagenome assembly OIXH01 (sample SAMEA3888916, study PRJEB22519) | human gut metagenome | biome: human gut; feature: human-associated habitat; material: faeces | place: Denmark | collected 2011 | reverse complement strand
AGAAAATATGTAAACCATGTGCTTGCACAAAGTGTAAACCATGTTGCTCTTGACAGATTCACAACCCCTTCTGAAAGTGACGCCTGACGGCGAACTTCCGAAAACAGAACAGCAAAGCACAGGCAAGCTTCATTGTAGCTCGGCGCTAATCGGCTTGTTTGGAGACTCGAATGATAACCAAATCGGCTTGATCACCGGCGAAAACCCAGTGTCCCATGTGAAGATCACCGGGTACAACAAGGCCAACGTGGATAAGTTTGAGAAGGCCATCCCAGAACTGCCCAATCCCAGCGCCTATACGCCCGGCGACAGCGCTGTCGATCATAGCATCCTCTCCGCCAAGAGCATCTTCGACAGCCTGCCGGGCAAGGACAAGGAATTGGTCAGCGATGCACTGGTAAGCAAGCTCGCCGTGCTGCTGAGCAAGCTGGGCAATTACATCCTCCTCGACGGCGACGGACAGAGCGTGACAGCAGGCACGATCGGTGCGCTGAGCTTCCGCGCCAGCGGCCCGCTTGCATGGTTCACGGGCATTCTCATGGACGGCGAGTCGGTTGCCTTGGACTGCTATACCGTCGAAGACGGCAGCACCGTTGTCACGCTTCTCTCAGGCTATGTCACGCGGCTCGCTGTCGGCACGCACACGCTGACCTTCCAGTACAGCAACGGCGGCACGGTGGACACCATCTTCCATGTCCTTCCCTCCCCGGCTGCCGTGGCCAATCTCCCGCAGACGGGCGACCGCTCGAGCCTGCTGCTCTGGGCGGTGCTGGCGTTGCTGTGTGTGGGCGGCGCGGCCATGCTGTGGGCCAGAAGCAAGAGGAAATAAGCCTGTTCGGCGCAAAGAGAGCCGCTCCCCAACGAACGGGAGCGGCTTTTGCCGTGTATACGCGGGGCTGATCAACCCGCGCGCAGCAAAGCCTTCCGGGCAACCCCAAGAAGTATGTCGACAAAGGTAAGTGGAAAGCTCGGCAAGGCGGCAATGGTCTCGCTTCTGCCGGTAACGTGAAGATTCGCTTCACGAACTGTACTTCTGAGGATAATGCGAAGATCTATAACTTCAGAAGAAACGGCAGGTGATCTCATGACAATCCAAGAGGCGAAGTGGGAAACGCGGTTGGCCATCTGGCAGCAGCACATTCACCTCAATGCGTTTCTTGAGCATAGCGAGATTGAAATCAGCCTTTTTTGATTACATCCATTTAGGGATTATTTCCTCTGCAGCCCAGCCGGATCAACCGTTGCTTTGTGCAAACAAACTGCGCAGTCAATTCCCCCTGTTTTCTTATCCATCGTGATCCATAATCAGCACAAAAACCAGATCTTGTATGCTGATGTTGTGAATCGACCATACGCCGCTATCAAGTTCCCAAAGTGTTCTAGACGAATCGTGTTTCTGAAGTGCTGCGCAAATGTTGATTCCTTTCTGTTCGGCTTCTTTTGCCGTATATCCGTCAACCATGCCGCCAGCCAGACAATCGCATCCCAGCTCAATCGCTTCCGGATGAAATGCACCGCCTGGTCCGTCTGTTCCGTCGGTATCCACAGCAACCGCGACGATTCGTTTGTTACCCTGAATGACGCTCGCTGCACTCAATGAAAACTCCTGATTGCGTCCTCCGATACCATCATGCTTGTTAACCGCTACCACCATTTCACCTGTGAGCAGCAGCATGCAAGGTGCCCGAAAAGGCTCGTTTTCCTCTGCAACATTGATTGCCATTCTGCTCACCAACGTCCCAGCAGCAGATGCCTCTACAAAAGTCCTACGCATCAGAAAGTGCGGTGCATATCCGCGTTGTCTAGCAGCATCCATAGCTGCATCGACAAAGCTGTTGCTGGCCGGCATCAATCCAAAGATACGCGCATCCATTTTTTCAAATTCCGTCGGCGTCAACACCTCATGTCCCTGCGGAACATGTTGCAGATAGCTCCGGATGGATTCTCCCACGCGATCCCATGCGTTGTTTTCCTTGAGGATCTTTATGGCCATTTCCGGTGTACTAATATCCGGCAAGGTATGCAGCCAGAAGTTCTTGTGGACATGGCCATAGTATCCTCCATATCCAAAGGCGTTGGGTTCATTTAGGTCGATGGGAATCAGATGAACCATTTTTGCAGGCACAAGCAGGCGTGTGATTCGTCCTCCCTTCAGACGATCCAGTTGATTCCGGACAATATTCAGTTTCGGCGTCGTCAGTCCCTTTTCTATTTGTAGAATGCGGGTTACTTCCATCACATCCTCAAGCTTGATTCCATCCCACGGATAAGTCAGCATGGAGGAAACGCCATTGCCCACAATCGTGAACACTAGATCGCGTTCTGTCAGGTCAAGGTCACCGATCATCTGCGTCATCTCACGGCAAGCATCAACGCAATCCTGTGCTGGAACGGGATGACTAGTATACCGCACCTGAATACGCCTGAGTTGATGAATGTCCTGATGCTTAATCAGTACCATGCCGCCTGTCAGCCTGTCTCCTAGCACATCCTCCAATGCCTGAGCAACGCGCTGAATCCCTTTGCCTGCTCCAAATACAAAAACCCGATCAATACTTTCACCAAATCTATAGCTGTCGATTCCCTTGCGCGGTGATCCCTCTGGAACAAACAGATCGTTTCCAACATACAGCGTATCTCCCTCAATCCGCAGCAGGTGCGTGGTATTGTCATAGGGATCAGCCGCCTGCAAGCTGTCTTCCAGTATTTCCGCTGCAATCCGTCTGCCCTCTCGATTGCCATGGGATGTAAGCCGATCGGAATTCAGAATTCTCACTCGACGTCCTCCTCAGTATGCAGATGCTATTTGAAAACGCTTGCCCTGAATTCCTGCTTTTCCCAGGAAGCGTGCGCGTCGTCCCAATTCCTGTTCAATCTGGAGTAAGCGGTTTCCGGAATAACACATGCCGTATTCGTGCGCACTCCCCGCATGGTAGGCAACTGCATAATCGCATGCAGTCAATCCTTCGCCGCGTTCTCCGCACGGCACAACACCGAAACGATGCTCCTGTGCAAGCTGGACTGTGGCAGCACACTCGGAAACCGTTCCGATCTGGCTTGTAACCACGCGCAGTGCATTCCCCGCCTTCATTGAAATCGCTTTCTTCAATCGCTGCGGCTGTGTTGCAATCAGATCGTCACCTGTGATCTGAATGTCCGTGCGCCGGGTAATCTCTGCAAATCCCTCAAAGTCATCTTCAAAGAGCGGATCCTCGATAATCACAAAAGGATACTCCTTCGTCATCCGAACAACAGTTTCGATCATCGCACGTCGATCCTTATCCTCCTCAGAAAAGAGCCCCCGATATATCTTGCGCTTTGCATCATAGAAACAATTGGCTGCCATGTCAACCTGAAGGCCAATGCGTCCGCTGTAACCTGACCGCTCGATGACCTCTGCCAGCATCTCCCAAAGCATATAGTCATCTCTGAGCTTTCCCTTGGGAATAGCCATTCCGGCTATCGGCTGCATCTTAATGGACAAACGCTCCTGCATGAAATCCGACCAGTTCATATAGACTTCCCACAATGCACTCGACGCTTCCGTGTACGTTGGAAAGTCGTAAGCGACAAAACAATAGGTGGGTTTATAGCCGCAGCTCACACTGTTGCCGTACCGGTTGCTTCCACTGACTGCCAGAGCCGCAGGAATGGGCAGTGTTATGGCCCTAATACCGCCAAGATGCTTGTACACCGGAATTCCCCGCGCGTTTGCTCCAGCCAGAAGCACTGCTGTCGATACTGCCGCGGTTGCATTTGCCCCCACGCTGTCTTTTCCGCAGGCCAGAATCGCAGCATCGCAGATCGCCTGGTTGTCCGCTTCCAGTCCAATCAGCATGGGCGCAATCACCTGAACAATCTTCTCCGCTGCGCAGGTCATTCCTCTGCCTGCAAACCGCCTTCCACCGTCATAGAGAAACGGGCTTTCATGGCTGCCTACTGAAATTCCATCGCCAATCAGTGCTTTTCCAACGGCGCCATTCTCTGTTGACACCGTTGCCTGAACGGCTGCATGCATCCGATCAGAGTAAACCTCCCGGGCTGTAACCGATATGATTCTCGTCCCGCTCATTTCAGCGCCCCCTCACGGAATTTTTTCCCTTTCAGTCCTGCCGCACCCGCATAACGTGCCCGGTTTCCCAGCTCAGCCTCAATCTCCAAGAAGCGCGTTCCTGGCGTACCGAGGCTACTCTCTCGAATGCTGCCTGCATTAATGCCAACACTGTAATCACAGATATCCAGGCCTTCGCCTCGGCTGGAACAGGGCATCACGCCGTAGCCGTTCTCATAGGCAAGCTGGATCATTTCCAGCGATTCACTGATCGAACCAATTTGATTGACCTTCAGCAAAACAGTGTTGCACGCCCCCTCCTCAATTCCGCGGCGTACACGCTCCGGATTTGTGGTAAAAAGGTCATCACCTACGATCTGGATACCTGATTCCCGCGTCAAATAGGCGTGTCCTTCAAAGTCATCCTCTGCCAAAGGATCCTCCATGATCACAAATGGGTATTCGCGGGCCAGCCAAAGCATCATTTCCATCTGCCGCTCCCGCGTACGCGGTTCTTCGTTAAAGAGACCACAATAAACCTGTTTCTGTGGATCATAATAGCAGTCCGCTGCAAAATCGCCCTGCAAGCCGATTCTTCCCTCATAGCCACACTGGCAGATGGTCTCCGTCAGCGCATCCCAAAGCTCTCTGTCGCACTTGACCACACCACGTGGGATACTGAAAAAACCGCAGCAGGTGTAGTAAGGCGAAGGTTCCTGAGAACGCAAGCCATAGAGCCGGTTCATCCGTTCCTCCCACCGGACAAATACCTCATAGAGCGCATAGGAGGCTTCCGAAAAGGTGCCAAAACCATGCCCGATAAAGGAATAGGTTGGTTTACTACCGGACTTCTTTCCGTCACCATATCGGATCCCACCACTGATACAACCATAGGCCGCACAGGGCAACGTAACCGCAGTTGCCCCACCGATATGGCGGTATAGTGGAATACCCAGCGCCTCTGCACCAGCTTTGAGCACCGCAGCTGACACTGCAGCTATCGCATTACCGCCAAGCCGCTCTTTGGCATTTTCCCCGCCCAGTGTCAGCATGGTGTGATCCACCTCAAACTGATGTGTACTGTCCATACCAATTATAGCCGGAGCAATAATATTCTGAATATGATGTACTGCACGAGACACCCCTTTGCCTCGCCAGGCGGTTTCACCATCAAACGCAAATGCTACTTCGTGCGTACCAACTGACAACCCTGCAACGACCTGCACCGTCCCCGATTTACCATTTTCCGTCGTGACAGTCGCCTCGATCGCTGGCTGTCCCCGTCCTGAAAAGACCTGACGCGCGACAACAGATTTTATATTGGTTCCCCTCATATGCTTCTTTCGCCTCCATATGTGTGCTACAGTCCGATTACGATGCCTTCTGTGCCTTTCTGTTTCGCATCTGCACAATGATTTGCGGCAGCACAACAACCACCATCACAGCCAGGCCGATAAAGTCTGTTGCCGCGCCGGAATCCACTAGGCAAACCGCCGCTCCAATAAGCAGGATACGCTCCCAGAAGCGTTGCTTGCGATAGAAAAATCCTTCTGCCGCAATCGCAAGTAAGAAGATACCGACACAAGAAGTCACGATAGCCTGCAAAAGCACGAGGACGCTATCATATTGGAACAACAGCACAGGGTTGTACACAAAGAGGAACGGAACAATATAGGATGCACAGCCCAATGCAAAGGCACGGTATCCGGTTTTGATGGGGCTTGCATTAGATAGACCTGCTGCCGTATAGGCTGCCAAAGCAACAGGCGGTGTGATCGCTGAAACATTAGCGAAGTAGAATGCGAACAGATGGGCTGCAATATTGGAGACACCAAAGGATCGAATCGTACGAACAAGGAGGGTAGCAACGATGATATACGCAGGAGTGGTCGGCAGCCCCATGCCCAGGATCAGGGCGGCAACTGCCGTGAGGATTAAGGCCAAAAGAAGGTTGTTGCCTGCTACGACGGAAAGCAGTGAACTAAAGCGTGTGCCCAAACCGGTATAGTTCACAATTCCCACGACGATACCGGCGCAGGCACAAGCCAGTGCTACGCTCACGGTTCCCTTTGCGCCCTGCACAAGGCAGTTGAGAATCCGCTTTGGACTTAACCGGGTTTCCTTTTTGAAGAGCGATACGATAAATATAGCCACCAGCGCGCGCAGCACAGAGAAGGTCGCAGAGAATCCCATGACCAAACAAACTACCAGCACAACCAGCGGAATGAAGAGATACGCATCCTTCATCAGGTTTTTGATCGTCAACGCACGATCTACTTCCGATGCCGGCTTGAGCCCCAGCTTTTTAGCCTCAAAATGCACCATGGTGAATACAGCCAGATAATACAGAATACCCGGGATCAATGCCGCCAGAATGATTTGTCCATAAGGAATTCCCGTGTACTCCGCCATAACAAAGGCAGCAGCGCCCATCACAGGCGGCATGATCTGACCTCCTGTTGAAGCCACTGCCTCAACAGCCCCCGCAAAGACACCCGAATACCCGCTGCGCTTCATCAGCGGAATGGTAATCTGGCCCGTTGTAGCAACATTTGCAATCGTACTGCCAGAGATCGAGCCAAACAGGCAACTGGAGATAACAGCCGCCTTTGCCGGTCCACCGACAGATGTCTTGGTCAGCGTTCTCGCTACACGGATGAAGTACTCGCCCACTCCCGATTGTTCCAAAAATGCACCAAAGATGACAAACAGCACTACGAACGTCGCAGATGCGCCCAAGGCAATGCCAAACGGGCCTTCCGTGGTCAGATAGAGCGTATCGACAAAAGCAATCATCGAGAAACCGCCGTTGCCCAGAAAGCCCGGCAGATATTTACCAAAGAGCATGTAGCCCATGGCGACGCAGGCGATAATCGGCAATGCCATTCCCATTTTTCTGCGCGTACCCTCAAGAATTGCGAGAATCAGCATGCCGCAGAACAGATATTCATACCACTCCAGCTTTTGAATGTAGTAAAACCGGTTAATGATCCCTTCCTGATTGAGCAGCATATAGAGCACCGGTACAACGGCACAAATCACTAGAAGGATATCCCATACCTGACCCGCAGCGCGCAGCTTCGGATGCTTCCACTGAGATGGGCAAGTCAAGAAAACCAGGATACCCGCAAAAGCAAAGTGAATTGAACGCTGATACAGTGCAAGCAAAGACCCGGTCATAGCTGTATAAAGATGGAAACAAGCAAAGGCCAACGCCACAATCCAGATAATCCAGTCTTTCGCCCGATGGGGCATCGCCTCGCCGGGCCTCGTCTCCGGCGTCTTCGTCCCTTCCGCAGCCCTGCGCTCGTCAACCGGTTCCGGTGTGTATGTATTATTCACGGAAATCCTCCTCTTACTCAAGAGCGGAATTTTCATCGACGCCCTCATAAATTCTGCAGGTGCATTGGATCGCTAATCCAACACACCTACAGAGCCCTTTTATCCGATCAGATCCTGCTGAAGATCACTTGATTGCACCAATCTCCCTGTAATAGCGCTCCGCACCGGGATGCATGGGGATACCCAGATCCTGCGCCATATCCTCAACCGTCAGATTGGCATACACTGCGTGACCCTGACCAATTACGTCGAGTTCTTCAACGATTGCCTTCGTCATCTGATAAACAAATTCCTCGTCCAGATCTGCAGAAACGATCATATGCTGCGCATTGCCAATGGTCAGGCAGTCCTCGTCCACGCCCTCATAGGTTCCCGCCGGGATAACCTGGCGCATGTAGGCAGGAGACACCTCGCGCAGCGCTTCCATCTTGTCGTCAGGAATGCTGATGAGGCGGATATCTCTGCTGCTGGCGATATCCAGAACCACAGAAACCGGCAGAGCGGAGGCAAAGCACAGGCAGTCGGTCAGGCCGTCCTTAAACTGCTCACCCATGTCGTTCAAGTTGGAATAATTGATGCTTCCCAGATCAGCATAGGTCATTCCATACACAGAGAGAATATCCCGGAAAATAACCTCTGCTGTATTACCTTTTGCGAAGGTGGTGCAATTTTTGCCCTTGAGATCCTCGACACTGTAAATATCGGAATCCGCATTGACGATAATATGGGTATGCTCATTGTAAAGGAAACCCATATTCATCACTTTGTCGGTAGGCGCACTGAACGGCGCCTTTGCATTGTAGCCGTCAATCGTTGTGGGCAACTTAGATACAGCGAGCGTGATAGTTCCGTCGTTCACACCCTGTACGTTGCTCAGCGCTGCGCCAGGCGAAACCGTACAGCGAATGTTCTCGATATGTTTGGGAAGGAACTCTCCAACGACCGTTGTGAAGATGTTCCAGGAACCTCCCGTGGTTCCACCGTAGATGACAACGTCCTTCGGCCATACGCCGTCTGCCACTGCTCCGACGCAGGTCATAAGGAGTGCAAGCGCCAGCACGATAGCTACCAGGTTCTTTTTCATTGTGTTTTCCTCCATTCTTTTTCTTGTAAATAGCGCTCCCGGCTATTATACAGACGTAATCACGGTGTTTTTCAGAGTCCCGATCTTCTCAACCGTCACGCAGACGGTTTGTCCGGGTTTCAAAAAGCGGGGTGGATTGAACTGGAGCGCCGTTCCAGCCGGTGTACCACTGGCTATCACATCGCCCGGTTCAAGCGTCATAAACGAAGAAAAATAGCATATGATATCCTGGACATCGAAAACCATTTGATCTGTCGAGGCGTTCTGACGGACTTCGCCATCCACCTCTGTCCGAATCGTCAGTCGACCGGGATCGCCTACTTCATCCGCAGTAACGAACACAGGTCCCATCGGCAAGAATCCGTCCAGATTCTTACCGCGCAGCAGTTGTACGTCCTCTTTCACATAATCATTTGCTGTACAATCATTGACCGCTGTATATCCAGCGACGAATGAAAGAGCATTTTCACGATTGGCATCGCGACACGTTTTGCCCATCACAATCGCCAACTCGCCTTCATAAGTTACGCTGCGTCCCTGAATGTCGATTTCCCCCAAGTGGCGGTTGACTGACGTCCCATATTTTCCAAAGACTTTGAGCTTATCCGGCAAGAGCAGATTTCCTCTCGAACAAAAATCACGATAATTGAGCGCTACACCAAGCACTTTCGGCGGATTCATGATAGGGGCCTCCAGCTGTACTTCTTGCATCGCTGCGGCTGAAAGCTGCAAATCACCAATCCGTTTCTCTACCTGCTTCAACTGCTCAAGCCCGTCCGGACGCTCCAGAACACAGCGAAGAGAAGAGAAGTCTCCCGGAATACCTGCCGCTTGCGCTGCCTGCGCCGCGTCGTAAATCCGGTCGCCCAAAACAATGCCCAGAACTGGCTTGCCGTCCTTGCAAAATGTTGCTGTTTTCATGCATTCTCCTTAAAACACCGGTCCAAGAAAATAGGGCTCAATCTGGTCCTGATAACGAATCGTCTCACCTTTGGCGTATTCTCCGCTTGCAACACTGATGATCTTCTCAAGCAAAGCTTCTCCTGCTTGCTCAAGCGTATATTCACCTTTAAGGACTCCGCCCGAAGAGAAATCAATGCTCCTCTCCGCTTTCTCTGCTGTCCGATAGTTGCCGGTTACATACATCAGTGGTGCGACCACAGCGGTATTGGTTCCCAACATTGGAGGATCATACCTCGGCAAATCTCCCCCACCCAACTGATAGAGCGTAATCACACACCCGGCAGCTGCCAGACTAGCCGGCAGAGAGAATGCCGATGCCCAACCATCCATAAAGTACAGACCATGCTTGCTGGGACGCTGACAGTATTCCAGCACACCAGCAATAGGCCGACTGCCAGCCTTGCGAACCGCGCCAAGCGACTTCTCCTCCAAGGTTGTAATGCCTGCTGCTATATTAGCTGGAATGGGGTTGATCGTCCGAATGTCTTCGCCTGTTGCCTTCGCTGCAGCCTCGACAGCGGCAACCATTTCGATCAGGCGTTTTCCATCTGCCGGATCGACACATCGCTGCGCCACGATTTCCTCCGCGCCGATCAGCTCCGTGGTCTCCGAAAAGAGTACTGTCCCACCAGCATCCACTAGCATGTCGGCCGCCACGCCAAACGCAGGATTGCCGCTGATTCCGCTTGTCGCATCCGACCAGCCGCATTTGACGCCAATCTGCAGCCTGGAAATCGGAACCTGCTGCCTGCGCAAACGCGAAGCCTCCTGAACATATAGCCTAGCCTGCGAAATTCCCGCCTCGACCAGTCTGTCCTGTCCGCCAAAATCATCCATATACAAGATGACGCAGGGCTTACCGCTCTCATCAATGCGCTTCTTCAGCCGCTCTGCACGCACTTCCGGATATCCATTATCCTTTTTGAGTGCAAGGATGATCGTCGCATATACATTCGCATTTCGTGCTAGTCCTACATATATATCTGCCAGCCGCTGACGATCTCTGCTGTGCCTACAGACTTCACCGGTGGTAATCACTGCTTTGACGCCTACCGCATATGCAGCAATGCGATTCGCGATGATATTGCAAACCCGACAGGAAGGAATCACAAGCACGTGATTCCTCACGCCAACCTCTCCATTGGGCCGAACATACCCATAGAATGAATCTTTCATCGCTGCCTCCTCATTTTTCCTCAAGATCCCCACGTCCGCGTAGCCCCTTCATGTTGTTCTCCCGAACCATTTCTCCCTGACGGATATCTTGCGTAGCATAGCCGATCGGACAGCCGTATTTGATAACCTTCTCCCCGCAGGCAATATCCCGAAGCGCACATTTATGTCCAAACGGAATATCACTCAGGCATTGAACCGTGATATTGTCGCAAGTCATTTTCTCGCCCGCTTTGCAATCCTCAAGACAGACGGCCACATTATCTAGCGAATCCAGGCGCATCAACATATTTTTCCCTCCTCTTTATCTTCAGGGTCCTTCCATTGTCTGTGATCATACACGTCCTTTCGATACACATGGGGCCATTTTTCGCCATGCAAAACAGCCAATGTTCCTTCAACAGCCATCACAGCAGCCCTCGCAGATGCTTCCCGTGTGAGAGCCGCCATATGCGGGCTTGCCAGGAAATTCGGCAGTGTCAAAAGCGGGCTTGACAAATCAAAGGGTTCGCTACTCATCATGTCTTCTGCTGCACCGCCAAGATGTCCGTCCCGAAGCGCGTTATATAGTGCATCCTCGCACACCAGATCACCCCGCGCACAATTGACAAGCAATGCCCCCCGGCGCATCGCCGACAGCTCTCTTTCGCCGATCATCCCACGCGTCTGCGCATTGGACTGCATATGCAACGTGATCATATCGCAAATCGGCAGGATCTCTTCTACAGAGCTACATGCATGGTAACCGAGCGCACAAATCGTCTCCGACGGTACATAAGGATCGTACACCGCGATTCTCATACCGAATGCACTTGCAATCTGCGCAGTGATTTTGCCGATGTGTCCAAATCCCATTACGCCCAGCGTTTTCCCGTACAGCTCAAATGCTGCATACTTGTTGCGGACATCATACTGTCCCATCTTAGCCTTTTCCAGGCTTTCCGGAAGATTCTTAGATAGTGCGAGTAGCAGTGCCATTGTATGCTCAGCCACAGAGCGGCTGTTTGCGCCGGGTGTCACTACCACAGGAATGCCATGTTCCGCAGCATAATCCACATCGATCGTGTCGACACCAACCCCCGGCCTGGCTATAACTTTCATCCTGGGACAAAGCTGAAGCATCCGTTTGTTCATCTTACCCATGCGAAGGATAAAAGCATCCGCATCCTTGAGCAGCGGCAGCAGTTCTGACTCGTCCACAGTGTTGGCTACCACTGTATCCACATCCATCTGTCTCCTCAACAGCGCCATGCCTTCCTCACAGAGTGCATGGGATAGAACCACCTTAAACATGCGAACTTCCTTTCTCACTTCACACGGTACTTTTCAATGATTGCTTCATTGATAGTAAATCCCAAGCCCGGCCTGTCGGGAATAAACACCTTTCCTGCTTCCCGCCTGACCGGCTCAAAGACGAGCTGTTCGCGGAATGGACTCTCCGTCTACTCATACTCCATCCACATTGGCGCAGGCTTCCAGCTGTGCGGTGCGGGAGGCAATGCTGCCATCACCTGCAAAGCCGCATGCAGTCCGACCGCGGATCCCCAAACATGCATCATCAGTGTCGTTCCACCAGCTTCCGCCAGCGTAGAAATCTTCATGACCTCTGTAATGCCACCGCAACAACACAAATCCGGCTGAATAATATCCATTGCACGCGAATCGATAATGTCGCGGAAGGCATAGCGCGTAAAGCTGTTTTCGCCACCAGCAAGCGGGATACTTGTCTTGGTTCTCAAATCTGCATACCCCTTGAGATCATGCGGAGAAATCGGTTCCTCAAACCAACTGATTCCAATCTTTTCAAATTCCTTGGCAAACCAGTGCGCATCGTACAGGCTGTACCCGTGGTTAGCATCCACCATCAGTTCAACATCGTCCCCGATTGCCTCGCGCACAGCTGTGACACGTTCGAGCTCATCCCTGCGCTTAAGCGCAATTTTCATCTTGATGCCCTCAAACCCAAGTTCTTTGTACCTGTGCGCCTCATCCACAGCAGGTGTTATGAAATCGCCTTCCTCTTTCGTGAAATACAGTCCCGTCGCGTACGGCGTGACAAATTTGCGGTGCGCGCCGCCAAGCAGTTTGTATACCGGCATGTCCAGTGCCTTGCCTTTGATATCCCACAGCGCCATATCAATCGCACTGATTGCCGCAACGCCAAACCCCTGTGGCGCATAATCCTCTATGCGCTGATACATTTTTTCCCAGAGCACATCCGTCTCAAACGGATTACATCCCATCACCTGCGATGCCAGCAAAGAATCGACTACGGCTTTTGTGCACTCTGCCGGGCCATAAGCTTCTCCCCAGCCAGTAATCCCCGCATCTGTCTCCACTTTTACCAGCATGGCATTTTTTGTTTTATACCACCATCCACGCGCAGAAGTGAAAGGCGTTTGCATCGCAGTGCGCAAAATCATAGCAGTTACAGAAGTAATTTTCATCAGACATCCCTCCTCATTGTCTCAGTCCACGCGATATCGTTCAATAAAGTCCGGCTTCAGTTCGTTGCCCATTCCCGGAACCGTCGGCATCTGAACCTCACCGTCAATCATCGTCAACGGATACAAGAGCATTTCATTATCGTGCTTAATTCCCTCGCATTCCAGATACAGCACATGATCTATGGCACACATAACATTGACATTGCCAGAACCTCCCAAATGGCTGGCGAGTTTAAGCCCAGCCGCCTCAGAGATCGCTGCGATATCCATCCATTCCGTGACTCCGCCAGCACGCCGGTTATCCGGCTGAATAATGTCCGCACAACCCGACCGGATTACGTCATAGAATTGATAACGCGTATAGTAGTTTTCTCCAATGGCAATCGGGATGTGAAGCTTTTCCCGCAGTCGTGCATGAGCCTCTTTGAAATGTGGAGCAACCGGCTCTTCAAACCAGAATACCCCGAGTTCCTGATAGGCATATCCTCTTCTGAGTGCCTCCAGCTCATCAAACGCACAATTTGCATCGACCATGATACGGTAGGAATCACCCAGCGCGGAGCGTACTGCCTTTATGCGACTCAAATCATCCTCCAAGCTGCCCCTGCCAACCTTGATCTTGACAGCAGAAAATCCCTCCTCCGCGGCATGTACACAATGCTCAACCAGCGCCTGATTTCCATTCTCGAAATACCAGCCGACCATCGCATATGCCGGCACTGAGGTTCTGCTCGCTCCCAGCACCATGGCAGTCGGCAGATTAGCCGCCTTCCCAATCAGATCCCAGCAACAGGTATCCAGCGCCGAAATCGCCATCGTCGCCACACCAGTTGTTCCGTAGTATTCAATGCGTGCATGCATCTGTCGGCGAAGCGCCCGGACAAAGTGCGGATCCTGTCCGATCAGGACCGGGGCCAACTCGCAGTCAATAACCTGTTTCACCGTTGCCATACCGGAAGCAATCAAGCCAAAGTATGTAGTGGCGTGACCAATCAGGCCATCATCCGTATATACACGAGTCAACAGATAGCCGCCGACATCATAGTTATACTGCGAGCCACCGAACCGTGTATTCACCGGTTTTCGCAGAATAGTCGTCTCCACTCGTTCAATCTTCATGTTCTTCTCCATGCACCTGTGTGTTCTGAGCAATCATTTCTTCTACCCGACGGATATAGTGATAGGTTGTCTCAATCGTATGGCTGCGGATATACGCTTCCGCAAGCTCGGAATTGCGCTTGCGAAGCGCGTCGACGATCTGATAATGCTCGCTGATGGAGTTTCGAAGTTCTTCCAGCTGGGTATAATAAGCGGGATATCTTCGCGAATAATCAAATAGCTCGGTTAACAGACGGATCAATACATCATTGCCGCAGTGTCTGTACAACGCAAAATGCCATTGACGGTTATCCAACCAGTAAGCGTTGTAATTCTGGGTCTCAATATGCTGTTCCATTTGTGCAACCATGTTTTCGAGAACATCAATGTCGGCATCGGTCATTCGCCGGACAGCCTGCCTTGTAGCAAGTGCTTCCAATTCCAGACGAACCTGGAAGATATTTTCGACATCCTGCCGGGAAACCTGGCTGACGACAAAGCCGCTGTTAGGGCGAGTCTCGAGGAAACCCTCTTGGGATAAAACCCGAAACGCTTCACGCACGGGGATCTCACTAACACCGTACTGTTTCGCTACGGCAGAAATCAGCAAACGCTCTCCAGGAGCAAACACACCGCTGACTATATCCTCTCTGACGCGATGATAGACCATATCGCTTTTGGTCTGAAAGCTGTTCTTCATCATCATCCTCACCTATAAAATATATTTTTGTTTGTGGATTCATTATACTTGCACCGACTTATAATGTCAATATCGTTTTAATAAAAAAAAGAAATTTGTGCTGTAATTACATTTTTCCGCCATTTCAAAGTCTCCTCCGTATTTCTAAAATATATTTTTCCATGCCGTTCACGAGATCAAATGCCATTTCACTATTCGATGCCGCCTGCGCACAATCAGATAGAGGTATATGAGCTGATGATCGACGATCTGCTCACGATGTCCGAAATCATTCAGTGCGTCGCAGATATGCGCACGCAGGATGCGAAGGCAATCCGCGAGTTCGGCAAGTTCGTCCCTGCTTTCGCTGCCTTTGAGAAAAACCGCCTGAGCCTCTATCGTGAGGCGGCGAAGGAAGCCGAGGACATCTTCGACCGTTGGGCGGACGAGATTGACGATCTCGACGAGGACTACGAACCGGACGAGTTCTTCTCCGACTAAAAAACTGCCCACCATGAGCTGATCACGGTGAGCAGTTTTGTTTGGAGAGGATTCAGGCAAGCGTGTCATCCAGCAGGAAGTCGATGACGCTGATATTGAGAATGCCGTTGTCATCATACCAACGCTTGCGAATGTCGTGACGCACAATAATCTTCGGGAAAGAATCGCCGGTCAGCGCGAAGGGCTTATTCTCGGTGATTGCCTTTTCCTCTGTTCCCAATGCGTAGGCAGACTGAATGTAGGTCTTCTTGCCGCTGGAGGTTGCAATGAAGTCGATTTCCCGCGCAACCGGAGTAACCTTTCCTTTGGCATTTTTCTCATTGCCATAGACGATGCCAATGTCAACGGAGCATTCACGGATCATCAGCTCATTGAAAATGATGTTCTCCATGATGTGCGTCATTTCCTGCTGGCGGAAGCCGATACGGGCATTTCTCAGTCCAATGTCCTCACAGTAGTATTTGTTGGGATAATCAAAATAGCTCTTGCCCTTGACGTCCCAGCGTTTGCATTCGGTGAAGAGAAAGGAATCCGATAAGTGATCCATATAGGCTTTCACGGTGTTCAAGGCAACGATATTCTCACCGCTGCGCTTCTGCATGGTATTGATGGTAGCTGCAACCTTCGTCGGATTGGTCAGAGAGCCGATAGATGAACACAGCAGATCAAGAATCGCGGACAGTACATCCTCACGCTTGATCTTTTTCCGCTCTACAATGTCCTTCAGATAAACCTCGGAAAACAGCGATTTCAGATAAGCCATCTTCGCGGCGTCTGTGGGACGGGACAGGATCAGCGGCATACCGCCGTAGAAAGCAAACTCATCGAAAGCGTCCTGCTTATCGCCGCCAACAGCCGAGTAGTACTCAGCAAAAGAAAGCGGATGCACACGGATCTCATCGCTTCGCCCTCGGAACTCAGTCAGTATGTCAGAGGACAGCATTTTGGAGTTGCTGCCGGTCACATAAATGTCCAGGTTGGACAAGGACTTCAAATCGTTGAGCGCGTCGTAGAAGGTGATCTTCTTGCCGTCCGGATTGTAAGGATTCGGAACTTCGTCGGACATCTGGATCTCGTCTACAAAGAGATAGTATTGGTCGGTGCTGTGTTCCACGATCTCCCGGACATGAGCCGCAAGCTCCAGCGGATCACGATAGCGGATATCGCGGGTCAAGTCCAACTCAAAGGACAGAATGTGGTCTTCTGCAACACCCTCGTTGAGAAGATAGCTCTTGAATAAATTGCGAAGCAGATAGGACTTGCCGCATCTGCGGATGCCAGTGATAACCTTCACCTGCCCATCCCACATAAAGGAGATGATTTTCTTCAAATAGCGATCTCGTTTTATTTCCATAACCCAACCTCCGTTGAAAACTTGCTGGTATTATCATGCTACTTTTCAATGGATAGTATACGCCAGCGCACGGGAAAAATCAAGAAGTTTATTGAAATGTTTGCGGGTAAACCCGACAACATTTCAATAGTTTGGCATATTTCTATCATCTGACTCCACGCGGTGGAAAAAATCAAAATTCAGCCGAACCGCGACCTGCTGACGCTGTTGACCTGCCACCCTTACGCTTCGGGTGGGCGGCAGCGTTATGTGGTCTATTGCGAACGAACCGAAAATTAACAGGAGGAACATACCATGAAAAAAGCAATTTGCATCATTCTGGCAGTGGCTGCTGCCATGACATTTATCGTCTCCAGACGCCCCCGACCCCGTGGCCGCAGAGAAATTTGAAAAATTTTTTCAAAAAGTAGCGCACTTTTGATTTCGTTTTACGGATAATGATAATAGGGGGATTTTTATGGACAAGCGCTTTTACCGATTTTTACAGGCAACCTGCTGTAATTGGCGGAACAGTTTTTTCATCGACTGCCAGCACTGTCCCGACTGCTCTGGCTTTCTTCTGTCTGTAAATCACAATGCCGTGCCAACGATCATCCCCGTGGCAGTATTCGAGGAGCTTTCCGGCGAGACCGTGGATAAGTATGATTGCGTCGGCGTTATGACGCTGGAGGGCTTCCAACGCTTCTACACCAGTTGGCTTGTCTGGAATGTAGAGGATCCGAAACGATGCAGTCTCTCCCAGATGTGGGAGAACTGCCAGCAATGAATGTATACGCACCCGGTAAAGGAGGTGAATCATCTGAAAAGAGTCAACATCCACTGCCCCAACTGCGGGGCCAAGGCCACTCTACATCCGGCCAGCTTTGTGTATGGAAACGACCGCGGCACATACAAGTATCTGTATGTCTGTGACCGTTACCCCGCCTGCAACAGCTACGTAGCCGCCCATCGCACCACACGGTTCCCGTTGGGCTCTCTGGCAGACGGAGATCTGCGGCATAAACGTATCCAGGCACACCGTGCTTTTGACCGCCTGTGGCGCTCCGGCCTGATGTCCAAACGAGAGGCGTACCAATGGATGCAGACAGAGTTCGGTCTGCATAAAGATCAGGCGCACATCGCACAATTCGGCGCGTATATGTGTGACCGGCTGATCCGCGCCTGTGAACAGTTTCATATCCCCGGCACAGAGATCGCATAAGGATCTCGCCTAAATCCACCAAGAAAGGAAGGTGAATCCGACAATGAAGAATAAGGATATCGCCCTTACCGATACTCAGCGCGATATGGTAGAGGCGAATATGGACGTGGTACGCTGGGCCATCCATACCAGTGTTCAGGTCAATGAGCAGCGTTATGGTTTCGGCTATGACGATCTATTTCAGGAGGGCTGCATCTGGCTCTGTAAGGCTGCGGTGACATATGACCCGGATGGCGGCGCCAGCTTTCCCACCTATGCCCAGAAGGTCGTTGAGAACGGCCTGCGTACCTATTGCCGGCTGCAGCGCAGCAAGGAGCGGCGCTGCTTCCCGGTATCGGAGATCTTTGACACGGAAGCTGACAGCCGCCGTGCCATGGCTTCCGGTATCCGCAGCTTTCAGGAACAGTTGGCTGAGGTAGATGCGCTGTCCCTTCTGGAAAGCGCAAAGCAGCAATACGATGGTGTCGCCCGTCTGGGCATTGAGGCAATGCAGCTGAAGTTCATCGGCCTGAGCAATACGGACATTGCCGCCCATTACGGCATCAAGGCGAACTATTTGGGCGCGGCCGTACATAGAGCTGCCGAGCGCCTGAAGTCTAACAAGGAGTTTTTGCAAAGTCTTGAATACGAGCCAATGAAGAAAGGCTCCAAGGCTTCATGAGAAAATGTGAGGTGAAATACATGCAGAAATACTACACGGCAGTAGGCCGTTTTGAGCGCAAAGGCCATATGGGCGATATGACCTGCCCTATGGTCATCATCAACAAGCGGGAGTACGCATTGGACATTCAGGAGATGATCCTGTGGGCCACGCTGAACTGGCAGATCATGGACGCCAGAGTTCTTGAGGATACCTATATCGCCAAGCTGAAAGCCAGCGGCATTGCGCCGCGGCGCAGCTTCCTTGACTGTATGCGCCGGCTGCTACAGCGTGGTCTGGTGGTGGAGGGCTGCGGCGAGACCGGTGAGGATGCGCTGTATGCCCTGCTGTCAGGGCTTTATGTAGTACCGATCTCCGACAGTCTGCTGCTGCGCCTGATTTCCTTTATCAAGCTGACGGTCTTCGGCCATGTCCCCTTTGCCATTACCAGAAAGCTGTTCCACAAGGACCGGCGCAGCGCAAATGAGCGGCGGGTCTACCATCTGTCCCAACAGGCTCTTTTGTCTACAGCGGAGCTGATCAAGTGTGTGGAGTATGATATCCATACGATCCACTCCGATTCGCAGCTGATGGAGGCCCTGTATGCAGATGATACCACCACCAGCGATAATATCGCGGATATGGTCAGGCCTTTCGGCTACTGCCGCCCGGTGCTGCAGGCTGTGGCAAACCTCTATCTGCGTCGCCAGATCATCTTTGAGAGGCTGTCATGATGGACAAGCTCAGGACAGCACCGCTGCCCCTGAAGAAAAAGTTGCTCCTTACCGCACTGGTAGGAGCAGCTTTCTTCTTTGTAGGTCTGGCAGCTATTTTCTTTTCCCATGATACCATCACCGTTCTACTCAGCGGCATCCTCGCCATAGGGCTCGCTTACAAAGCTGTGGTACTCTATCGTCTTATTATCACTGCCCACTATACCGCCGTTGATGGCGTTTGCATTGCCATTATGCAGACGCCGCTCCGCAAGTACCGCAATATCCGGATCATAGATAGTCAGGAGCATGAAATGACGCTCGTACTGCCCAAGCAGGACAGAATAGAGATCGGCCGCCAGTACCGTTTCTATTTCAAATCTTCTGAGCGTATCCTGACCGGCAGCAGCTTCCTTGACGCATCCCTCCCGACCGATGGTTTTCTTGGGCTGGAGGAGACGGATTATGGTAATGTTGATATTCTGAGTTAAGAATAGTATCTGACCTGCGAAAAAGCCAGACACCGTCTGTCAAATTGAGCTTGTCACATGTGTCTTAAGAAATATCTATATATAGAATTGCAAACTATTGACAATCGCAATATATAGTGTTACAATGCACTTGTAGTTGTTTTTTGTGCATCGCCCGATCAGGGTTTCCGAGCACTTTTCGGATCGCACACGTTTGTTAAGTTTGTAATTTTGTGCCGACATGACAGCTTTGCCTTAATGGGCTGATGCTGTATGCCGGCACTTTTTATATAGATATTTTAGCCGTAAGGCAGAAAGGAGTGTAATGGCAAATATATCCGTCGTCGGCCGTATCGTATCGGATGATATCGAACTGAAAGTCAGTGCCAATAACCGGCCCTATCTTCGGTTTGATCTTGCGGAGCGTACCGGTAAGGGGGCTTACGCAAGAACGCAGTATTATCAGGTCGTTGCTTTTGGCGCTATCGCCTCTCAATTCGCAAAAAGAGAATTGCACCGCGGTGCGCTGATCAATGTGGAAGGCGTACTGGAGCTGGAGGACTATCTGAAACGGGATGGCTGGACGCGGGATAAGCGTCTGAAGGTCATTGCGTTTCGATGGCGTTATCTCCAGCCCGGTGAGGCGAAAGCGCCGGAACAGGCGCCGGAAATCGACGGAGAACGAGAACCCCTGCCCGGATAAAATGCCGGGCATAAGAGGAGCTGTCATGTATCAAAAAAGATGCGTGGCAGCTCCTCTTTTTTGTTTTTATCATAAAAATGAAAGGATGTGCAAAGTATGAATAAGAAGAAGTCCATCTGGTCTGGTGTCTCTGTCCTTATCGCGGCCGTTCTGGCTATCGTTGCGTTTGTACGCAGCGACACGCAGATCTGGCTTCTGACAGCCGCATTTACCATTTGGGCGATTTGGGTCACGGTCGCGTTCGTATTCCCTTATATACAGGAACAGGAAACCGAGAAGCGGCGTGCTGCCCGCAGAGCTGCCTATGACGCACAGCGGCAGAGCCTTCGCTCACTGTCCATGGAAGAGGAAGATAGCTTCGGCCCACTGCTGCTTCGCCATGTCAATCACAGGATCTCCGCATATCTGAAAGCGGTGTATCCGGATGCTACATGGGAGTGGCGCAGTCCGGAACCGGAGAAACTGATCCTTCACGGTGGAACAGGCCGTATCACCATCTCCGGTATTCCCGACTATGACCAGGCAGAGGTGACATTTGACCAAAAGGCCAATTTTTCCTGCTCACTGCTGAAAGTCACACCTGTGGTGCAGAGCACAGCGGAGAACGGCGCTTCTGAGAAACTGCCTGCTCCGCCCCGTGAGATCGATCCGCAGGTCTGGTTCGAGCAGCAGGGCCGCAAGGTTCTGGATGATCTGATCTACGACCTTAACTCCCGCGGCTACAGCAGTCTGGTTATCAAGGATAACGGTGACGTCTGCGTCCGTCAGGGTGACGTGGAGAAAGCACAGACCTCATTCAAGAACCTGCCGGAGAAGCATTATTGGCCCCGGCTCCTGAAGGTATTCGAGCGCGAGGGAATCGCCGCCAGCATGACGGATGATGCCATCGCGCTGAACTGGTAAGGAGGGTGCTGCCATGAAAACAGGCTTGACGCTGGAACAGCTTGCCGCCGAAATCACCCGGCAGCAGAATGCCAAAGAGGATTATGTGGTCAATACCGGCAACCTTCGTCTGGAGAGCTACGGCCACGATCTGGCGCTCCATGTGCTGAACAGTGATGGCGCAGACCGTATCGAACCGCTGGAGATCGGCGACATTGCCCACCGGCAGATCGGTACGCACCTGAGCATCCCCGCCAAGTACTATGAGCGAATGCGCAGCGAAGACCCCGGACTTCTGGCACACAATGTCAACACATGGCTGGAGCGAACGCCTGCCCAGCGTATGATCCGTGTTCTGGACGGTAAGGCCCGTGCCTACCTCAGCAACCGCTATCTGCGTATGGACAACTACAGCATCGCCTCGGCGGTACTGCCCATTCTGGCGGAGATCCCCGATGTGCGCATCGAGAGCTGCCAGATCACCGACAGCCGCATGTATATCAAGGCGGTCAATCCCCGCTTACAGGAGGACGTGACGCCGGGTGACACAGTGCAGGCCGGTGTGGTTATCAGCAACAGCGAGGTGGGCTTAGGCTCTGTCAACATCCAGCCCCTGATCTATCGATTGGTATGCAGCAACGGCATGGTGGTCAACGATGCCGCCACGAAGCGCAATCATATCGGCCGGGCGACAGATGCGGAGGAGAACTTCCAGCTCTATTCTGAAAAGACGTTGGCTGCGGACGATCAGGCTTTTCTGATGAAGGTACAGGACACCGTCCGTGCCGCCGCAGAGGAGGCACGGTTCGCTCAGGTGGTGGGCATGATGCGGGAGGCTGCGGCTGTCCCCATGAACACCGCAGATGTACCCGGCGTCGTGAAGCTGACTACCCGGCAGTTCGGTCTTACGGACTCGGAGGGTGAGGGTATCCTGCAATATCTGATCGAAGGCCACGACCTGAGCTTGTACGGACTCTCCAATGCGGTGACTCGGTACAGCCAGGACGTAAACAGCTATGACCGTGCCACGGACCTGGAGATCATCGGCTACAACATTCTGGCAATGCCCAGAAGCGTGTGGTCACGGCTGAATCAGGTATCCACAGCGTCCGCAGCGTAGCGTAATGTGAAAATAAAATGATTAAATGGAGGATCAAAAAATGAGTTATCCTGAAACTACGACGATGGCGACTCCCTACACATTCAACCTTCCCTCTGTGGACGGCCTTGACTTCGGCAATGATGATCTTGCCGATGATATGGAGGGCCTGACGCTCTCCTTCCCCAAGGTCAAGATCCCGGCCGGCGGCTCTCTGCAATTCGAGCTGCCTACCGGCGACCCGGAGAATCCGGAGTATGTCCGCTTTCTGCAGGGTGTCATCCTGTTCCACCACGCCAGCGGCGCCTATTGGCCGGAAGGCATGGAATACGATGATAACACGGTTCCCCTGTGCTCCACTGTGGATGGGAAGCAGGGCTACGGTACGCCTGGCGGCGCCTGCGCTGCCTGTGAGCTGAACCGCTACGGTACGGCAACAGACGGAAAAGGAAAAGCCTGCAAGAATATGCGTATTCTGTATCTCCTGCAGGACGGTGACTATATCCCCGTGCAGCTCTCTCTGCCGCCTACCAGCCTGCGGCCGTTCAATGATTTCATGAACGCCGCGTTTGTGGCCCGGCGTCGTCCGGCATGGAGCAGCGTGGTACAGATCGGCCTGAAGCGCGTGGACAATGGCAACACCTACAGTGTGGCTACCTTCCGCAAAATGGCCGACCTTCCGCCTGAAAAGGTGGGCGAATTCCGCGCCTTTGTGGAATCGTTCCGCCAGCAGGCGAAGGAGATGCTGAAGAGCCGTGCGGAGCTGTCTGCCGCCCGCGAGAACGAGGATGACCAGTATACTGCCGCAAACACGGAGTATACCGTTGCCGACAGCGGCGATCACTTCTGCATTTCCGGTGCGGATGTGATCGACGGTGAACGTGAGGAGCTTCCCCAGTAAATGAATCTGTCAGACCCTGCGAGGGTCTGAGCCATGTGAAGAGCCGCAGCCTGAGCAAAAACTCAGGCTGCGGCTCTCGGTCTATATAAAGGAGGATCTGTAATGAACGAGAATACCCCCATGTCTCAGGCACAGCAGCTTTTCGCAGAGGAGCACCACAATCTGGTCTATGCCTTTCTCAAGGAGAAGAAGTTGCCGGAGGATGAATATTACGATGTTGTGATCTTCGGCTATTTGCAGGCGGTCATGGACTACACCTCTCAGGGCGAGTCCAGCCGATTCAGCTTCGCCACCATTGCATGGCGCAAGATGGAAAGCCGTCTGGCAGACCATTTCCGCCATCAGGCGTCTACCAAGCGTGCAGCGCCTACTGTCAGCCTGAACGCGGTCATGGACGAAGTCGGTCTCTCCCTTTCCGATATGCTCTCCGCAATGGATGAAAGCTTTCTGGACATGGAGACCGGCCTGATGTTCCACGATCTTGGCCGGCATATGCCCCGCCGAGATATGAACGTGCTGCGGCTCAAGGCAGATGGCTGTGGTACGCGTGAGATCGCGCAGAGGGAGAATACCACCGTACACATGGTGCGGAGTATTCTCAAGTGTGCCTATTAGATCATTCGCAAGCTGTTTTTCGATTCGGATAATGATCGCGCTTTTCACGACCACACAGGTCGAAGGAAGGAGAAAGAAAATGAATAAGAAGCAGGTCATTCTTACCGGTGAGTTGGCTGCGCCGCTCTGTGAGGGCTGCCGTGCATGGATACGCCATTCCAGCGGCATGATCTGCACCTCGCGGGTCGTCCGTATCCAGTCGTTCTCTGACCGAAAGGCTGTTTTTGAGACCATGAACTCCACGTATCATGTGTCCTTGGAAACGTGCCCTTTTGTGATGGAGCTGCCGGAGGCGATGTGCGCATAAATGGTATAGGAGGGCGGCAAAAACACCGCCCTCCTATACGTCCATCTCCCAGTATAATGGGTATAATGGGATTGAAACTTGACGTGAGGTAATAATTCGTCTATAATAAAGACATAATAATAGAGTGAAGGGAGTGCTGCGATATGATGATCCGTTCGGCAACATCACTGCGCAACGGCTATGATGAAATGGTAAAACTGGCTAAAGAGAAGCAGGAGCCCATCTACCTGACGCGAAACGGTGATGGTGAGATGGTTTTTGTCCCGCTGGATCTTTGGGAAAAGCGTGAGAAAGAACTGGATTTGTTGTTCATGCTGCTCCAACGGGAACAGTCCCGGCTTGCAGGCGCCAAAACCTCTACGATGGACGAAATGGAACGTCTAACACAGGAGGTCTTGAATGAAGATTGAGTGGCTGCATGAGGCGAGGATGGAGTATCGGGATTTGCTGCTATACCACAAAAACACGGTAGGAAAGCAGTCTGCGGAAAAGTTTGCCGATATGATCCTATCCTCTGTCAGAAAGCTGAAGGACTTCCCGGAAATGGGCGTCTTGAAAGAAACACAGTTGCTTGGACGATATGGCTTTCGTGCCTTGTTTATCGGCAAATACGTTTGTATTTATCGTATTGCAGGCGACACAGTGCTAGTTTACCACATCGCCGATGCCAGGACGGATTATATGTATCACATCTTTGGGATTGAAGGAAACTAACATACCGATTTATGCGGCAGTAAAGTCTAGTGTAAATCTATGCACCTTCCCCCGATACCAAATGTGCGCATTGAAGCAACACAATAAGATATAAATGCGGAGAAGCACCGCTGAATTGTTTGACGACAGTTCAGTGGTGCTTTTGTTTTAGGAGGGCTTGAGAACATTGAGACAAAAAGGAACCAAGGCGGAACGGTTCGTGCGTGTGGCCGAACAGCGCACACAGCGTGCCGTAGACGCTATCCATTCACTTTCTAATTGTGCAAGCCGTGTGTGCTACGATTACACACCGGAACAGGTAGAACAGATCATAGCGGCGCTGGAGACGGAAGTAAGACACCTGCAAAGTGCATTTACAGGCGAGAACCGCTTTACGCTGCGCCCATAAGTCAGAGGCCCCGGATGATTTCCGGGGCCTCACATATAAATCAAAAGGAGTATACACATGAAAAGAGAACCTGCACCGCAGGAGTACACTTGTCGGAATTGCCCGGAACGGTATTACCATGCGGTTCCCGCTTCTCAGAAGCTAAAGGGCCTGATAATGCGCTTTGGCGAATGCTATTGCACTCTACCGAAAAGAGCCAAGCATCTCAAAGGCCATGATCTGAGCAGACGCGCACCGGAATGGTGCCCGAAGCGGAAGGTGCCGAACACGCTGCGAATCTACTATTACCGCAACCCGGAAACTTATGTGTTGGACAACGTGCTGCATCAGGGCTTTGCATTCACACCGCTGCCCACGGCAAGCCGCTATGCAGTAGCATACGAGGAATCTACCAAGCTCTCCCCGCGGGAGTTCTGGCTGAGTCTGCTCACACAGAAGGACGCGGAGCTGTTGGGCCGAGAGGTTAAAGTCAAGTCCGTCGTGGAGATAGACGATGGACTTACCCCGTGCTTTTTCTTCAAGACGGAAGAAGGCTATACGCGCTGCCGGGGCTTCGATGCTGAACGCGCACGCACCAACCGCATGGACGGCTGGGAGGAATATTATCAGGAGGACATGAAATGATCATCAATAAAGAAGGTTTGCGTTACACATACAATAGCACAACCTATACCATAGGCGCCGCTGTCGTGGCAACAGAGGAAAGTGAATATCAGGGACTTTACGGCATCATCACGGAGATCCGTGACAGTGTTGACCGTGAGACAGAGAACGATACGCCTGACATCTATTGCTGTTTTGAGCCGCCTCTGTTCCCCAAGGAGATCCAAGAGCTGGAGCAGCGGTTCTCTGACCTCTATCAGACGCCCAAGAAGCTCGACGAGATCCCGCTGGATATGGTCATTATGGCACCGGAGATGGTGCGGGTGATCTCGCCCGATCCAAAGGAGTGTAAGGCCTGCGAGCTTCATCTGCTTACCACACACTGCACGACCAATCTGGATTCGAACTGTTTCACTGAGCTATACGCCGACTATGACGCCGGACGTTTTGCCCTACTGCAAAGTGTCCGGGAGGAACAGGAGGATGGCTGCGTGAAGGATTGGGCAGATCGGGACGTACTGGAAGAAGAATATGGATCCGACTTCTATGAGGCATGGCACTATGATGAATACTCCAAAAATCATTTTACCATATCACTTGAGAAGCTGTCCCTCATGCTGTTGCCAGAGTTTATAGAAAAGTCAAAAAGTTATAATTGAAATTATTATAATTTGGGGTATAATACTTTGTAAGGACGGTGAGCTTATGAAGCAATTTGTTGATCGGCAGCAGGAGATGGAAACGCTGCAAAGTGAGTATGAGCGGAATGGCAGTGCACTTGTCGTACTGTATGGGCGTCGGCGAGTGGGAAAAACTACGCTGATATCCGAGTTTATTCGGGATAAAAATGCCCTGTTTTTCCTCGCAAGTGAAGAGTCCGAGGCGCAAAACCGGGCGGCATTCAAGGAGAAGGCAGCGGAATTTATTGATAGTGATCTTCTGCGTAATGCAGACGTCAAGAACTGGGACGTGATATTTAAATCAATCATGGATGCCAAGCATGACAGCAAGCCCGTTATCGTACTGGATGAATTTCAGTATCTGGGCAAAGCGGAGCCTGCGTTCCCTTCCATTTTCCAGCGGATATGGGAAGAGATATTAAAGGACCAGTCTGTTATGGTCATTCTTTGCGGCTCTCTGATTTCCATGATGGAGTCTCAGACTCTGGCCTACGGCAGCCCTTTATACGGAAGGCGAACCGCGCAGATTTGTCTCAAGCAGATCCCATTTGCCTATTACCATGAGTTTTTCCCCGGCAAAACCCGCAGAGAACTCATTGAGCTATACTCTGTTACAGGTGGTGTCCCCAAATATATCGAGTTATTTTCGGAGAGCAGCGACATCTATCGTGCTATCCAGAAATGCGTACTGAACCGTTCTGGCTATCTCTATGATGAGCCGCATTTCCTGCTGCAGCAGGAAGTCAGTGAAGTAGGCAGCTACTTTTCCATCATCAAGGCGATCGCGGCTGGAAATCACAAGCTTTCCTCGATTGCCTCTGTGTTGGAGGTCAAGTCAACGAACCTGACCAAGTACCTGAAAACTCTGATAGATCTGGATATTCTGGAGCGAAAGGTTCCTGTCACAGAGGAAAACCCAGAAAAAAGTAAGCGAGGTCTTTACAAGATCAAGGATAACTATCTGCGATTTTGGTTCGCATTTATCTATCCCAATATGAGCTTTATCGAAAGCGGGCATAGCG
>OIXH01001366.1_pt1 | contig 27657 bp, 23 predicted proteins | sample 1587741 | NCBI WGS metagenome assembly OIXH01 (sample SAMEA3888916, study PRJEB22519) | human gut metagenome | biome: human gut; feature: human-associated habitat; material: faeces | place: Denmark | collected 2011 | reverse complement strand
GACGCTTGATGGAGATGCAGATATCATTGCGCAGGCAAAGGAGATTATGAGTGAGCAGGGAGCTTCCTATCGCAATATTTATTTTGATTCTTCAAGTGAGGCTGGTAAAATTGCATCTGATATCGTGGCATTTCCAACCACAATGTTAGTTGATAGAAACGGAAATATCATCGGAGAGCCGATTGTCGGAGGAATTAACAGTGAAGAGGCAATGAATGAACTGCAACAGAGAATTGATAAAATTCTTGCGGATGATAAGCAATAAAAAGATATTCATTACACCAAATGCGCATTTCGTTACAAAAATTAAAAAAAACATTTTTTTAGCCGATATATATAGAAGCTAAGGATGGCGTCAGATTTCAGGGAGTTGAAAAACACAAGGGAGACTGACGCCATCTTTTTGTCTATAGGAAGAAAAAGCCGCGATGGGAAATGCGGTTCGGGGAGGAAAATGAGTGTTGCAGGTTGCAATTTGTGAAGAAGATACAGTTCTTGGGAAAAAACTGACAAAACTGGTAGAGAGAACACTGACAGAGCGCGTGGAGCTGTATTCTTCGGAAATGGAACTTTTAAAGAGTGCGAAAAAACCGGAAATTCTGATATTAGACCTCGACTTTCGGGAGGCTGACGGAATGGAGCGTGCACGTAAAATAAGAAATCATTCGGATGCAGCGATTATTCTTCTATCTGCGGGACAGGAGCATGTGCTCGATGCATTTGACGTGGAGGCGTTCTATTATCTGCTAAAACCGATTGACGAGCAGAAATTTGAGGAGGTGTTAAGGCGGGCAGCGCAGGAACGGCAGGCGGAGAAGGACAAAGAACCGTTAATTATCCGGGTGAACCGTACCTGTCATAAGATTGAAAAAAAGCGGATTTTGTATGCAGAAAATATGGCGCGCAAGATTGTGCTGCACCAGAAGGAAGGGGAGATTTCTTACTATGCCAGAATGGAAGAATTAGAGCAGGAGCTTGGAACGCAGTTTTTCCGGTGTCACAGAGGGTATCTGGTGAATCTGGCAGCAGTCAAAAATTTTGATGCGGGAACGATTACGTTAAAAAACAATGAGGTGATTTTGCTGTCAAAGCAGAAATACAATGATTTTGCGGCAGCGTATCTTGCTTTTTTGAAAAAACGTTAGAAACAGGGGGAAATGAGTATGAAAATCGCAAACAGAAACAGTATGGTATTAGTACGTGCAAGGAATGCAAGACTGGCAAAGACAAGAGCCTACACACACAATGCCCGGAAATATAAGAAAACAACGGGCAGCAGTAACAGTGCCAAATATGGGAATCTTTTTCAGACGTTAAGCGCGATAAGACAGCAGAGCACAGGTTCGTCAAAGGTACAGCAGATTGCGTCTGCCACGAAATTATCTTACGGCTATACGGTGATGGAGGACGCCGCTGAACGGCTTGATACACAGCTTACAAAGCTTCTCTCCAAGGAGAACGAATCCCTATTTGAAGGGGATGGGACAGAGGCGCAGAAGGAAGCGAGCCATTTTGTAAATAATTACAATATTGTGATGGGACGCTTAAATGATGCCGGGACGATTGCCGATAAAAATTATGCGAAGAAACTGCAAAACGAGTTTAGTGCGTATAGCAGTGAACTGAAAAAAATCGGAATTACGCAGGGCAAAAACGGAACGCTGTCTGTTGATGAGACTGCCTTAAAAAATGCAAAGGCGGAGGATATCAAGACAGTATTTGGGGCGGATGCTGTCTTTGCACAGAAGACGCAGGCCACCCTAAAGCAGATTACAACCTATGCAAAGGGGCAGGTTCAGACCCTGGAGAAGCAGATTTATTCTGCCAGCGCAAACTATAACCGTTATGGAATGACGACCGAAAGCTCTGCAAGCATCTATAACAGACGAGGATAGAAAAAGCATGAAAGAGACGCTGGAATTACAGGCGGCCGCAGAAATACAGAATGTGCGGGAGAAAGGGCAAAAGCTTGAGGAAAAGAGACGGCAGAAGCGAAAAATCGAAGGAGCAATTTTTCTGGAAATCATTCTGCAAAAAATTTGGGAATACGAACAGGGAGAGTTGTTTGACGGCACAATAAGCCGTCAGATGGCGCTTTTGGAAGCCGATAGGACGCAGGAGAACAAAACTGCCCTCAAGTCAGACGAGGACTGTCTCTGCTTCTGGGAGGAAGGGCGTCTCTGGGAGCGGATGGTTCCGACGGGAGACATTTTAGAAATCAGTATTCCAAGACTAAGACAGGCAGTGGAAGAGTCCTACGACGAACTGATGCACATGATTGCCGTGGTACAGCAGATTTGTGAAAATCCATGTTATGCGGTTTCCTCCGGGATTCTGGAGCGTTTTTTTAACGGAGAATGTATGGGGGAGGAGGTTACAGAAGCGTTCCGGGACTACTGCATCCGAAGATGGGAGCACGGGGAAGAGGACTTTATTCTTGCCTATGAGTATTTTTCCCATGCAAATGCCTGGTGGGCGGTGAAAGCAAATAATAAAGAGGGAGAAACACTGGTAGAGAGGTGCGGTCTGAAATGGACCGGGACCTCTTATTATAATGCCTTTTATTACTACAAATGGAAAAATATGCAGCAGAAAATCGAGGATGTTGCAGAAAAGGTGGCGGAATTTTTGGGATACGAGCCATTGAAATGTCAGGAAATACGGGTGAAAAGCCGGTTTCTCTGCGGGGGTGGGCTTGACTTTCATGGTGTGTGGCAGTATGAGCAGCGGGCAAATAATTACCCGGAAAATCAGTACGGATTGCTGCGGGAGGAAGAAGAGCCGCCGGAACACTATGCGTTTCTTTACCGGAACTCTTATGACGAGACGGACAAAGAGCGCTTAAGAGAGCTTCTTTGTGCGATGAAAGAAAAGCAGGAAGCAGTTTCCTGCCGCTTAGAAGCCATCGGCGTAAAGGAGCGCGCCTATCACAACGGAATGAGCTATCTGCTGCATTTCTGCCCGCAGATTGGCATTGGAGAGGTGAAAAAAAGCACCTACGAACAGGCAATGAAGTTTACGGAAAACTTCCGCCTGTTCCGGGTGCATGGCTGTCTGGAGTGCCTATTTATCGCGGAGCAGACAAGCGAGTAAACGGTCATTGTCTGCCGGGTTCATGATACAGAAGCGGATATATTTGTTGTCGAGAAACGGGAAGGTGGAACAGTCCCGAATCATCATCTTCTCACGGATGGCGCGGTCAAATAAATCCTGTGAGGTCACATCGTCCCGGAGAATGCGTGCTAAAATAAAGTTTCCGCTCGGCGGATAAACACGGTAATCATTGGAGGCAGCAAGTGTATCGTACATTCTGGTGCGCTCTGAGGTGATAAGAGTACGGGTTTTATTGATGTAGTCGGTATCGCGGAACATCGTCTCTCCGGCAACAACGGCAAGAGAGTTAATGGTCCAGGGATTTTTTCTGGTATTGATGGCCTTGATAAGGTCGCGGTTTCCGGTCACAGCGTAGCCGAGACGGAGCCCCGGTGCAGCGAAGAACTTGGAGGTCCCGCGCAGGATGACGATGTTGTTGTAATAATTGGTCAGCGGAATCGCAGAAATTTCGTCGGCATTATTTGCAAATTCCACATAAGTCTCATCCACCATCACATAGATGTCATACTGCTTGCAGGCATCTAAGATGTGGCGCATTTCGTTCCGTGCGATGCAGGAAGAAGTCGGATTGTTTGGATTACAGATGACGAGTAAATCAATGCTCTCACTGAGATGTGCGATAAAATCGTCCACATCAAGCCGGAAGCCGTCTTTTTCTTTTAACGGATAATAGAGGGTTGTCCCGCCGCCGAGAGAAATTTCGCGCTCGTATTCGGAATAAGTCGGACCGATAATCATCGCTTTTTTCGGATGTTCAATCTGGATGAACAGGGAAATTAGTTCTGTGGAGCCGTTTCCGACAATGACATTTTCGTATTCCGTACCGCAATAGCCTGCGATACATTTGCGCAGGGAAGTATATTCTCTGTCCGGATAGGTAGTGATGGCGTCAATCTGCTCGGAGAGTGCGGTGCGAAGCAGAGGGGAGACGCCCAGGGGATTCACATTTGCAGAAAAACTGACAATTTCTTCTTTACGGATGCCGTAGATTTCTTCTATTTTTTCCAAATCACTTCCGTGAAAATGGTCTTTGTGTTTTATCATTGATTACTCCTCCAAATTAGTTTATAATCTATTATAGCCATTGCTTGGAAAAAAGCAAATAAAAAGTAAAAGCAGGTGTGGATTTGCGGAAACGGATACAACAACTGGCAAGGGGGAAATTTGAATATGCCAGACCGCTTCTTGAACTTTCAACGGATAAGATTGAGATTGAGGTTCTTGAGGGGAAGGACTACACGGGAGACTTTATCATTACCAGTGCAAATCACGTGCCGATGCGGGGAACGGTTGAAACGTCTGACCAGCGCATGGAGTGTCTTACCCCACAGTTTGAGGGCGAGGAAGTCAGGATTCGATATCAATTTCATACAGAGGGTTTACTTGAGGGTGATGTTCTGACGGGAAAATTTTTTCTTATCTGCAATCAGGGGGAATATGACCTTTCTTTTGTTGTGTCCGTATCCAGATTATATGCAGATTCTTCCATCGGGAAAATCCGCACATTAGGAGAGTTTGCGAAATTAGCAGAGGTGAGTGAGACGGAGGCGGTTCGTCTGTTTGAGTCTCCCAATTTCAAGAATATTTTAAAGGAAGAGGAAACAAAGGAGCGTCTGTTGTATGAGGGGCTTTGTAAGAGTAATTTTCCGGGGCGTGCACTCGAAGAGTTCCTGTTAGGGTGCAAAAGAAAGCAGCCCGTGAAGTTTTCACTGGGGAAGACAGAAGCATTTTTTGCGGAAGTAACACAGACAAGAAAAGAGCGTGTGGAACTTTATAAGGATACGTGGGGATGCGTGGATGCAAAAATTTCATCTGATGCAGAATTCCTACGCCCGGCACAGACCAATTTGACAGGGGATTCATTTATCGGAAACACCTGTCTGTTAGAATATTATATCGATGCGGAAAAATTACATGGTGGAAGAAATTATGGCACAATACGGATTCACCTGCCGGGACAGGAACTGGAGTTTGCGGTCTGTGCAAGGGGCGACAGAGAGCCGGAAGAACAGAAAGAGCGCATTCACACGGAGAGGGAGCGGCTGTCCGCAGAACTTGTGAACTGTTATATTGAGTATCGTCTGAAACGGCTTGTCACAGGAGTGTGGGCGAATCAGACGATAGAGCGGCTTAATCACCTTGCGGCGATGGATGCAACAGAACTGATGTATGATTTGCTGAAAGCGCAGGCATTTATCATAAACAGACAGCGGCAGGAGGCCGTCTGGATTTTAGAAGACTTTAAACGGCAGTGGAAAGATACCGATGCCCCCATCTGGGGATATTATCTGTATCTGACGACGCTGTTGGAACGGGAACCTTCTTACGTAGACCGTGTGGGAAATGAAGTGGAGCAATTATACCTCAGGCATTCCGAGAGCGGTCTGCTGTTTTGGATTTTACTCTTTTTAAAGGAAGAGTACTGCATGGATGGAACGAAACGCTTCAAGGCGATTGAACAGTTTATGAGAGCGGATGGGGAGCGAAGCGGAAAAAACAGCCCATATCTGTATCTGGAAGCCTATTATTTAATCTGGCAGGATCCATATCTTCTGACAAGGCTGACGCCTTTTACAGTCGGACTTTTGAACTGGGCGGTACGGCATGAGGCGCTCACGAAAGAAATTGCCGTACAGGCAATAAGCCTCTTAGATAGCAGAAAGGAATTTGACCCATGTCTCTACCGGGTGTTAAATGCCTGCTGCAAGGTGGATGAGAGTGAGGAGACGATTACTGCGGTGTGTGCTTATCTGATTCGGAGTCAGTGTTATGAAAGACGCTATCACGTCTGGTATGCAAAGGCGATTGAACAGGAAATCCGGCTGACCGGATTGTATGAGGCATATCTTTTAACGATGGATGCCCATGCAGTGTCGGAGGTGCCACGTGTATTACAGATGTATTTTCAGTACAACAGTGCGTTATCCTACCGTCAGAAGGCAGTGCTTTATGTCAATATCATTGCGGGAAAAGAAAAACAGCCGGAAGTCTACCGTAAATATACAAGAAGCATGGAACAGTTTGCTTTAGAACAGCTTGAGGCGGGGCACATGGATGACAATCTCGCAGTTCTTTACCGGGAATTGTTAGGACATGATATCTTAAATAAAGAAATTGCGTCTCATCTGGCGGGTGTCCTTTTCATGCACAAGTTTGTCTGCCTTGACAGCCGGGCGGCGCGTGTGATTGTGTGGGAGTATGCACTGAAAGAAGCGCGTGTGGTGACATTAAATGGGGGAGAGGCATATTTCCCGATTTATACAGAAGATTTTTGTATTCTGGTGGAGGATGTTTACGGAAGAAGATTTACGGAAAGCAGTATTTCCTGGCAGTTAGAGCCGCTTATGAATCCGGGAGAATGCATTGACCGCTGTATGGAACTTGCACCGGAGGAACTGCCGTTTTTGTTGTATCATTTTCGTAAAAAGAAGTCCTGGGAACAATTTGATGAAAACGAAAAGGCGGAATTGTCAAAACTGCTGGAAAATCCACAGGTAAGCGACCGGTTAAAAGCCTCCTGGTGTCTTTTAATCTTGCAGTTTTATAAGAACGACACCGGGGAAGAACATATGTTTTCTGTGGAGCCATATCTGAAAGAAGCGGAGTTTGAGATTCTGCCGGAGCAGACAAGAAGGTATCTGTTGAACCTGCTGGTGGAGATAAGACTTTATGAGAAGGCATATCAGATGGTGCGTTTATATGGCTATGAGAAGCTGGATTTATCCTGTCGGGTGGCGTTGTGCGGCTATGAGATTACAGCGGCAGGGTATGAGGAGGATGATTTCCTGCTTGGCTTTGTGCAGAGCACGTTTCTCCTTGGAAAATACAGCGATGTGATGCTTGTCTACCTTTGTAAGTATTATAACGGACCGACCAAACGGATGGAAAAACTCTGGCATGCAGCAGGGGAGTTTGACATTGATACATTTGACCTGGAGGAACGCATTCTGACACAGATGCTTTACACGACGGATTTTATCGGAGATGCGGGAGCAATCTACGACAGTTATTGTGCCGGCGGTGGAAGGAAACTTGTGTGTATGGCGTATCTGTCCTACTTTGCAAACTGTTATCTTACGCGTGATATGGTGATTCCGGACAATGTATTTTTGCAGATAGAGCAGCTTTTACAGAAGAATGCAGAACTAAACGCGGCATGCCGGATTGGATTTTTAAAGTATCTTTCTGCCGGAAAAGAATGGTCGGATACAAGACTTCAAATTGCAGAGCGGATTCTTGCGGACTGTATTGGAAAAAATATTTCATTTTCCTTTTTTAAACAGCTTGATGCGCGGCTTGTAAACCAGTATCAGCTCAGGGATAAATTTTTTGTTGAATATCATGCAGATGCCGGGACACAGGTGCGAATCCGCTATTCCTTAGAAGGCGGCGAGTTCCGTGAGGAAGAGTTAAGCGAAGTATATGAGGGGATTTTTGTGAAACAGTTTGTTTTGTTTTTCGGAGAGACTCTGCAGTATTATATCCTGGAGGGCGAAGGCATTAAGGAGCAGGTGACAAAAAGCGGAACGGTCGAAAATCATGATGTTCCGGGCAAGCAGGCACAGGGAAGATATGAGATGCTAAATGAAATGCTCATGTCTGTGACCTTACAGGATGAGGCGGCAATGACGCGGCTTATGAAAAAGTATTACGGTTATTGCCATGCAGCAGAAGAGGTATTTAAGCCTTTATAGAAAAATCCATTGCAGAGGAGAATTATGGAAAGTCGGTACTATCTTGGAATTGATCTTGATGATTCCAATGCGGTCATCAGTTATTATACAACAGAAAAAAAGGAGCCGGAGACGGTGAGTCCCATTGCGGGAAGTGAACTGTTCCAGATACCGGCAGTGCTGACCAAAAAGCGTGGAATCGGGCAATGGTTTATCGGGGAGGATGCCAAAAAGTTAGCGGCACTGCAGGGAAACGAGTGCTGTGAAAATCTGCTCACAAAAGCCATAAACCGGGAAAAAGTCTTAGTGGAAGAAATGTGTTATGAGGCGGAGGAACTGCTGGCGCTGTTTTTAAAAAAATTACTGCTTCTGCCGGGGCGCCTTGGCGGAGGGAGACGGGCAGATAAGCTTGCGATTACGTTGGAGAGCCTGTCAGAGAGAGCAGTAGAGCTGTTTTTGAATGTGACGGCGCAGCTTGGATTTTCACCGGAGCAGCTGATGCTGCTTGACCGCAGGGAAAGCTTTTATTATTTTGCATACAGCCAGAAGGAAGAACTCTGGCTGCACGATATCTGTCTGTTTGACTGCCGTGGCGAAAAAGTGCACTGCGCATTGGTGGAGCGCAACCAGAGGACGGTTCCGCAGATGATTACGCTCACCGAAAAAGAAGGGGTGCTATCCACAGAGGATAAGGACGGTTCGTTTCTGGCCTTTTTGCAGGAAGTGTTTGCGGGGCGTGTGATATCGGGGGTCTATCTGACCGGAGGCGGTTTTGAGGGGGATTGGATGAAGCGCTCCCTGGCATTTATGTGCAGAGGGCGCAGGGCATTTATCGGGAAAAATCTTTATTCCAAGGGAGCCTGTCATGCGGCATTTGCCAGAGAACATCCCGACTTGTGGCAGTTTGTATACATGGGGGAAAATGAGCTGAAGCTCAATGTGAGCCTGAAAGTGGAAAATCACGGGCATACGGAGCTTTTTTCCCTGCTGGATGCGGGGACAAGCTGGTATGAGGCACAGGGGGAGTGCGAGGTGATTCTTGCGGAGGAGCCGGAGATTGATTTCTGGCTTCAGCTTCCCGGAAGCAGGGAGGCAAAGGTAGAGAAGTTAAACCTCGTTGATTTGCCGGAACGTCCGAAACGGGCAAGCCGGGTGCGGATTACGGCAAAACCGGTGTCCGACAGCGCTGTGAGGATACAGATAAAAGACCTTGGATTTGGCGAATTTTTTAAAAGCTCGGATAAGGTGTGGGAATACGTGATGTCGATTGAAGGAGGAGCCGGATGGGAAAATTAATCTTATGCGAAAAGCCTCTGGCAGCACTGCCTTATTATATTGAGAATCTTTCTTTGAATATTTATTCGGCAGAGGAACTGTGCTATTATATAGAAAATAATGTTTATCTGTTAGAACAGGACTTTATGGACGATGAGCTGACAGAGTGGATTGGAAAGGAACTGCACGAGCGGAAGTTAGCAGAAAAACTTCTGGATATCAGGAAGAATAACAGGACATTGTCTTCGTTTGTAACCTGTATCCTCAGCGAAATTGGTTATACACCGCCAAACCGCATTGCAGAGATTGCACAGATTTTAAAGGAGATGGACGGCAAGTCTGCATTTGCCTGTGCAAAGATTCGTGCCGACCGCTACCTGCAGAGAGGGCGGTATCTAAATGCACTCTCCACCTATCAGGCGCTTTTAGCATCTGAGGATGCTGCAAAAGAAGATGCTGCACTGCGCGGCAGCCTGCTTCACAATATGGGCTGTGCGTATGCAAATCTGTTCCTGTTTGTACAGGCAGCGCAGGCCTTTGAAAAAGCATACCAGGTGACAGGAACAAAAGAATCACTTGAACAGTGTCTGGCGGCGTTTCGGTTCGCACATGACGAAAATGGGTTTTACGAAACTGCAAACCGTTACGGAGTCAGTGCAGAAGAACAGGAACGCATCAGCGGATATCTCACGAAACTTAGCAGAGATGAGGATATTACAGCATTTGAAAAAGAATTGGATGATGCAAAGCAGAACGGTCAGACAGCAAAAAGGTTAGAACTTTTAGAACAGTGGAAACAGGAATACCGCAGAAATTGCAGGTTATGAGGAAAACAGAATGCTTTTTTTCAAGAAAAAACAAAAAGAAAAGAACTTTGAGAAAAAAATGGAAGAACTGAATGTATCGGTTCTTTCGGATAAGGATTTAAAAAAATCAAAGAGGATTGAGCAGCATGTAATTGAATGTTTAGAGCAGATTATAGATATTTCCAAGGTGCGTGAGGAAGAACTTGAGGAATATCAGGTTGTAAATTCCTATCTCGAAGACATTCAGATCCTCGAAGATATGCCGGAAGAGGAACGGGGGAAGATTAATGACGTTGCTTCAAATGTAGTGCAACTGAATGCGGCACGGACGGAATTTTTAAATTCAGCTAAGAAAATTTCAGACGCCCAGTTTGCACTGTTAGAGCAGAAAGAGAAGGAAGTCCCGGCAGCCATCAAAAGACTTTCGGCAAATGAAAAATATCAGGAAACCATCAAGCGGGATATGAAATACTTAGAGAGGGAAAAATCAGAATGGAAGTTTCAAAAGGAATATCTGTTCCACCAGAAAAAACATCTGACCAATCTGCTTTATGTGTTCGTCGGACTCGCAGTGACGGCAGCAGTTCTTCTTTTGATTTTACAGTTTGGATTTCAGGTAAAACTCGAGTATGTGTGGATGGGATATGTACTTGTGACGGTGGCAGCCATTTCATTCCTATACCTTAAGATGATGAAGGATTCATCGGATATTGCAGTGGCAGAGCGCAACGCAAACCGTGCGATTCAGCTGCAGAACAAAGTGAAGCTGCGCTATGTCGGAATTACAAATGCAATCGATTATGCCTGCGAGGTGTATCATGTAAAAAGTTCCAAGGAATTAAACCAGGATTGGGAATATTATATGGATGCAGTGCGGGAGAGAGAACGTTATCAGCGCACGAATGAAGATTTGGAATACTTTAACGGGCGTCTGGTGCGGATGCTTACAAAGTATAAGATGTATGATACCCAGATATGGGTGGTACAGGCGCAGGCACTTATAGAGCCAAAAGAAATGGTTGAAATTAAGCATGCGTTAATCACAAGACGTCAGAAGCTGCGTGGAACCATGGAAGACCAGATGGCAGAAATGCGGTCTTTGCGCGGGGAAGTGGAACAGCTTCGTGGCAGAATCGGAACGATGAAAGATAAAATTGAGGATATTATTCTGGCAGTAGACCAGCTTATGGAAGCAGAGTAACAGGATGAGAAAAGAGCAGCCGTCTTCATGGGAAGACGGCTACTTTAATAGTGCCTCAAATTCGGCAGCGGGAAGCGGGCGGTAATAAAGAAAACCCTGCGCGCTCGTACAGCCGTAGGATAGAAGAAAATCCTGCTGGGAGACATCTTCCACACCTTCAGCGATGATTTGGAAGTTTAAATCATGAAGCATATCGAGTGTGTGGGAGAGAACACTTCTTGTTTTTGGGTTATCGAGGTCCGTGATGAAACTTCGGTCAAGTTTAATCTCGTCAACCGGCTGGTCTTTTAACATGGTAATGGTAGAATATCCGGTACCGAAATCATCCATGGAAAGCAGGAAGCCATGCTGTTTTAAGTATTTCATATGGTCGTACATCGTATTGGCATCCTCTAAAAAACCGCTTTCTGTAAGTTCTAACGGGACATATTCAAGCGGAACATCATAGGTATGGGCAAGGTATAACAGACATTCCCGAAAGGATGGGTCAAATATGTGCATCCGTGAAATGTTCACAGAAATCGGAACAACGGGTTTGCCTTCTTCTAAACGCCTGCCAATCTAATTTTGGGCTGGATATAAAGACAAATCTGATGCTGTTCCAAGGCATCTGCAATATCATTTTCAATCAGCTTATCAAGCATCATTCGATGACGCATTTCCTCATCAAAAAAAGCATAGGTGGCATAAAATTTTCCTTTGATGGTGTTAAGCGCCATAGTCGCGTAATCACGCATCAGACTAATCGACATCATAGGAGAATCCGCAATGCAGATTCCAAATGCCGGAAGTGTCCGGCAGGCAATCTTATGGGCACGGATGCGGCTGTTTAACTGCACTACAATGTCAACCAGGTCTTTTTGGGTCAGGAAAGGGGTTAAAAGTCCGAAAATATCTGCACGGAAATGGGACAGTACGGTATGTTCGTCCATCAATTCGCGCATGGCGTCTGCCACACATTTTAAAAGTCCGTCCCCGGCATCTCTTCCGCAGCTTTATACTGAAATGCACGCAGATTGTAGAGATTTGTCATGAAAGTACGGTCGCTTTCCAAATTGTTCTCAGCCATTTTTCGCAGGGAGTACAGATACAGCTCAAAATCCCCGGGAGCCATCTCTTTTTGAATTTGTTTGGCACTGACAGCTGTGTTAAACTTCTGTTCCGTATGTGTGTGCTCCCTTATCTTCAGAATAAAAGTTCATATTCAAAGTATAGCATAATATTCTATAGACAGCCAGAAATCCGCATGAAAAATTTCGACAATTTTTGCATCACACATTTTTTTTTCAGACATAAGATAAAGGGTAAAAGAGCAGGAGGTAAATGGCATGAGAAATTATGGAATGTCCGGCATGGCAGACAGAGACTGCGGCAGGCGGCAGGAAATGCAGCACTCTGCAAAAGGCAGAACGGCGGACTGCGACAGCCGCGAAGGCGAGTCCTGCCTGCGGGAGCCGGAATTTGCAGTTGCCATGGCATATGTTCCGTGGCAATATTTCAAGGAAACCTACGAGCTGGATAAAGCGTTGGAAATCGGAACGATTTTCCCGGAATTAGACCGTCCGTTTATGGGCAGAAGGGGGATGGTTCGATGATGGGGCAGATGAATCAGGCACAGTTATTACACTGGATTAATATGGTAAGCTTCGCCGTTGTGGATAGTTCCCTCTATCTGGATACACATCCGGAGGATGAGGAAGCATTAAAATATTTTAATCACTATATTAATCTGAGACGGGAGGCAATGGAGGCATATGCAAAGCAGTTCGGACCGCTCGTAATTGATTTGGCAGGCGGGCGATGTGACTGGGATTGGGCGGATATGCCGCTGCCGTGGGAAGGAGGAGCCTGTTAAATGTGGAATTATGAGAGAAGACTCGAATACCCGGTCAATATCACAAGACCAAATGCAAAGATTGCACAGATTATCATAAGTCAGTATGGTGGACCCGACGGCGAAGCAGCTGCGTCTTTCCGTTACCTGTCACAGCGCTATTCCATGCCCTATCGGAAGGTGGCAGGATTACTGACGGATATCGGCACAGAGGAGCTGGCCCATCTTGAAATGGTCGCAGCAATTGTACGGCAGCTCACAAAGGGCTTAAGTGCAGAAGAACTGGAGGCTGCCGGATTTGCACCTTATTATGTGGATCACACGGCTGGAATCTGGCCGCAGGCAGCGGGCGGAATCCCGTTCAATGCCTGTGAATTCCAGTCAAAGGGAGATGCCATCACAGATTTGTTTGAAGACCTTGCAGCAGAGCAGAAGGCACGCACAACATATGACAATATCTTACGCCTGGTAAAAGATCCGGAGGTATGCGACCCAATCCGCTTCTTGAGGGCGCGGGAAGTTGTGCATTTCCAGCGCTTTGGAGAGGGACTTCGAATGGTACAGGAAGAACTTGACAGCAAAAATTTCTATATCTGTAATCCGGAATTTGATCCTGGATGCGGAAATAGCTGAAAAACGGGGGATGCACATGAAAAAGTGCATCTCTCTTTCTTTATATAGTTGCCTTTTTGGGGGATTACGGTTAGAATGAAATAGAAATTTAGGAAAAAAGAGGAAGATGCAATGAGAAAAAATATTTTTTTTCAGAAAGCAGGTCTGTTTGTAGCAGCGACGATGTTGCTAGGAGGCTGTGGCCAGACACAGGGGACAGAAGATGTAATGTCTGATTCTACGGAAGCTGGTAATCTTTCCGGTGAACTTTCAGGCGGAAAGGTTTCACTTACCGTGTGGGGGGCAGAAGAAGATGAGGCACTTCTTTCAGAGATGATAGAGAGCTTTAAGGCAAATTATGCAGAAATGGCAGATTTTGATATTACATTTGTAGCACAGAGCGAATCCACCTGCAAGGATACGCTGCTTGGGGATCCGGAGGCGGGAGCTGATGTATTCGCATTTGTAGATGACCAGTTGATGGTAATGGTGGCAGCAGGTGTTTTGGAAGAAGTGCCGGATGCAGACAACATAAAAGCCGCTAACGTGGAAGGCGCGGTATCTGCAGCTTCCGTTGGGGACACATTGTATGCCTATCCGATGACAGCGGATAACGGATACTTCCTTTATTATAATAAGGCATATTTTTCAGAGGAAGATGTAAAGACGCTTGATGCGATGCTGGAGGTCGCAGCTGCTAATGAGAAGAAAATGGTAATGGATTTTTCTTCCGGCTGGTATCTGTATTCCTTTTTTGGAAATACCGGAATGGAAGTGGGATTAAATGAGGACGGAATCTCTAATTATTGTACCTGGAATGCAACAGACGGTGACATCAAGGGAACGGATGTTGCGGAGGCAATGCTCGCAATCGCAGAAAATCCGGGATTTGCCAGTATGGAAGATGGTGATTTTGTGGCAGGTGTCAAAGACGGTTCTGTGATTGCGGGAGTCAGTGGTGTCTGGAATGCGACTGCGCTTGAAGAAGCCTGGGGTAAAAATTATGGTGCGGTAAAACTTCCAACTTATACCTGTGCAGGAGAACAGGTGCAGATGGCATCTTTTGCAGGATATAAAATGTTAGGAGTGAACGCATATTCTGCAAACAAAGAATGGGCAGAAAAATTTGCTGAGTGGATTACAAACGAAGAAAATCAGACACTTCGTTTTGAAAAGCGTGGACAGGGACCTTCCAATACGAAGGCAGGCGCATCGGAGGAGGTCAGCAAGTCTCCGGCAATCCAGGCATTAATCAGCCAGTCACAGTACGCAAGTTTACAGCGGATAGGTGCTGCTTACTGGAATCCTGTGTCAGAATTCGGAAAGACGATGGCTGCCAGTAACCCGGACCAAAGAGATTTTCAGGAGTTGTTAGATACCATGGTGGAGGCTGTAACGGCATCCAACGCACTATAAAGGGATAAAGGAGGGCTTGGGAATGAATAAGAAGAAAAAGAGCAGCGTTCGGATTGCAATTCTGCTCCCGGTTATGGTACTCGGTGTGGTTTCCATTCTGTCAAACCTCATGGCTATTACCAATATTCGTAAAGTAAATAAAAATGCCGAAGAGATTACCAATACCTATATGGTGGAATTGCAGGAACTTGCAGAAATTCAGAGGGAAGCACAGGATATCCATAAACAGGCGCTTTCCCATATCATTGCGACAGATTTTGATACGATGCGTCAGATTATCGAAAATATCAAGGAGCGTGAGACGGCGTTAGACAACCGGCTGAATACTTATACGCAGTACCTTGATGCAGACAGTAAGGGCACTTATGAAGAACTGTTAGAAAATTATTCTAATTTCAAGCATGCAATCGTAAAACTGGCGGCAGCGAGTGCGAACAGCCAGACGGCTGTTGCATATTCGTATGCCAATGGAGATGTCGCAACATATGGACAGGCGATTGAAGAGAATATCACTGTGTTAAACGAGTCCGTGACCATTGCGTCCGATGCGGCAAAAAAACAGCTTGAGACGGCTTACGCTTCATCGGTATCAACAGGAAATATTACAATTGCAATCAGTATTCTGTCACTTTTGGTTGCCATTTTCTGTGTGATGAAGCGTGTTGTAAAACCACTGACGGCAGCAGAACGCGAGCTTACCGATATTATAAATGGAATTGATGAGAGAGATGGTGACCTCACCCGTCGTGTACCGATTTTATCCAACGATGAAATCGCAGCGCTCGGAAGCGGTATCAACTCCTTCCTTGGAAAATTACAGCATATCTTTACCATTATCAGTAATGATTCCAGTCGTCTTGAGGATGTGGTAAATGAGGTATTAAACCGTGTGAGAACATCAAACGAAAGTGTTTCCGATTTGTCCGCAGTGACAGAGGAACTTTCAGCGACGATGCAGGAAGTGGCAAACAATGCATCTGTGATTAATGACAGAACAGGGGACGTAAACGGTCAGGTGACAGAGATTGCAGAACGCTCAGGTGAAATCAATCAGTACTCTGTGGAAATGAAGGCACGGGCAGATGAAATGGAACAGACAGCCCGCAAGAACAGCGAACTTACCAATGAGAAGGTAGAAGAGATTCTTTCCGTATTAAATCAGGCAATTGAGGACAGCAGAAGTGTTGACCAGGTCAACACGCTGACAAATGAAATCTTATCGATTTCCAGCCAGACGAATCTTCTCGCATTAAACGCATCTATCGAAGCGGCAAGAGCGGGAGAAGCAGGCAAGGGCTTTGCAGTGGTAGCGGAGGAAATCAGACAGCTTGCGGATTCTACAAGGGATACGGCAAACCGGATTCAGGATATCAATGCAGTTGTGACAGGTGCAGTACATAATTTAGCAGAGCACTCCAACAATATGGTAACTTATATGCGGGAAGATATTCTGCCGGAGTTTGAGACGTTTGTGACAACTGGTGGACAGTATAAAGAAGATGCCGCCTATATCGAGGGTGTCATGAATGAGTTCACAGAAAAGACAGACGAGCTTAAAACGGTGATGACTGAGATTACAGGCTCAATTAATTCCATTACAAATGCAATTGAAGAGGGCGTGAAAGGTGTGACCGGAGCAGCGGAGAGTACACAGGTTTTAGTGGAAGATATGGATCATATTGCAAAACGTATGGGTGAAAACTCAGAAATTGCAGGAGATTTGAAAGAAGAGACGGCCATTTTTACAAAATTATAAAAACATGGAAAAGGGGGAGCGGTTTTAGAATCGGCTCCCCTTTGTTAATGCTTGTCAGAATGCTGAAATTGTTATATAATAGCCTTTAGTTTCGATTTAAAAGCAGGAAAGAGGAGAAATAGATATGAGTAAAATCAGAACCAGATACGCACCAAGCCCGACAGGAAGAATGCACGTTGGAAACCTTCGTTCCGCGTTGTATGAATTTTTGATTGCAAAGCATGAGGGTGGAGATTTCATGCTTCGTATCGAGGATACCGACCAGGAGCGTTATGTAGAAGGTGCTGTAGATATCATTTATCATACAATGGAGATGACAGGTTTAAAGCATGATGAGGGACCGGATAAAGACGGCGGCTATGGTCCGTATGTGCAGAGCGAGCGCATGAAGACCGGAATTTACATGAAATATGCCAAAGAGCTTGTGGAAAAAGGGGAGGCTTATTACTGCTTCTGCGATAAAGAGCGACTGGCATCCTTAAAGACAGAGGTAGTGGAAGGAAAGGAGATTACACTCTACGACAAGCACTGCCTGTCTTTAAGCAAAGAAGAGATAGAGGCAAACCTTGCAGCAGGAAAGCCGTTTGTAATCCGCCAGAACATTCCAAACGAGGGAACCACCACATTCCACGATGAGCTGTACGGAGACATTACCGTGGAGAATGCCGAGCTTGACGATATGATTCTGATTAAATCAGACGGATATCCGACCTACAACTTTGCCAATGTTGTAGATGATCATACAATGAATATTACACACGTAGTAAGAGGGAATGAATACTTATCTTCCGCACCGAAATATCAGCGTTTATATGATGCGTTCGGATGGAAATCCCCGGTTTACGTGCATCTGCCACTGATTACAGACGAGAATCACAAGAAGCTTTCAAAGAGAAGCGGACACGCATCCTTTGAGGATTTAATCGAGCAGGGATTTTTACCGGAGGCAGTGGTAAACTACATTGCGCTGCTTGGCTGGAGCCCGGAGGACAACCGTGAGATTTTCAGCCTTGACGAGTTAATCAAGGAGTTTGACTATCACAGAATCAGCAAATCCCCAGCAGTTTTTGACCCGGTAAAACTTCGCTGGATGAACGGCGAATACATCAAGGCAATGGATTTTGACCGCTTCTATGAACTGGCTGAGCCGTATATCAAAGAAGTTATCCATAAAGACCTCGATTTAAAGAAGATTGCTGCCATGGTAAAGACCCGAATCGAAGTATTCCCGGATATCAAAGAGCATATTGATTTCTTCGAGGAGCTGCCGGAGTACGATGTGGCAATGTACACCCACAAGAAGATGAAGACAAATGCCGAAACTTCCTTAGAGGTATTAAAAGACGTACTGCCGAGACTTGAGGCACAGGAAGATTTCAGCAACGATGCGCTTTATCAGATGTTACTCGCCTATGTAGAGGAAAAGGGAGTAAAGAACGGTTACGTTATGTGGCCAATCCGTACCGCCGTTTCCGGAAAACAGATGACACCGGGCGGTGCAACCGAGTTAATGGAAGTTCTTGGCAAAGAAGAATCCATTGCCCGTATTAAAAAAGGAATCGAATTGTTACAGAAGTAAGAATTACGTCGCACGTAATTTTCTTAGAGGTATTCTATGAGCTTTAACCCATCTCAGGCAAGGGCCATCCGTCATAAGGATGGTCCGATGCTTGTTTTAGCAGGCCCCGGTTCGGGGAAAACTCTCGTTATTACAGAACGAACAAAATATCTGATTGAAGAATGTGGTATCTCTCCTTCCAATATCCTTGTCATCACCTTTACCAAGGCGGCGGCGACAGAGATGAAGGAACGCTTTGTGCGCCTGATGGGAGGAAAAACGTTACCGGTGACGTTTGGAACGTTCCACGCCGTTTACTTTTCCATTTTAAAGGCAGCCTACCACTATTCTGCGGATAATATTATCCGGGAAGAACAAAAATACCAGTGTATGCGTGAGATTATCACAAAACATCGTCTGGAATATGAAGATGAGAGTGAATTTATCAGCCAGATTTTCGGCGAAATCGGAATGGTGAAAAACAGCGGTGTTGACCTTGCAAATTACTATGCAAAAAACTGTGCCGAGGATGTGTTCCGGCGTATTTACAGCGAATATCATGAATATCTGTATACACACCGCCTGCTGGATTTTGACGATATGCTGGTTTATACGTATGAACTGTTTCAGGAGCGCAAAGATATTCTTTCTGCCTGGCAGCAGAAGTTTCAGTATATTCTGATTGACGAGTTTCAGGACATCAATAAAATTCAGTTTGAAATCGTAAAGATGTTAGCGGGGGAAACGAAAAATCTGTTTGTTGTGGGGGATGATGACCAGTCTATCTATCGTTTCCGTGGGGCAAAGCCGGAACTGATGCTTCGGTTTAAGGACAGCTTCCCGGAGGCATCCCAGGTGCTGCTTGACACCAATTACCGTTCCAATGCGGAAATTGTAAAGGCATCCTTACATCTGATTGGGCAGAATAAGGAACGGTTTGATAAAAAAATCTGTGCGGCAAGAGAGGCGGGAGAACAGGTGCAGTATGCGGTTTTTCCAAGCCAGGCAGAAGAAAACAAACGGATTATCTGGGAAATACAGGAGGCGTTAGAGCACGGTGGCGCCTACCGGGATTTTGCGGTGCTGTTTCGCACGAACACCCAGCCAAGACTTCTGATGGAACAGCTTTTAGAGTACAATATTCCGTTTCGCACGAGGGATAATATTCCGAATCTCTATGAGCACTGGATTGCAAAAGATATGTTTGCGTATATCCGCATTGCGCAGGGAAGCAGGACGAGACGCGATTTTTTACAGATTATGAACCGCCCGAAACGTTATATCAGCAGAGAGTCGATTGATGAGGATACGGTGGCGTTTGACGTGTGGGCATGGTATTTTGAACAGATAGAGCAGCCGTGGGTGGCAGAGCGGATAGAAAAGCTTGAAGGGGATGTAAAGATGCTGTCCCGGATGAGTCCCTATGCGGCGATAAATTACATTCGTCATGGAATCGGCTATGACGATTTCTGCGAGGAGTATGCGGATTACAGGCGCATGAAGGTCGAGGACCTCTATGATGTGCTCGAGGAATTGCAGGAGAGTGCCAGAGGCTTTGAAACTTATGATGCGTGGTTTGACCATATTGAGGAGTATACAAAGGAACTTGAAGCCATGTATCACAGGCAGAAACAGAACACGGAGAGCGTGGCGCTTGCAACGCTTCACAGTGCGAAGGGACTGGAATATGAGCACGTCTACATTATCGATGCAAATGAAGGGGTTATGCCCTATAAAAAAGCGGTGTTAGACCCGGATTTAGAGGAAGAGCGCCGGATGTTTTACGTCGGAATGACGCGTGCGAAAAAAGATTTGCATATTTTTTCCGTCAAACAGATGAACCAGAAGGACGTGGAAATTTCACGGTTTGTCGCGGAAGCACAGGGCAAGGCATAGGGAAAACTTTCCCAACAGAGAAAAACAGACCGCAGTGCCAATCTGGCTCCGGTCTGTTTTAATGACTGGAAATTAGTCGTCAAGGTCTTCAAATTCCTCTTCGTCTAACAGTTCATCAAATTTGTCGGCAACGGCTTCGTATTCGTCGTCGTCCTGGATGTTGTCCAAGGTCGGATTGCCGTCTTCATCCTCAAAGTAGCGGTAGATGAATACTTCGCCGTCCTCGTTTGGCTCACCCTTCTCATCGAGTGGAAGCAGTGCAATATAATCCTGCTCATCTACAGTAAAGATGGTCAGAATCTCACATTCTGCCTGGGTTCCGTCATCGAGATCTAAGGTTACTAAGATATCGGTATCTTCGTTAGTTGGATTGTTGATTGCCATAGGAAAACCTCTCTTTTAAAATAAATTCAATAGTAACTTTGCTTATTCTATCACACTTTCCTGCGAATGAACAGTGGGGAAAATAAAAACCGATATACAAGCAGGAGAAAACCGTGTTATAATCAGCATAGAATGTGAAAAAGGTGGTTTTACAGAATGGAACATCGGTTGACAGAAGGAACTTATGAAAAATTTGGCGTGCAGATTTCCGGCAATCAGACAATCTTTACTTTTGCCGGAGAAAAGGAAGATACCTGTGCCATTCTTTTTTATGGAAAAGAAAATCAGATAATAGAACGCATCGAGGTCCCAGGGGAATACTGCAGGGGCTCTATCCGTTCCGTTGCGGTGGAAGGACTTTCCCCGAAGCGGCTGCGCTATAACTACGAAATCAACGGGGGTGTGCAGACAGACGTGTACGCAGGAAAAATTATCGGGCGGGAACGCTTTGCTGATTTGGAACGGAAATCACAGAGGTTTGCAGTATGTGGTGGAATTGCAGACAGCACCTTTGACTGGGAAGGGGATGTGGCACCGGAAGTCCCTAGAAGCCAGATGGCGATGTATAAGCTCCATGTGCGTGGGTTTTCAATGGATGCGGGAGTGCGCGGAAAGAAACGCGGAACATTTGCGGCAGTGCAGGAAAAAATATCATATCTGAAAAATATTGGAATTACAACTGTGGAATTCATGCCGGTGTATGAGTTTGAGGAGCTTGTGTTAAAACAGCCGGCGCAGATGCCGGATTATGTACAGTGGGAACAGAAAGAAACAGACCGTTACCAGCCGCAGGAGACAACGGTGGAACGCATCAATTACTGGGGATATGCGCCTGGTAATTATTTTGCAGTCAAAGCGTCCTACAGCAGTACGGAGAATGCGGCGGCAGAGTGGAAAGCATTGATAAAGGAACTGCACAAAAACGGAATGGAATGTGTGATGGAACTGTATTTTGGCGCACATATGAACCAGAATGTGATTTTGGATGTTTTACGGTACTGGGTAAGCGAGTTTCATGTGGATGGCTTCCATCTTCTGGGACAATCCCTTCCAGTGACAGCAATTGCGCAGGATCTTCTTTTGAGCCGCACTAAGATATTTTACAGCGGATTTGAGCAGTTTTTACTCGAACAGAAAAGCCGATATCCGCATTTATACGCATATAATGATGAGTATTATTATCCGATTCGCAAAATGCTCAACCAGATGGGCGGAAGAATGACGGAATTTACCGACCAGCAGCGCAGACAGAATGAGCAGCTTGGATTCGTCAATTTTGTTGCCAATAACAACGGATTTACGCTGGCGGATTTATTTTCCTATGCACAAAAGCATAATGAGGACAATGGAGAGGACAACGCAGACGGAAATGACTGGAACTATAGCTGTAATTGCGGTGCAGAAGGGAGAACCTTAAAACATGGTATTCTGGAACTTCGGGAACGGAAACTGTTAAATGCGTTTGCAATTCTGTTTGCGGCGCAGGGGGTACCACTTTTTTATTCGGGGGATGAGTTTGGCAATTCACAGCAGGGAAATAATAACGCATACTGTCAGGACAACCGTATTGGCTGGCTGAACTGGAAGCGACAGGAAAAATATAGCTGGCTCACGGAATTTGTGAGAAAATTAGCGGCTTTCCGCAGAGAACACCCGGTACTGTCAAAGGATGTCCCGATGACATTGACGGATGCTGGCCACAAAGGCGTCCCGGATTTGTCCTATCATGGGGAAAAGGCATGGATGGGAGGAGTTGCACCGGAGCGGCAGGCAATCGGTATGCTTTACTGCGGCGCATATGCAAAAAAAGCAGATGGCAGTGAGGATGATTTCCTCTATATCGGCTACAATTTTGGAAACGGAGTCTGCGAGTTAGCTCTCCCCAAATTGCCGGAGAAGAAAAAATGGTATCAGGTGATGAATACAGCACGCGGCAGAGATGCCTTCCTGGAGGATAGTATATGCGCAGGAGAACAAAACAGACTTCAGACGGCGCCGCAGTCGGTGGTTTATCTGATTGGAAAGTAAGAAAACAGAGGTTATCAAAATGGGAAATGTGTGGAAACACTTTTGTACAATTACAAGTCATAAGATACTTGTGATGAAGGGGTGTTTTAAGGTTGGATTATATCGTCAGGGGCTGCTTCATGACTTGTCGAAGTATTCCCCGACAGAATTTCTGGTGGGCTGTAAATATTATCAGGGAGACAAAAGCCCAAACGGAATAGAAAGGGAGAAACTTGGCTATTCATCTGCCTGGCTGCATCACAAGGGAAGAAATAAGCATCATTTAGAGTACTGGCTTGATTACGGGGTGAATAAGACACCAGGTGGTGTAAGGGAGCATGGCGGTATCTGTGGTATGAAGATGCCGGTCAAATACGTGGTGGAAATGTATATTGACCGTGTCAGCGCTTCCAAAAATTATTTAAAGGAGCGATTCACACCGGACTGTCCGTTGCAGTATTACAGCACCGGAAAAGAATTCTATATTATGCACGAGGATACGAGGGCACTGCTTGAACTGCTGCTTGTCATGCTGTCACTGCGTGGGGAAGACGTGGTCAATGATTTTATCCGAAAGGGCATTCTTACGGGAATTGTGCCGTATGAAAAGAAAAAACTGGATGATATGCAGGAGGAACTCTGGGAGTATCCGAGAGAAAAATAAGGGGGAAAAGCACGCAGAACCTGGCCTATTCATAGAATGTATCAACAAAGCTTTTAAGGTGCATTTTGAAAACTTTTTTATCTCCCCTAACACCGGAACAGGAAAGCGACTGCCTTGCAAGAGTAAAAAATGGCGACCTTGAGGCAAAAAAAGAACTGATACTGCATAATATGCGTCTGGTGGCGCACGTTGCAAAAAAATATCAGAATTCAGAGGAAGATATGGAAGATTTGATTTCCATTGGCACGATTGGGTTAATGAAAGCGATAGCTACGTATCGGGAGGATTATGGGAGCAGGCTGGCGACGTACGCGGCGCGTTGCATTGACAATGAGCTTTTGATGCACTTTCGGGCAAAAAAGAAGAGTGCAAAAGATGTGTCGCTTTATGAGCCGATTGGCACGGATAAAGAGGGAAATCAGATTCATCTGCTCGATGTAGTGGAAAGCGTGGAACCGGATATTGTAGAGCAGATGGAAAAAGAGCGATTGATTACACGGATGCTTGCACTCATCCCGGAAGTGCTGTCACACCGGGAATACGAAATTGTCTGTATGCGGTATGGATTGTTCGGGGTCAAGGCAATGACGCAGCGGGAGATTGCATCCGGGATTGGAATATCGCGCTCCTATGTAGCCAGAATCGAAAAACGCGCTATCGAAAAATTACGAAAAAATATGATGGAATAAAAAACTTTTCTTTTCGGAGGCAAAGTGGTATAATAAATCCGCAAGGCGGGTTCTTACCGCTTTGACTCTCTTTTTTTATGGCGTGTCTGCCAGATAATTTCCAATTGAAAAAAGCATAAAAAGGAGTGAGACGTTGTATAGTATTGTATCAACAGCAATGATACATGGGATACAGAGCGTTTCTGTTTCTGTGGAAGCAGATGTAAATGACGGTATGCCCATGTTTGAAATGGTGGGATTTTTAGCGTCTGAAGTTCGGGAATCCAAAGAACGGGTGCGGACGGCACTGAAGAACCTTGGCTATGCACTTCCGCCGAAGCGCATTACGGTAAATCTGACACCGGCAAATATCAGAAAATCCGGTTCGGGGTTTGACCTTCCGATTGCACTGGCAGTTCTGGCAGCAACAGGGATAATAGACGCAGAAAAATTAAAGGACTGTTTTGTGATTGGTGAAATCGGGTTAAATGGGAAGGTGCAGCCGGTGCGGGGAATCCTGCCGATGATAGCGGATGCGAGAGAACGTGGAATAAAAAAACTGATTCTGCCTTTGGAAAACGAAGCAGAGGCAGCATTGATTCCTGGAATGAAGCAGTATGGGATTGCTCATATTGGACAGGCAGTGGAAGTGCTGAATGGAACTTATAAGGAACTGTCACAGAAACCATATAATATAGAAGAAACAGCTTCAGAAATGAAAAAACTGGACTTTGCGGACATTCATGGGCAAAAATTTGTAAAACGTGCGTGCGAAACGGCGGTTTCCGGAATGCATAATTTGCTGATGATAGGACCGCCCGGTGCAGGGAAAACCATGACCGCGATGCGGATTCCGGGAATCCTTCCACCGATGGATGAGGCAGAACAGATGGAAATTTCACGAATTTACAGCGTCAGCGGGTTGTTTGAAGAACGTGCGGGGCTGATGCGGGAACGACCGTTTCGAAATCCTCATCATACCATTACCATGCAGGGACTCGCAGGAGGCGGTGTGATTCCAAAACCAGGCGAAATCTCGCTGGCGCATAAAGGTGTACTTTTTTTAGATGAGCTGCCGGAATTTCAAAAGGCAACACTCGAAATTTTAAGGCAGCCGATGGAGGAGAAAAAAATCCGTCTGGGGAGACTTGCAGGGGAATATGAGTTTCCGGCAGATTTTATGTTGGTGGCGGCAATGAACCCCTGCCGGTGCGGCTATTACGGACATCCGACCCACCCCTGCACCTGCTCACCGGGAGATGTAAAAAGATATATCTCCAAAATAAGCGGTCCGCTGCTCGACCGCATAGACATAGAGGTCGAGCTCCCCTCTCTCAGCTACGACGAGCTTGCCTCCGACGACACGCCCGCCGATACCTCGGCTGTCATCCGCGCCCGCGTGACCCGCGCACGTGAATTCGCGCGCGAGCGGATGAAAAAGGACGGCATCACAGGCGTAAACTGCAATTCTCAGCTTGATGCGGGCGACCTTCGCCGCACCTGTCACATAAGCTCCGACGCCTCGGCGCTCATGCGGTCGGCTTATGACAGCATGGGGCTTTCGGCGCGCGGCTACGACCGCGTTATGCGCATGGCGCGCACCGTTGCCGACCTTGCCGCCTCCGACACGGTAGAGGCGGAACACATCGCCGAGGCGATACAGCTGCGCAGCCTTGACCGCAAATACTGGGGCTGACGGCATTCACGGAGAAACACCCGTAAGAATATAATGGATAAGAACAAAGATCAGGAAAAAAGCGCCGGGATACGCGCGCATTACGAAAAAAGAAGCACCGATTTTTACTTTCGCTCCGACAGGGGCGGCAAGGTGACTCTCGGCTGCCGCCCGCACCTGCATTATCACATTGAATTTTTCGTTCTGCTTGAGGGCGAAGTGACAGTGTGGGTCGATTCGGTGCAATATACCGTGAGGGCGGGCGACCTTATGATCGCCTTCCCGAATCAACTGCATCAATACAGCAGCGACCCGGGATCACCCGAAAAGTATCTTCTTTTTGTCGTGAGCCCGGATCTCGTGCCGGAATTTGCGGATATCTTCAACTCCACGCTGCCGCATTCACCCGTTGTGGAGAGCTTTTGCGATATGCCGCGCCTTTTCCCGCTCGTGGAAGGACTGGCGGGAGTCAGCGGCAAAAACGAAAAGGGAAAATACCGCGAGGAGGTGCAGCGCGGTTATCTTACGGCGCTTTTCGGTCAGCTTTTGCCGATGATGACCCTTGACGAGATAAAGCTCGGCGATTCGCGCGCCGTGCGCGAGGTCGTGAATTACTGCTCGCAGAACTATACAGCCGACCTTTCGCTCGAAATGCTCGAACGCGAGCTGCACCTCAACAAATATTATATTTCGCACCTGTTTTCGAGCAAGCTCGGGATCAGGTTCAACGATTACGTCAATTCGCTGCGCGTTTCTCAGGCGTGCCGCCTGCTGCGCGACACCGAAATGCCGATAACGGAGATATCCGACGCTGTCGGCTTCAACACGCAGCGCACATTTAACCGTGCCTTTGCAAGATTTCGCGGCTGCTCACCCGGAGAGTACCGCCGCACGCGCCCCGACAAGGTGGAAAACGCGTCTATCCCGCCGACGGGAGCGCTTCCCGTGCATTTCTATCCGGTAAAAGAAAGATAAACGGCAGCAATGCCGAAAAAGCCTGCTGCCGCAGCCCACTGCGTCGGCAGGCTGTATGTGAGGTATCCCATGACTGAGCTTCTCGGTAAGATATTTATAAAAAACAGCGGCAACGTAAAGGACCGCACGGTGCGACGCGCGTGGGGAACGCTCGTCAGCACCGTGGGCGTTGTCATGAACCTTTTGCTGTTCGCGGGCAAATTTGCCGTAGGGACGGTGTTCGGCGCCGTTTCCGTCGCCGCCGACGCGATAAACAACCTCTCCGACGCCGGCTCTCAACTTATTTCGCTCGTCAGCTTCCGCATTTCGGCAAAGCCCGCCGACCGCCGTCACCCCTTCGGGCACGCGCGTATAGAATACGTCGCGTCGATGGCGGTATCCTTTGTTATACTCGTTATCGGCTTTGACCTTCTGCGCGAATCGGCGGGCAAGATATTCTCGCACGGCGAGACCGAATTTTCGTGGCTGTCGGTCGCCGTTCTCGGCGTGTCGGTGCTCGTAAAGCTGTGGCTTGCGGTGCTTAACCGCAAAGTCGGTGCGAAAATAGATTCATCCGTAATGCGTGCCGCCGCCGCAGACAGTCTCTCGGACGTCGCCGCTACCGGTGCCGTGCTCGTGTCTCAGCTCGTTTTGCACTTCACCGGCTTCAATACCGACGCATATCTCGGCGTTGCCGTCTCTCTGCTCATTATGTGGGCGGGCGTGAAGATACTTAACGATACAAAAAATTCGATACTCGGTGAAGCCCCCGACGAAAAGCTCGTGAGCGAGATAATGAAGATCGTGAACTCCTATGACGGCGTTCTCGGCGTTCACGACCTTATGGTCCACAGCTACGGTCCCGGCAGAACGATAGCATCGCTGCACGTGGAGGTGGACGGCTCGGCAGACATATTCGAATCGCACGATCTCATCGACAACATCGAAAAGCGCCTTTGCGACGAGCTTGACCTTTCGGCAACGATACACCTTGACCCCATCGTTACCGACAACGGAGAGGTAGACTCGACGCGCAGGCTGGTGCGGCTGAAAATGGAGGAGATCGACCCGCGCTTCAGCATACACGATTTCCGCATGGTCAAGGGCAGGACGCACACCAACCTGATATTTGACGTGCTTGCGCCGTTTGAGCAGAAAATGAGC